>Ga0182016_10004702_pt1 | contig 14995 bp, 16 predicted proteins | sample 712S2MmetaG_FD_120491 | JGI IMG/M metagenome (GOLD analysis project Ga0182016, IMG submission 120491) | Permafrost microbial communities from Stordalen Mire, Sweden - 712S2M metaG | ecosystem: Environmental > Terrestrial > Soil > Wetlands > Permafrost | place: Sweden: Stordalen | collected...
CCGCTCGTCGCGATCGCCGATAGCGAACCGCAGTCGGGGACAACGGACGACGAACCGTCGCAATAGCTCGCGTTCTCTGGCAAACTCCTTCCGCAGACTCACTGCGAAACGAGGATGACCCGCTCGCCATGGCGCGCCACGAACAACTGGACCTGTTCGGCGAAAGCGAGCCGGAGCTCCCGGGCCTCGAGGGGACGGCGGCGGTCTATCGCGCCGATCCGAACGAGGTGCGCGCCGAGCTGCTGGCCGTGCTCGCTCAGGCGCGCGCGGCGCAGAGCTTGCCGTGGGACGCGCGGCGTACGCTCTATTGGCGCACCGTCTTTCCGCAGATGACAAACTGGCTGCCGGAAGACGAGGCCGCGCAATTGCGTTTCGAATTCGAGACGGAAATCCGGCGGCTGGAGGCGGCCTAGCCCCTTCCACGCCGCTCTTCCTTTTCTCTCGTCTTAGCGTTCCGACAGGGCGGGTTACTGACGCCGGTAATGACTGTCAGAGCGCACGACGGTGCGACTCAGCGCCAAGAGTTGACCCGCTCACACCGTCAGCGGTCAGGGACTTACGACGCCGATCGGCGTCGGGACCATGCGCCGAATGACATCTTGGCGATTGCAGCTGCGGCGAATTGCGGCGGCCGTTTTCGGTTCGAGCCCTACTGTGGCGGCCGGCTCGCGGCGGCGCGGGGATCGCGGCGAACACGGGCCGGCCGCCGCCCACTTGTTGAAACGAAGGAGCCAGGTCCTCTACTTCGCCGCTTCTTCGGCGACCACGGCGAGGAAATCGGCCATCGCTTTCAGGATCGCCTCATTGCCGGCCTCGGCGCCGTGCCGCTGCGCCAACCAACGCGGATCGTTGTAGCCAACCTGCGTAACGCCGGAGCCGTCGCGCCAGACCAGAGCCCTCAGCGGCAGATCGATGCCGATCGTCTGCGCAGCCTGCATCAGCGGCGTGCCGGCGCGCGGATTGCCGAAAATCAGCGCCTCGGTCGGCGCCAGGGTCAGGCCGACCGTCGCCGCAGCCGCCGCGTGATCGACCCGCGCGACGACCGCCGCGCCGCGCGTCGTCACGGCAGCGGCGAGCCGATCCATCGTCGCTTTCGGTTCGTGGCGACTGGCGCGGACGATCAGTCCTTCCGGCGTCATGAGAATTCTCCCTCCGCCTGGGCTTCGCGCCCTAAGGGTTAGCGTGAACGCGGCGTTTCGGCCAGCGAGCGGTCCGCGGGGCGGCGAACCTGCGCGGCGACGTGGGCGAGCGCCATGTCGAAGGCGAGTTCGAGCGGCCGGTCGGACTTGGCGCTGCGCGACAGCAGCAGGCCGCCCTGGACGGCGCTGAGAACCGCAAAGGCCATGTCGGCGGGCGCGGCGTCAGGCGCCAACTCGCCGCGCGATTGCATCCGCGCGAGTCCGTCCTCGATCATCCCTCGCCAAGCTTCGAGCCCGTCCTCGACCGTCGTCCGCGCCCGCCTGGCGCTGGGCGGCAACTGGTAGACGAGCGCGCCGAGCGGACAGCCGGTCCGCCGGTTGAGCGCGAGAACGGCGTCGCGCCAAACGCGCATCGCCGCTAGCGAATCGAGCGCATCGAGCAGCGGCCCATGGGCGGCGAGCACGCGCTCCGCCTGCAACGCCGCCGCCTCGCGCAACAGCGCGTCCTTGTCGGCGAAGTAATGGTAGAGCTGCGACTTGCTCGCGCCGCTGGCCTCCATCACGTCGTCGAGGCTCGTCTCGCCGACGCCGCGCTTCGTCGCCAGGTCGGCCGCCGCCGTGACGATGCGCCGGCGCGTCGCCGCGCCCCTCGTGGTCAACCGCCGTTCACTGCCGTTTTTCTCGCTCATCGCGCCGCTTTCCCGCCGCTTCGCTCGCCGGAACGAGCGATACATCAATTGGACTTGACAGTCCAGTTTCCTGCCGCCACCAGTGGACCATCCGGTCCACATACAGGAGAGTTGTCCAATGCCCCTTCTTCACAACGGCGATCGTTTCCCGCGCCTGTCGATCCGCAAAGTCGGCGGTGGAACGATCGAACTGCCCGGCGATCTCGCCGGCTCGTTCGGCGTCGTGCTGATCTATCGCGGCGCCTGGTGTCCCTATTGCAACGCCCAGCTTGCCGCCTTCGCGCGCGCCAGCGCCAAGCTCGACGAGGCCGGCGTCAAGGTCGTCGCCTTCTCGGTCGACGACGAAACGACGACGGCGGCCCTCGCCGCGAAGCACAACGTCCGCTATCCCCTAGGCTACGGCGCCGACGCCGACGCGACCGCCGCCGCGGTCGGCGCCTACGTCAATCCCGAGCCGCATTACCTGCAGACGACCGGCTTCGTGCTGACGCCCGACGGAAGCGTGGTCAACGCCGTCTATTCGTCGGCCGCGATCGGACGGCTGGTCCCCGACGACGTCGCCGGGCTCGTCGCCTACATCAAGTCGAAGACCGCTGCGGCGACGGCGGCCTGAGATTCGGCCGCCCCGGCGTCGCGCCGGCCTTGCCACAGCGCGGGACCGGCGTTTGCCGCCGCCGCGACGATCGCCGATAATGGCGCGATCGCCGCCGCTGGGAGGCGCGCCATGCTCAAGCTTCGTGTTGCGTTTCGCGCCGCGCTCGTCGGCGCCGCCGTCTGCCTTTCGCCCTTCGCCGCGCGCGCGGCTCAGACTGTCCCTTTCGTCGGCTGTCCAAGCGACGGCCAGCAGGGGCCGGTCGCCGCGCCGAAGGGGCAGCCGAAGGCGCTCGACATCGACGCCGCGGCGGCCAAGGGGCTCGCCTGGTATCGAGCGAAATATTCCGTCGGAGCGCTCGCGCCGCGCGGCTGGAAATGCTTCTCGTTCTACGGCTCGAGCGGCGTGACGCTGACCGTCGCGGCGAGCGGCAAGCTCGAGGACGCGAACCAGCCGATCGCCGGGCCCGCGGTGATCCTCGCCGACGATTCCGGCGGCACGAGCGGCCGCTTCGACGTCGCCAAGGTCGCCGCGCGCGTCTTCGCGGTCCCGGAGAAGGCGTTCGTCGCCTCGGTGATCGCCGAAGGCGTCGAGCCGAAGGAGAATTTTCCCGCCGGTCCCTACCCGACCGACACGCTGAGCTACAAGACGCCGACGCTGGTCGCGTTCGCGACGCCCGCCGGCAAGGACGGACTGGGTGTCGCCGCCGGGCTCGGCGCGAGCCCGCTGCCGGTCGTCGGCCTCGCCAAGCTCGTGGGTCCCGCCGACGGGCCCGATCTCTACCTGCTCGCCGTCCGCCTGCCGGCCGCGCAGGCCAACCTCGCTTCGGCGATCGTCGGCGCGGCCGAGGGGACGTTGCCCAATTCGTCGCAATGACCGGCGCGTTTGCCCACAGACTCAAACGCGCCTAGAGAATTTCGCCCTCGCGCGCCATTCCAGGAATCGCGCCATGCCCTTTTCCGGCTTCGGCCCGCAGGCCATCCCTTTCTTCAAGGCGCTCGCCTTCCACCAGACCAAGGACTGGTTCGACGCCAATCGCGCAATCTACGACGACGAGATCAAGGGGCCGCTTGGCGATCTCGTCGAGGAGCTCGCCGCCCGCTTCGCCAAAGCGAAGACGCCGCTCAAGGGCGACCGCAAGGCCTCGCTGTTCCGCATCCATCGCGACGTCCGCTTCGCCAAGGACAAGAGCCCCTACAAGACCAACGCCGGCGCAGTGCTGACGCGCACGGGGACGAAGAACGACCCCGGCCTCATCTACATCCACGTCGCCGCCGACGGCTGCTTCGTGGCGGCCGGGTTCTACCAGCCCGAACCGGAGGCGCTGGCGCGGCTGCGCGCGGCGATCGTGCGCGCGCCGAAGGCGTGGAAGACGATGGTCGCCAAGCTCGCCAACGGCGGCCTCGCGCTCGAGGACGAATATGCGCTGAAGCGCGCCCCGCGCGGTTACGAGACGATCGAAGACCCGGACATCGCCGCCGCGGTCCGCAACGCCTCGTTCATCTGCTCGCGCGACATCGCCGACGCGCGGCTCGCCAAGCCCGCGCTGGTCGACGACGTCGTCGCCTTCGCTCATGACGCCATGCCGTTGCTGAAATGGGGTTGGAGCGCGGTCGTCGACGCGCGCTGAACCGGCGGCTGGGCCGTCGTTTTCGGGTGGCGCGAGCGGGTCGGCTCGACGATGATGGAGGCCAGATACGGCGCCGCTGCGTCCCTTCTCCCCGCTTGCGGGGAGAAGGTTAGGATGAGGGGCCGGGCGATTGGCTGCAACGCAGCGGCTAATCACCAAGCCCCTCACCCTCGCCCTCTCCCCGCTTGCGGGGAAAGGGGATTGGGGCGCCGCCCGCTTCTTCCCGTCGTTCGAGACGCGCCGCTCGCGCGGCGCTCTTCACGATGAGGAGAGGCCGGATTTCAAGTCCAGGAGACGTCATGCTCGATTTTCCCGCCGTCCTGGTCGCGCCCGACGCCGACTACGCGGTCGTGCGCAAGGCGGTCGAATTCATCTCGACCCGCTGGCGGGACCAACCGTCGATCGACGCGATCGCCGATCATGTCGGGCTGTCGTCGTCGCATTTCCAGCACGTGTTCAAGCGCTGGGCCGGGCTGACGCCGAAGGCGTTCCTGCAGGCGATCACCATTGAGCGGGCGCGCGAGTTGTTGCGCGATTCGGCGAGCGTGCTCGACGCCGCCTACGACGTCGGCCTGTCGGGACCAAGCCGGCTGCACGACCTCTTCGTCTCGCACGAAGCCCTGACGCCGGGCGACTATCGCCGCGACGATCTCGCGCTCGCCTATGGCTTCCATCCTTCGCCGTTCGGCGAGGCGATCGTCGTGGCGACGGCGCGCGGCCTCGCGGGCCTCGGCTTCGTCGACGACGACGACCGCGCCGCGGCGCTCGCCGACATGCAGCGGCGCTGGCCGCGCGCGCGCTTCGTCGAGGACAAGACGGCGACCGCGCCGCTCGCCGCCCGCGCCTTCGATCCGGCCTTATGGCGGCCCGACGCGCCGCTGCGCATCGTCATGATCGGCACCGATTTCGAGGTGCGGGTGTGGGAGACGCTGCTCGCCGTGCCGATGGGCCGCGCGACGACTTATTCCGACATCGCGCGTCGTCTCGGCAAGCCGAACGCGGCGCGGGCGGTCGGCGCGGCGGTCGGGCGCAACCCGATCTCCTTCGTCGTCCCCTGTCATCGAGTCCTCGGGCGCTCTGGCGCGCTGACCGGCTACCACTGGGGCCTGGCGCGCAAGCAGGCGATCATCGGCTGGGAAGCCGGTCGCGCCCAGGCGGGCTGAACCGCCGCGAAACGAAAAAACCCCGCCCCTGTTTTCCGGAGCGGGCCAAAAATACCCTCGCCTCGCCCGATCATTGCCGGCCGAGGCGGAGTGATTGCCGGTGTCAGAGCGGCTTCAGATTGTCAGCCGACGACTTGCCGGTGCGGCGATCGGCGACGACCTCGAACGCGACCTTCTGCCCTTCGTTGAGATCAACGAGACCGGCGCGCTGGACCGCGCTGATGTGGACGAACACGTCCTTGCTGCCGTCGTCCGGCTGGATGAAGCCAAAGCCCTTCTGGCCGTTGAACCACTTCACGGTTCCCTGAGCCATCTGATTTTCCCTCTTTGCAGATCCAAATTGAGACCGCGGGTCGCGGCCGGCGAGATTCGAGTTTGGGAGAAGGTCGTCGGTCTGGCGCGGAAGCGCGCCGAGGCCACGTCGTTCGGCCGAAGCCCGATCGCAGCGATTTATGCGATCGCCCGTCACAGCGCAAGATCGTCTAAAGGCGGCAGGCGTTATCGACCCCGGCCGGCGAATTGTCACCGCGGGTCAACAGGGCAATTATGACGCTTGCGAATCGGCGATTGCCATGCGCCTCCGCCGAGAAGGGACCGGCGGTCGGTCGCATCGGGGCAGGGCAATGAAACGGATCGTGCCGCTGGCGCTCATCGTCGGCGTTAACTTTGGCCTGCTGCTGTGCAACGAAGCGACGCTGATGTCGTCCGGGCAGACCGCCGACCCGTGGAGCCGCGGCAGCAAATGCGATTTCCAAGTCCGAATCATCGACCGCAAACTGCCGTTGAGTCAAAGCTGACCCGGCTGGACGCCGCCGGATTGAAATAAGAAAGTGGATGGGGGGACGTCATGACGGGAGAGACGGAGGCCGCGGCGACGGCGATCGGCGCGCCGGCGGCGGGGTTCGGCGTCGGCCGCATCGTGCTGGCGAGCTTGATCGGCACGGCGATCGAGTTTTACGACTTTTACATCTACGGCACCGCCGCGGCGCTGGTGATCGGCCAGACGTTCTTCCCCCAATCGGCGCCGCAGACCCAAGCCCTCAACGCCTTCTTGACCTTCGGAATCGCCTTCCTGGCGCGGCCGGTCGGCGCGTTCCTGTTCGGCCATTTCGGCGACCGCGTCGGTCGCAAGGCGACGCTGGTGGCGACGATGGTGGTCATGGGCCTGTCGACGACCCTGATCGGCGTCCTGCCCGGCTATTCTACGGCCGGCGCGCTGGCGCCCTGGCTGCTGTGCCTGCTGCGCTTCGGCCAGGGCGTCGGGCTCGGCGGCGAATGGGGCGGGGCCGCGCTACTGGCGACCGAGAACGCGCCGCACGGCCAGCGGGCGTGGTTCGGCATGTTCCCGCAACTCGGGCCGCCGATCGGCTTCCTGATGGCCAACGGCCTATTCCTGCTGCTGATCCTCGGCCTGGGCGAACAGAGCTTCGTCGCCTGGGCGTGGCGCGTTCCGTTCCTGCTCAGCGCCGCGCTGGTGGCGATAGGCCTCTATGTGCGCGTCTCCGTCGCCGAGACGCCGGCGTTCCGCGCGCTGGTCGAAAAGCGTCAGCGCGCCGAGGTTCCGCTCGTCGAGGCGATCCGCGATCACTGGCGGCCGCTGATCCAGGGTTCGCTGGCGATCGTCGTCTGCTACGCGCTCTTCTACATCTCGACGGTGTTCGCGCTCGGCTACGGCGTAACGACGCTGCATATCGCGCGCACCGATTTCCTGGCGATGCTGTGCGTGGCGGCGCTGTTCATGGCGGCGGCGACGCCGCTCTCCGCCGCGCTCGCCGACCGCTTCGGCCGCCGGCCGGTGCTGCTCGCTGCGGCGATCGTCGCCGCGGCGGTCGGGCTCGCCATGCCGGCGCTGCTCGCGGGCGGAACAATCGGCGTGCTGGCGTTCCTGTCGCTTGCGCTGGCGGCGATGGGCCTGACGTTCGCGCCGCTCGGCGCGCTGTTGCCGGAGCTCTTCCCCGCCCGCGTGCGCTACACTGGCGCGTCGAGCGCCTACAACCTCGGCGGCATTCTCGGCGCCTCGCTCGCGCCGACGATCGCGCAACTGCTGCTCACGCGCGGCGGCGTCGCCTGGGTCGGCTATTACATCGTCGCGGCGGCGGCGGTGAGTTTCGCCAGCCTGCTCACTGTCAAGGAGACGCGCGACGCGCCGCAAACGTGAATTTCGCGCCGGCTCGACCGACTATGGCAGGCGCACGCCGCGCTCTTTCTCCATGCTGCGTTTCCAACGTTTCCTCAGCTCGCCGGGGCGAGCGCCGTGGCGCGCGTCGAGAAAGTCGGCGGCGACAATGCGGTCGGTCCTGAAGTGTCGGAAGTCCTGCCGCAGCTCGCACCACGCCGCCAGCAGGCGCACGGTTTCGGCATAGCCGATGATCACCGGCCAGATGGTGCGCTCGCTGTCCGCGTCATGCTCATCGCGATAGCGGATCCGGATTTTGCGTCCAGCGCGGATCCAGGCGCGGGTCTTAGCGATGTCCAGGCCGTCACGCGCCGCCATCGTATTGGCCGGCGCGCCGATGGTGGGCTCGGCGATGAACGGACGCAGACGCTCCGGCACGGCGGCTTCGATCTTGGCGATCAGATCGCGCGCTGCGGCGGCCAGAACCGCGTCCCCGCGCTCGGCGACCCATTGCGCGCCCAGCGCCGCGGCCTCGATCTCGTCGGGCGTCAGCATCAACGGCGGCATGTCGAAGTCACGGCCCAGAACATAGCCCAGCCCCGCCTCGCCGCGGATCGGCACTCTCTGGCCGATCAAATCGGCGACGTCGCGGTAGACCGACCGCTTCGAGACCTCCAGTTCTCCGGCCAATGTCTCAGCGGTAACCGGGCGGGTCGTGCCGCGCAGGATCTGGATGATCTGAAACAATCGGTCGGCGCGGCGCATGGCGGCTCTCCATGCTGACAGAATGCTGTCAGCAGGCCCTCGCTACAAGTCGATCGCGCCCTGGCGGCCCGTCTCAAGGAAGGAAGCGATCATGAATTTCATCTCGGTGCGCGTCATCACCAGCGACGTCAGTCGTCTGGTTGAATTCTACGAAGGCGTCACCGGCCTGAAAGCGACGCGCTATACGGAGGACTTCGCCGAACTGGCGACGCCGGCTTGCACGCTGGCGATCGGCAGCGAGCGCACGGTGACGCTGTTCGGCGCCGGATCCGCCCGCTCCGCCGACAACCATAGCTGCATCATCGAGTTCCGCGTCGACGATGTCGACAAGGAATACGGACGGCTCGAGCGTTTCGTCGGCGCGTTCGTCCAGAAGCCGACCACTATGCCGTGGGGAAACCGCTCGCTGCTGTTTCGTGACCCCGACGGAAACCTGGTCAATTTCTTCGCCCCGGTCAGCGCCGAAGCGATCAAGAAATTCGACGCTCGCGTGTAACGGGTTCAAGTCGAAACATCTAAGCCGCCATTGCGAGCAAAGCGAAGCAATCCAGACTTGAGGCTTGCGGCGGAGGCTTCGTCTGGATTGCTTCGCTGTCGCTCGCAATGACGGCGGAGCGTGGCGCCATCCAAAAGCAACCCGCTCTATCCGCTACGCCGACGCGCCGAACATCGCCCTCAGGCCCTCGATCAGGCTCGGCCGCTGCCGCGTCTCGCCGAGCGCCGTGAGAAAGCTGTCCGACCATTGACCAACGGTGTGATCGAGCAGGCGGGCGAACATCGGCGCGTGGCGCTCGCGCCGCTCGACCAGCGGCATCTCCAACGCCTGCTTGATCGCCGCCGCGACACCCTCGACCTCGTGCGGATTGACGATCACCGCCCCGTCGAGCTCGGCCGCGGCGCCGGCAAACTGCGACAGGATCAGCGCGCCGGGGTCGTCAGGGTCCTGTGCGGCGACGAACTCCTTGGCGACCAGATTCATGCCGTCGCGCAGCGGCGTCACCAGCGCGACGTCGGCGGCGCGGTAGACGCCGGCGAGCGCCGTGCGCGAATAGGAACGGTTGACGTAGCGCACCGGGGTCCAAGCGGCCTCACCGAAGCGCCCGTTGATCTTGCTGATCAGCGTCGTCACTTCGTTCTCGATCTGCGCATATTCGCGAATCTCGCCGCGACTCTTCGGCGTCACCTGCAGGTAGGTGACGCGCGACCGCCATTCCGGATTGACCTCGAGGAAGCGGTCGAAGGCGTTGAGGCGATGGATGATCCCCTTGGAATAGTCGAGCCGGTCGACGCCCAGCACGAGCTTCTGGCCGTTGAGGCTTTCGACCATCTCGCGCACGAAGCGCGAGCGCACGGCGCTGCGAGCGAGGCGGGCGTAGACGGCGGATTCGATGCCGACCGGAAAGGCGCCGAGTCGAGTCGTCCGACCATCGAGCGAGAAACTCGCGCTGCGCGCCGGCTTCGCGCCCAGCGACGTCAGGTAATGGCCGAAATTGTCGCGATCGTTGTCGGTCTGGAAGCCGACCAAGTCGTAATGAACGAGGCTGCCGACGATCTCCTCGTGGTTGGGCATCGTGGCCAGTATATCGGGCGGCGCGCAGGGAATGTGGAGGAAGAAGCCGATCGGATTGACGCGGCCGCGCGCCCTGAGTTCGCGCGCCAGCGGCATCAAATGATAGTCGTGAACCCAGACGACGTCGTCCTCCTCGATGATCGTTTCGAGTTGATCGGCGAACAGGCTGTTGACGCGCATGTAGCCGCTTTGGTCGGCGCGCGAATATTCCTGCAGATCGACCCGATAGTGCAGGATCGGCCACAGCACCCGGTTGGCGAAGCCGTTGTAATATTCCTGGTAATCGGCCTCGGAGAGGTCGATGACCGCGTATTCGACCCGGCCGCGCCTGACGCGGCGCGGCGTCGCCGTTTCTTGATCGCTGATGTCGCCGCTCCAACCGAACCAGACGCCGACGCGTTCGCGCAGCGCGGCCTTGACGGCGACCGCCAGCCCGCCGGCAAGCTGCTGGCGCGCGTCGGGAAGGGCCACTCGATTCGAGACGATGATCAGGCGCGGAGCCATGCGTCCTCCCAACTCGACGACAGACGCGTCGCCGTATTGATAATGCCGGCCATCGAATACGCTTGAGGGAAATTGCCCCAAAGCTCGCCTGTTTCAGGGTGGATATCTTCCGACAGCAACCCGAAATGGTTGCGGCGCGCGAGCACGCTCTCGAACATCGCCCGCGCCTCGTCACGACGGCCGATCTGCGCCAACGCGTCGATGTACCAGAAGTTGCAGGCGAGAAACGCCGTCTCGGGCGCGCCGAAGTCGTCGGGCACGGCGTAGCGCATGATGCGCCCGTTGCGCATGAGTTCGCGCCCGATCGTTTCGCAGGTGCCGCGGAACCGCGGGTCTTCGGGCGCCAGCAGGCCGAGCTCGGCGAACAACAGAACGCTGGCGTCGAGATCGGGCGAGCCGATCGCGGCGGTCAACGCGCCGCGCTTTTCGTCCCACGCGCCGGCGAGCAATCGTTCGCGGATGACCTCGGCGCGCGACGCCCAGAGCCGCTGGCGTTCAGCGAGATCGAGGACGTGCGCGATGCGCGCCAGTCGATCGCACGCGGCCCAGCACAAAGCGGCGGAATAGGTGTGCACCCGCGTGCTGCCGCGATATTCCCAGATGCCGGCGTCCGGCTCGAAGGCGACTTTCCACGCCTTCTCGCCGAGCGTCTCGAGTTCGGCGAACAGCGTGTTGTCGCCCATGTGGGTCAGCCGCTCGTCGACGAACATCTGCGCCGCGCCGAGCACCACGCTGCCGTAGGAATCGTGTTGGATCTGTTCCGCCGCCTGATTGCCGATGCGCACCGGCCCATAACCGAGGTAGCCCTTCAGCGCCGGCGTCGTTCTCTCGTCAAGGCTGGTGAACGGCACGACGCCGTGCACCGGCTGCAGCGCCCCGGTTTCGTGCGTGGCGATGGTGGTGAAATAGTGGATGTAGGATTCCATCATCTGCGTCGCGCCGAGGCGGTTGAGCGCCTGAACGACGAAGAAGGCGTCGCGCAGCCAGCAATAGCGGTAGTCCCAATTGCGCGAGGTGCCCGGCGCCTCCGGGATCGAGGTCGTGTGGGCGGCGACGATGCCGCCGGTGTCCTCGTAGGCGCACAGCCTGAGCGTGATCGCCGCGCGCACCACCGCCGACTGCCATTCGAACGGCACGCTCAGTCGGCGCGTCCACTCGCGCCAATGGTCGCAGGTGCGGTCGAGAAATTCGCGGCATGTGTCGTCGATGGCGTCGCGAAGCGATTCGTCCTGGCCGAAGACGAGGTTGATTGTTCGATACAGGGGAAAGCTGGTCTCGGCGGCGATGTAGGAGATCGGCGCGTCGGTCGTCAGCCGCACGACGGCGCCGCCGCTGATGTAGCGGATGTGATGCGAACCGATGCTGACCTCGCCGACCCGCTCGCCGTAGTTGCAGGTCGGCCGCACCTTGATCGTGATGCGCGGCAGGCCGGCGACCGGCTCGATCCGCCGCACGATCTGCGGCGCACGGTAGATGCGGCCGTAGAGATCGAAACGCGGCGCGAAGTCGACGACGCGCACCTGGCCGCCGCGCACGTCGGTGAGAATCGTCTCGACGACGGCGGTGTTGCGCAAGTACTGCGTCTTGACCTCGACGAGGTCGGCGAGCGCCACTTCGCAAAACCCTTTCTCTTCGTCCCCGGCCAACAGGCGGGAGAACACCGGATCGGAATCGAAGCGCGGAAAGCACCACCAAACAATGCGCCCACGCCGATCGACGAGAGCGGCGGTCTGGCAATTGCCGATCAGCGCGAGGTCCATCCCTCCGCCGACCTCGATTGCGGCGCTCACGTCGCGGCGGGCTGGGCGGCGAGCCGCTCCAGCCATAGCCGCACCATCGCCGGATCAGCGAAAACGTGGTCGACTTCCGGCCGTGCGACGCCGACCGCGAAAGCAAATCCCCGACGATCGGCGACCGAGCGGAAGCCGGGTATGTCGCTGGTGTCGTCGCCGACGAACATGGGCCGGCGCCCGACAAAGGGCGGACGGGCGAGAAAGCGGCGCACCGCCTCGCCCTTGTTGACGCGGCTCGGCTTGAGTTCATAGGCCTGGAGCGTGTCGGCCAACTCGAGACGGCCCGCCGCGCGGCGCTCGATCAGGCCCAGCAGCGCAGCGCGCAGCGGCGCGGCCGCGCTCGGCGCAGCGCGGTAATGCGCGGTGAAGGAATAGCGCTTGTTCTCCGCCAGCGCGCCGGGGAAGGCGTTCGTCACGGCGGCGAATTCGCGCCAAAGCGTGTCGGGCAGCCGCTCGGCGCCCTCCGTTTCGACCACGACCCCGTCCGGCGTGAAGCGCATTTCAGCGCCGTGTACGCCGGCGGCGCGGGTGCGCAATGGAAAGAACAGCCGATCGAGATCGGCCAGCGTACGACCGGTGACGATCGCCAGCGCCCCGCCCAACAGGCGTTCGAGCCGCGCGATCGTCGCGACGAGCCCGTCGGGCACCACCACTCGATCGGGGACTGCGGCGATGTCGAGCAACGTTCCATCGACGTCGAGGAACAAGGCCGCGCGCCGGAAGTCCAAATCCTCGCCGGCCATTTTCGGAAAGTGCGAATTCATCATTGCGCCCTTTCTTAGGCCGCCCCATCCTCGCTGGCAATGTGGCGACAGTCTGGCGAGCGGCTTGAAAGCGCGGCCCATCCGCGTCTTTAACGGCGCAAGGGCGTTTCGGACTGGCGGTCGCGCGGCGCGGCGGCGCCGCGGCTACAATGGCGCCGAGACAGCTGGGAGTCGATACATGACGAATTTGTCAGCGACGCGACGCGAGACCGACAGTTTCGGCGCGATCGAGGTGTCTGCCGAACGCTTGTGGGGCGCGCAAACGCAACGCTCGCTGGAGAACTTCCCGATCGGCGAGGAGCGGATGCCGCGCGCGGTCGTCCGCGCGCTCGGCCTCGTCAAGCAGGCGGCGGCGCTGACCAATGAAGAGCTCGGGCTGCTGTCGCCGCCGCTGGCGCAGGCGATCGCCGCCGCCGCGGCGGAAGTCGCGGCGGGCGAGCGCGACGACGAATTCCCGCTCAAGGTCTGGCAGACCGGATCAGGCACCCAGACCAACATGAACGTGAACGAGGTGATCGCCAACCTCGCCAACGAGGCGCTCGGCGGACATCGCGGCGACAAGTCTCCGGTCCATCCCAACGACCACGTCAATCTCGGACAATCGTCGAACGATTCGTTTCCCAGCGCGATGCATATTTCCGCCGCGCTCGAGATTCATCTGCGCCTGCAGCCGGCGCTCGCGCGCCTCGGCGACGCGCTGGCGGCCAAGAGCGCCGCCTTCGCCGATCTGGTCAAGATCGGCCGCACGCACTTGCAGGATGCGACGCCGATCACGCTCGGCCAGGAGTTCTCCGGCTGGGCGGCGCAGGTCGCTCTCGCCCGTGCGCGGATTGAGGCGACGCTGCCGGGGTTGCTTGCGCTGGCGCAGGGCGCGACCGCAGTCGGCACCGGCTTGAACGCCGACCCGCGCTTCGCCGAAGCGTTCGCGCGCCGTGTCGCGGCGCTGGCCGGCCTGTCGTTCGTCTCCGCCGCCAACAAATTCGAGGCCATCGCGGCGCACGATGCGCTGGTCTTCACCCACGGCGCGCTGACAAGCCTCGCCGCGGCGCTCTACAAGATCGCTTGCGACATTCGCCTGCTCGGCTCAGGCCCGCGAAGCGGCCTCGCCGAACTGCGTCTACCGGAAAACGAGCCGGGATCGTCGATCATGCCCGGCAAGGTCAACCCGACCCAGGTCGAGGCCTTGTGCATGGTTTGCGTGCAGACGATCGGCAACGGAACGATCGTCGCCTTCGCCGACAGCCAGGGCCATCTCGAGCTCAACGCCTTGAAGCCGTTGATCATCAACGCGACCCTGCAATCGATCGGGCTCCTCGCCGACGCGGTCGACAGTTTCGTCACCCGCTGCGTCGTCGGCATCGAGCCGGATCGCGCGCGGATCGACGAGCTGATGCGCCGTTCGCTGATGCTGGCGACGGCGCTGACGCCGGCGATCGGCTACGACCGCGCCGCGACGATCGCCAAGGCCGCGCATCATAACGGAACAACCTTGCGCGAGGAGGCGCTGAAAGCCGGCGTCGACGCAGCGACCTTCGACCGGCTCGTTCGCCCGGAGGCGATGGTCGGCCCGAGATAGTCCGGCCGCCGCCTCAGATCTTGCGGCTGTCGTAGGCCCAGTGCAGCAGCGCCTGGCGTTGGCGCGGGCGGCAGTGTGGATCGCCCGGTTCGCAATGGCGCCGGATCTGCGCGACATGGCGGCGGATCGCCTTCCAGCGCTTGATCTGCCGCGCGTCCTCTTCGGGCGCGCGTCGCCCCAGCCAATAGCGGCAGTACCACTGGAACCAGCCGCGTGGATCGTCGGGGTGGATCCAACCCTTGCGGCGCCATTCGGCGAGCGGCTGGCTCGCGTCGACGCCGAAATAGTTGAGCGACGGATCACGCCGCGTCGGCGACAGCCTGGCGTGCGCGAACCAGTCGGCGGGAAATTCGTTGCGGCAATCGGTCATGTATTTGCCGCCGAACACGCCGAGCGCGAGCATCTCCCTCGGCGTCAGCTCGGGGCGGAACTCGGGATCGAAGTCGCGCCCCTCCGGCGCCGTCAGCGCATAGGAATATCCCGACTGCATACGATCGTCGACGGTGACGATCCGCCTCGGAGGCCGCGACATCTCTTGGACCATGGGCTGCGTTCGACGCCCTGTCGTTACCGCCGCCGCGCCGCCCGAGGCAAGCGCCGCGCGGCGCGTCCGAAGGGGACAAGCCAGCGCGCGAACGCCGGCGGAACGGATCAGGGATTCGGGCCCGCAGCCGCGCGCCCGCCCGTCGCGGCG
>Ga0182016_10004705_pt1 | contig 14991 bp, 14 predicted proteins | sample 712S2MmetaG_FD_120491 | JGI IMG/M metagenome (GOLD analysis project Ga0182016, IMG submission 120491) | Permafrost microbial communities from Stordalen Mire, Sweden - 712S2M metaG | ecosystem: Environmental > Terrestrial > Soil > Wetlands > Permafrost | place: Sweden: Stordalen | collected...
CAGGTTAAATTCTGATGTTTCGTCATTCCGGAAGCCGCGCAGCGGCTGCCCGGAATCCATAATCATGGGTTTACCGACGTGAACTCAGCCAGAGCAAATCTGCACCCATCGTGGCTATGGATTCCTGGCTCGCGCTTCGCGCGCCCCGCAATGACGGTCTGGGCCGCCGTCGCGCTTCTGCTTCTGCTTTGTGCTCTCGCTGTCGCGTTCGATTTTCCGCCGCTGACCGGCCGGGTGGTCGACCAGGCCAATGTCATTCCGGCGGCAAGCCGTAGTGCCATTGAAACCAAGCTCAAGGATCTCGAGGACAAATCCGGTATCCAGCTCGTGGTCGCCACAGTGACGTCGTTGCAGGGCAGCGACATCGAGACCTACGCCAATGAGCTGTTTCGCTCCTGGAAGCTCGGTCAGGCGCAGAAGAACAACGGCGTACTGCTTCTGGTCGCGCCCACCGAGCACAAGGTGCGCATCGAGGTCGGCTATGGGCTCGAAGGCACGCTGACCGACGCTCTGTCCTCGGTGATCATTTCCAGCGCCATCATCCCGCGCTTCAAGACCGGTGACTTTTCCGGCGGCATCGACCGCGGCGTCGATGGCATCATCAGCGTGCTTTCAGGCGACAGCGCGGAATGGCAGCGCAAAGTCGATGTCCGTGGCGAGGATGCCTCGGCCGATTTCGATAAGCTGTTTCCGTTCCTGCTGTTCCTCGTGGTGGTGTTCATCTGCTGGTACCTGATCCACAACGCGGGCGGTTCCGGCGGCCCCACGCGGCCCGGCGGGCGATCCGTCTTCATCCCCTATGGCGGCTCCAGCAGCGGCGGTTTCAGCGGTGGTGGTGGGTTTGGGGGCGGCTTCGGCGGCGGTTTTTCCGGCGGCGGCGGCTCGTCGGGAGGCGGCGGCGCCTCAGGGGGCTGGTGATGCACTTCACCAAGGAAGATCACGAAGCTGTCTCGTCAGCGATCCGCGAAGCGGAAAAGAAAACCTCCGGACAGATCGTCTGCGTGCTGGCGCGCTCGTCTTCCGGCTACGGTTACATTCCGATCTTGTGGGCGAGCCTCTTGGCGTTGCTCACGCCATGGCCGCTGATCTATTTCACGCCATGGAGCGTGCAGCGGATTTTCTTGCTGCAGCTCGTGGTCTTTCTCGTCATCGGCGTGGTCGCCTCCTTCACCCCGCTGCGGCTTGCACTCGTGCCACGCGCCATCAAACGGGCGCGCGCGCACCGCGAGGCGCTCGAGCAATTTGTGGTGCGCGGTATCACCCGCACCAGGAATCGCACCGGTGTGCTGATTTTCGTGTCGATCGCCGAGCGCTATGCGCGGATCATCGCCGATGAGGGCATCGCCGCAAAAGTGCCCAACAGCGAGTGGCAGGAAGCGGTCGACGCCCTGACCGGTCATATGCGCGACGGCCGTATCGCCGCGGGCTTTACCGCCGCGGTCGAGCGCTGCGGCGCCGTGCTCGCGACGCACGCGCCGGCGGACGGTTCGCCCAACGAATTGCCCGATCGGCTCTATGTCGTGTAGCGCGGCCGGCGGCGCGAAACGCTCCGTCACTCAACTGTCATCGACCGGCCATATTGGAACGTTGATTTCGATCTAAAAAACCGGCGATTAATCCGGCGGTCCCGTTATACAAACGCACGCTGTTTCGACGAGCTGCACTGCCGTGGAACAAGCACCGCGCTACGCGATCTACTTCGTGCCGGCAGCGGATTCAATGCTCTATGGCCTCGGCAGTTCGGTGCTCGGCTACGACTGCTATGGCGGAAATGCAGTCGGCTTTCCTCATGAGTTCGGCAACGGCGCGGTCAACTGGAGCGAAATCACCGCACTGCCGCGGCGCTACGGCTTCCATGCCACCTTGAAGGCGCCATTTTATCTGTCGCCCTCCTGCACCGAGCAACATCTCATCAGTGCTTTGCAGAGTTTCGCCGGCCTCGGTCACCCGGTCCGCAGCTTTACGCCGACGCTACGTTTGCTCGACGATTTTTTCGCCGTCGTCCCGTTACAAGCCGATGCCGCGATCGAGGACTTGGCGGCCTCGTGCACGACGATATTCGATGCCTACCGCGCACCGATGTCGCCGCAAGAGCGCGCCCGACGCATTGCGCTCGGGTTGAATCAAAGCCAGATCCAAAATCTCGACCGCTGGGGCAATCCCTACGCGTTGTCGGAATTCCGCTTCCACATGACGCTGACCGGCAAGGTGCCGGTGCGGCGGCGCAAGGCGATCCAGGCTAGTCTCGTCGCCGGCATGCATCGCCTGCCGGTCGAGCGCTCGATCGCAATCGACCGGCTGACTTTGCTCAAGCAGGATTCGCCGGATGCGTTTTTCCGCGTCGTCGGCGGCGCCGCGCTGAAAACGGGCGCGGCGCGACGCTCCTGAGCATGCGGACGGTGCGTTCAGCGGGCGGCTTGCGCCCGCTTCGGAAACAATTGCGGACGCAATTTTGGATGGCAGGCCATCATCTTCGGCGCGTAGGCGGTTTCGGCGCCGAGCTCTTCGGCGGCGTGCCAGGCCCAGCGCGGATCCCACATCGCGCCGCGGGCGAGGGAAACGAAATCGGATTTGCCCGACGCGACGATGTCTTCGGCCTGCTGGTAGCCGGCGATCAACCCGACGGTCATGACCGTCATGCCGCTTTCCTTCTTCACTTTCTCGGCGAATGGCACCTGGTAGCCCGGCGATAGCGGAATCTTCTGCTTCGGGTCGAGCCCACCGGTTGAGACGTCCATGTAATCCATGCCGCGCTGTTTCAGCTCTTTGGCGAGCAGCACCGTTTCTTCGGGCGTCCAACCGCCGTCGACCCAATCGGTGGCCGACACGCGCATGCCCAGCGGCTTTTGTTCCGGCCACGCCGCGCGCACCGCATCGTACATTTCGATCGCAAAGCGCATGCGGTTCTCGCTTGAGCCGCCGTATTCGTCGGTGCGGTGGTTGGACAGCGGCGACAGGAACTGATGCGCGAGATAGCCATGCGCCCCGTGCAGTTCGATGACGTCGTAGCCGATGCGGTCGACGCGCTTTGCCGCCTCGGCGAATTCGCCGATGCAGCGCTTGATATCGTCCTTGGTCATTTCGTGCGGCACCGGCCAGCCGGCGTCGTAAGGCAGCGCCGACGGCGCTTCGGGAGTCCAGCCGCCTTCCTCCTTGGTGAGGATCGGCTTGCCGCCCGCGGCCGGCGGCGTGGTCGGGCCCTTGCGTCCGGCATGGGCGAGTTGCACGCCGAGCTTGGCGACGCCGTATTGCCGGCAGAAATCGTGCACGCGCTTGAGCGCCTTTTCGTTGTCGTCCGACCACATGCCGGCGCAGCGCGGCGTAATGCGGCCTTGTGGATTGACGTCGGTCATTTCGGTCATCACCAGGCCTGCCGCGCCGAGCGACATATTGCCGAGATGCATCAGATGCCAGTCATTGGCCGAGCCGTTGTCGGAATTGTATTGGCACATCGGCGAGACGACGACGCGATTGGCAAGAGTGAGCCCGCGCAGCGTGATCGGGGAAAACAGAACGCTAGCCATTCTTCATTGTCCTTGATTGATTGCAGCGATTTTCCGGGGGGCTAGGAAAATTCGGGGGGACGCTACCAGCTTGGCCTCAGCCTTGAAAGGGTCGCGAAGGTCACGGGTGGTGTTGACTTCGCGGCATATTCCCTTCGGAATATGGGTGGGCAGGAAAACAATACCAGGACAACATGATCAAGAAATTCCATGTACTTTATGTCGGCCAGATCGAGCTCGACAATGTCGGGCTTTCCGGCACTCCGGCGAATGACCGGCTCTATTCCGACGAGCGGCTGCGGGAGGCCTTTTTCACGGCGCGCGACGTCGCCCAGTTGATGGACGAACTCGGCTTCGACACGCTGTGGACGGCCGAGCACCACTTCCAGCGCGAGGGTTACGAGGTCTTTCCGAACTTGATCCAACTCGGGCTGTGGCTTGCCACCCAGACCAAACGGCTGAAGTTCGGTTGCGCCTTCAACGTGCTGCCGATGTGGCATCCGATCCGCATGGCGGAGGATTACGCCATGGCCGATATCGTCACCGACGGCCGGGTCGTCCTCGGCGTCGGCCGCGGCTACCATAGCCGCGAAGTGGAGAGCTTTGGCGCGCCGCTCCTCGATGCCGAGAAGAACCGCGAATTGTTCGAGGAGCAGCTGCGGTTGCTCTTGACCTGCTTCAACGAACAGTCGTTCCACTTCAAGGGTAAATATTACGAGGCGCCGCCGCCGGTGGATTATCGCGGCTACAAGCTCAAGGACATTACGCTCGTGCCGCGGCCGAAGCACCTGCCGGTCGAGATCTGGATGCCGATTGCGAGCGGCAAAACCATCGAGATGATGGCGCAATACGGCCTGAAAGGCATGGTGACGCTCAACGGCGAAAAAATCCTCGATGACGTGGTGCGCGCCTATCACGCCGCCTGTCTCAAGCACGGACGCGAGAAACGGCTCGGCGAGGACATGATCTGGGGTGCCGGCGTCTATCTCGCCGAAAGCCGCGACGAGGCGATCCGCAAGCTCGAACCGGCGCATGACGAGCGCTTCAAGTGGTTCGCGCCGTTCGGCTTCGTGCGCTATGCGGACGAAGAGGGCCGTACCTGGGGCACGCCGGGAGCGCCCTCGCGCACCCCGTCGCTGAAAGACGGCGTCGCGCAAAAGGCCTGGTTTTGCGGCACACCGGCCGAAGTGATCGACGGCATCAAGTCGGTGGAAGCCAAATATCCCGGCCTCGAGCACTTCATGATCCACTGGGCCGAGGGGCTCACGCCGGCCGAGTTCAAGGATCAGCTGCGCTGGTTCGCCAAGGATGTGATGCCGGCATTCAAGCGCGACTAAAGCATGATTCCGAAAAGTGGGAACCGGTTTTCTGTTAAGATCATGCTTAAAGGAAAACTCTAGGCCTTGATCCGATTCAATTGAATCGGATCAAGGCCTAGATCATTTTTCCAGCCGCGCGACGATCTCGACATGCGCGGAGTAGAGGAATTGATCGACCGGCGTGACGGCGACGAGCCGATAGCCGCCGTCGATCAAGTGACGAATGTCGCGGGCAAAGGTGCCCGGATTGCACGACACCGCCACGATAATCGGAACGCTGCTGGCGGCGAGCGTTCGCGATTGGGCGTCGGCGCCCTGGCGCGGCGGATCGAATACGACGGCATCGAAGCGGCTAAGCTCCGCCGGAACGAGCGGATTCTTGAACAGATCGCGGCGCTCGGCGGCGACAGGCTTGAGGCCTGACGTATTCGCGGCACGCTTGAGCGTCGCGATGGCGGCCTCGTCGTCATCGAAGGCGGCAATCCGCGCTCGCGCGGCGAGCCGAAGCGCGAAAGGGCCGATGCCGGCGAACAGGTCGGCGATGTTTTTTGAGCCGGCGCAATAGGCTTCAACGAGGCGGGCCAGCACCGCTTCCCCTTCGGCGGTCGCCTGCAGGAATGCCGCGGGCGGCAGGCCGACCGTGGCCGTGCCAATGCGCAGCGTCGGGGCGCGCGATTGCGCAACCAAGTCGCCATGGCGGGTGAGGCGCGCGAGTTTGTGTTTGGCGGCGGCGCTCGCCAGCGACGCCGTCATGGCCGCCGTCAGCGGCCCGGAACCGCGCACATCGACATCGAGGCCGGAGTCGGTCGCCGTCACTTGGATATCGAGCGGTTTCTTGGTCGGCCCCAACACCTCGGCAATGGCCCAGGCTGCCGGCAGTGCGCCGTCGAGATTCTTGGCCAGGATCGGGCAGCGGTCGATGGCGACGAGGTGATGGGCGCGCGCGGCGGAAAAGCCGACTTCGAGCACCTCATGGGTGCCGCGGCGCGCGTGAAAGACGACCCGGCGGCGGCCTTCGCCATGGGCGTCGACGAGATCGCCGACCGGCGCGTTGATGCCGGCTTGGCGCAGCGCCGTCACGACGAGATCGCGCTTCCAGACGCGGTAGGGAGCGCTCGACCAGTGCTGCAGGGCGCAGCCGCCGCAGACGCCGAAATGCTGGCAGATCGGCGCAATGCGCTCCGCGCTCGGCGTCTCGACGCTGATGAGGGCGCGCCGGTCGGGATGGCCCGGTGAGTTCTCGACCTCGACAGTCTCGCCCGGCAGCGCGCCGGAGACGTAAATCGCCCCCTCCGGCCCAACGGCAACGCCGTCGCCGCGATGGCCGATCTCGACGATGGCGAGGCGTTCAACCACGTTCGGCCTCGATGAAGAATTCGCGATTGCCGTCGCCGCCCAGGATGGCGGAGGCCTCGATGCCGCCGACTTGCCAACCTAGCGAGGCGATATGCGCGCCGATATCCTCGCAGACCATCTGGTGGATGGCCTCATCGCGCACGATACCTTTTTTGATGTGGGCGCGGGTGGTTTCGAATTGCGGCTTGATCAGCGCCAAGAGCTGCGCGCGTGGCGTCAAGAGATTGCCGACTGCCGGCAGCACGAGTTTGAGCGAAATGAAACTGACGTCGATCACCGCGAGATCGGGTGCTTCCGGCAAGAGCGAAGGCGCGAGCTTGCGGATGTCGGTCTGTTCGAGCGAAACGACGTCGCTACGATCGCGCAGCCGCGGATGCAACTGTGCGGACCCAACATCGACCGCGAAGACGCGCCGGGCGCCGCGCTCGATGAGCACTTCGGTAAAGCCCCCGGTCGACGCACCGACGTCGAGGCAGATGCGGCCGGTAACCGCCACGCCGAAATGATCGAGCGCGGCCGCAAGCTTGACGCCGCCGCGCGACACATAGGGGTGCTCGGCTTGCGCCGCGATCGTGGCTGTGGGTGAAATCTCGTCCGAGGCTTTGCGCACGACAACGCCATCGGCGCTCACCAGGCCGGCGGCAATCGCTGCCTGCGCCCGTGCCCGGCTTTCGAACAGGCCGCGCGCCACCAAGACACGATCGGCACGTTCTCGGGTGGTCATGGCGCCATCATAGCCGCTCGTCCCCGCGAAAGCGGGGACCGAGTTCCTGGATTCCCGCTTTCGCGGGAATGAGCGGAGACTATCAGGCGAGCTTGATCACTTCGCCATGGATGTTCTGGCCGAGCGCCTCGAATGCCTTGGTGACGATGCCCTTGGCGTCGAGACCGGCCTTGGCATACATCGCGTTCGGCGAGTCCTGGTCGATGAAGATGTCGGGCAGAACCATCGAACGGACCTTCAGCCCGCGATCGAGCACGCCGTGTTCGGCGAGCGTCTGCAGCACGAAAGAGCCGAACCCGCCGATCGACCCCTCTTCGATGGTGAGCAGCACCTCGTGTTCGCGGGCGAGCCGCAGCAACAGATCGACATCGAGCGGCTTGGCAAATCGCGCATCGGCGACCGTCGTCGGCAAGCCGTAGCCGGCAAGCTCGTCGGCGGCCTTCAGGCATTCGCCGAGCCGCGCCCCGTAGGAGAACAGTGCGATCTTGGTACCCTCGCGCAAAATCCGGCCCTTGCCGATCTCGAGCGGCTTGCCTTCCTCCGGCATCGGCACACCACGGCCTTCGCCGCGCGGATAACGCAGCGCCGACGGCCGGTCGTCGATCGCGACCGCGGTCGCCACCATATGCACCAGATCGGCCTCGTCGCCGGCCGCCATCAACACGAAATTGGGTAGGCAGCCCAGATAGGCGACGTCGAACGCGCCGGCGTGCGTCGGGCCGTCGGCGCCGACCAGACCGGCGCGATCCATGGCGAAGCGGACCGGCAGGCATTGGATCGCGACGTCGTGCACGACCTGATCATAGGCGCGCTGCAGGAAGGTCGAATAGATGGTGGCGAAGGGCTTGAAGCCTTCGGTCGCGAGCCCCGCCGCAAAGGTCACGCCGTGTTGCTCGGCGATGCCGACATCGAAGGTGCGGTTGGGGAACTCTTTCTGAAACAAGTCGACGCCGGTGCCCGACGGCATCGCCGCCGTAATGGCGACGATCTTGTCGTCCTTGCGGGCTTCCTTGATCAGGCTCTCGCCGTAGACTTTCTGATAGGCGGGTGCCGATGCTTTGGCCTTCACCTGCGTACCGGTGGCGACGTCGAATTTGACGACGCCGTGGTATTTGTCGGCGGATTTTTCCGCCGGCGCATAGCCTTTGCCCTTTTGCGTCACGACGTGAACGAGGATCGGCCCGTTCTTCATGTCGCGTACGTTGGTCAGCACCGGCAACAGGTGATCGATATTGTGGCCGTCGATCGGGCCGACATAGAAGAAGCCGAGTTCGTCGAATAGCGTGCCGCCGGTAACGAGGCCGCGCGCATACTCCTCCATCGCCATGGCGCGTTGCTCGAGCATCTTGCTCGGCATGTGCTTGGCGACTTTGTGGACGAGCTTGCGCAGACTGTGATAGCCGCGCCCGGAAACGCGGCGGGCGAGATAAGCCGACAGCGCGCCGACCGGCGGCGCGATCGACATGTCGTTGTCGTTGAGCACCACGATGAGGCGCGAATTCATCGCTCCGGCATTGTTCATGGCCTCATAGGCCATGCCGGCGGACATCGCGCCGTCGCCGATCACGGCGATGACATTATTGTCCTTGTTCTGCAGGTCGCGAGCGACCGCCATGCCGAGGGTGGCGGAAATCGACGTTGACGAATGGGCGGCGCCGAACGGATCGTATTTGCTCTCGGCGCGCTTGGTGAATCCCGACAGGCCGCCGCTCTGGCGCAGCGTACGGATGCGGTCGCGGCGCTCGGTGAGGATCTTGTGCGGATAGGCCTGATGGCCGACGTCCCAGACCAGCCGGTCGTCCGGTGTGTTGAAGACGTAATGCAGCGCCACCGTCAGTTCGATCACGCCGAGGCCGGCGCCGAGGTGACCGCCGGTGACGGCGACAGCGTCGATGGTCTCGCGCCGCAATTCGTCGGCGAGCTGCGGCAACTCACTGGGATCGAGGCGCCTGAGATCTTCGGGAGTCTTGATCTGGTCGAGCAATGGGGTCTTGGACGAAACCGTCACACTACGCTCCTTATTTCAGACCAATGCGGTTCTTTCGGCCGAACGCCGATTATTGGGGCTCGCTGTGGCCCGGCAAGGAACACGCGGATTCTAGCGTCCTACACCATTCCGCGCCGGGAACGCAATTTATACGGCCGGGTGCTGAATGGCCCCCTGGGGGAACTCTTAGGCATTCCAGGGCCTTATAGCTAGAATCCGGCAATACCCCTACAACCCCGAGACACTGGTATCGTTCAACCTAGGTAATATTCGCGAAATTGCCAGAGGACCGCATACCGATGGGGCAGGGACTCGGCGAGGAGGCTTAATCCGCCCTCGGGCGGGCTGAAGCGCGATGGCACTAGAAATCTACCGCAAGAAACGCAAGTTCGACGTGACCGCGGAGCCGCGCGGCCGCAAGGGGCGCCGCGGCGGCGACCGCTACGTCATCCAGAAACACGCGGCGCGGCGCTTGCATTATGACCTTCGGCTCGAACTCGACGGCGTCATGAAGAGTTGGGCGGTGACCCGCGGTCCGAGCCTCGATCCGGACGACAAGCGTCTTGCCGTGCATGTCGAGGACCATCCCGTCGATTACAACAGTTTCGAGGGAACGATCCCGGAGGGCGAATATGGCGGCGGCACGGTGATGATCTGGGATCGCGGTCGCTGGATACCGGAAGGCGACCCGCACCGGGGCTACGCCAAAGGCCATCTCGATTTCGTGCTCGAGGGTGAAAAACTGCGCGGCCGCTGGCATCTCGTGCGGATGCGCCGGCGCGACAGCGAGCGCGGAAAGGATAGCCACGACAATTGGCTTTTGATCAAAGGCAAGGACGACGAGGCGCGGAGCGGGCGCAGTGCCGACATTCTGGAGCAGGAGCCGCTCTCTGTTGTAACCGGCCGCTCGATGGACGAGATTGCCGAAGGCAAAGGCAAAAAACGCGTCTGGCACAGCAATCGGGGTGCGAAGCCGGTATCGAGCGATCCGAAGCCACAAACCCAAAGCGAGTTCAGGGCGCAATTGCTGGCGCAAGGGACGCCACCAAAATCAAAGGGCCGAGCGGGATCGCGGCCGCGCGTGGCAAAGGCCGCAGCGAAATCGAGTGCGCCCAAGGCTGGCGATAAGACTGGGAGCAAAACCGGTAGCGAGTCCGGCGGCAAGTCGCGTGGTACGACCGACGTCGGCGCGGCTATCGCCGATGTGCATTTGACCCATCCCGACCGGGTCTATTGGGCCGATGCCGGCGTCACCAAACAGGATCTCGCCGAATATTACGTGAGCATATGGAATTATATGCAGCCGCATGTCGTGGATCGGCCGCTCGCCATCGTGCGCGGTCCAGAGGGCACGAGCGGCGAGCTTTTCTTCCAGAAGCACATCGCCTCCAACATCAAGCAATCGCCGCTGCGCCACGTTGTCGACGCCAAGGAGCATGATGTCATTGCGGTGGAACAGCTCGGCGATCTGATCGCGCTCGTGCAGACCGGCGCGCTGGAGATTCACACGCGCGGCTCTCGACTCGGCAAGCTCGATCTATGCGATCGCATCGTGTTCGATCTCGACCCGGGCGAGGGGGTGAGTTGGCAACAGATCGTCGCCGCCGCGCAGGAGGTGCGCGATCGGGTGCAAGCCGAAAAGCTCAAAAGCTTCGTAAAACTTTCCGGCGGCAAGGGCATCCATGTGGTGGTGCCGATCATTGGCGTCGATTGGGACACCGTGAAGGCATTTACCGCGCGGATCGCGGCCGAGATGGCGGCGGATAGTCCCAGTCTTTACCTCGCCAAGATGACCAAGGCGCTGCGCAAAGGCAAAATCTTCATCGATTATCTTCGCAACACGCGCGAGGCGACTTCGGTCGCCCCCTATTCGACGCGCGCACGCGCCGGCGCGCCGGTATCGGTGCCGGTGACCTGGAAAGCGTTGCCGCGTACCACGGCGGGCAACCAGTACACGGTGCTGAACGTGAAAAAGTTGCTCAAGCAAGATGCCTGGGCCGAGATCGGCAAGGTAAAGCAGAAGCTGCCGGCGAAGTGACGGTTAGCCCGCGAGCCTGAACCGCTCCGCTTTCGGCTCGAAACGCGACCTGAAAATCTCGGCGTCGAGCGGATCCTCGAAGCAATAGCGCACGAACGCGGCGTAATCGTCTTCGACATACATGTCGAATTTGCCGACATAGCGAATGAGGAAATTCATGATCTCGCTGTCGTCGGCGAGCTTTTGCCGCGGCAGCACCACTTGATGCGGGCATTCTTTGTCGAGCTTGCGCAGCCAAGCGCTTTTCTTGTCCGAATCCATCTGTCCCACCCGATTCCGTCTCGGCCGAAGCCTCGATCCGAACCGGCGAGTGTTCACTATTTGTTCCAATTGGTCAAGCGTGAAATTCTTAACCTGCGTCTGCGGGGTGGTCCTTATGGGGTTTCCCGGAATTGCGCCCGGAGTTCCGCACAACTATCAATCGCGCATGAAAAACGACGAGCACCCGGAGCTTTGCGCCTGCGATCGATGCGATCGGCCGATGAAGCTGATCAACAGCGTCCCCAAACTTGGGGGCTTGAGCGAATTGCTGGTGTTTTACTGCGGTGTTTGCGACGAGGTGATCGGCAAAAGCGATCCCGATGGTGTCCCGACGATGTGGCGGTGACGGGCCGAGTGCCATCGATGCGAAGTTTCAGGCTCAAAAAATTGGCAGGCGTCACTCGACGTCGAGCGGCTCGGTCCCGGTGGGCTTGCCGCCGGCGTCGAGCGTTATTTTCTCGACCCGCGCTTCCGCTTGCCGCAACAGCTCCTCGCAGCGGTGTTTGAGCGCCTCGCCGCGCTCGTAGATGGCGATCGATTCCTCGAGCGGCACTTTGCCTTCTTCCAGGCGCTTGACGATCGATTCGAGCTCCTCGATCGCTCGCTCGAACGGCAGTTTGCCGATATCGCTGTTGCTGTTCTGCGCCATCAAGCGGCTCCGTCCCGATCGAGTTGAGAGTTATCCGCGCATCAGCGCGGTGACGTGCGCTGCGACCGAATTGCCGAGCGCCTGCAGGTCATAGCCGCCCTCGAGCAGCGATACGATGCGGCCGTCCGCGCAAGTGTCGGCGATATCCATGATCTTCTGCGTCGCCCAGGCGAAATCCTCTTCGGCGAGATTGATATTGGCGAGGGGGTCGCGCATGTGCGCGTCGAAGCCCGCCGAGATGATGATCAGCTCCGGCCTGTAGTCGGCAAGACGCGGCAGGATCCGGCTTTCGAAAGCCTCGCGGAACGCCTTGGCGCCATCGCCGGGGCGCAGCGGCGCATTGACGACGGTATTGTAATCGCCGCTTTCGCCGACCGCGCCGGTGCCGGGAAACAACGGCATCTGATGCGTCGAGCAATACATCACCGTCTTGTCGGCCCAGAAAATCTCCTGCGAGCCGTTGCCGTGATGCACGTCGAAGTCGATGATCGCGGCGCTCGCGATGCCGTGCCGCCTTTGCGCGTAACGGGCCGCGATCGCGGCATTGTCGAACAGGCAAAAGCCCATCGGCCGCGCCGTCTCGGCGTGATGGCCCGGTGGCCGCGTCGCCACAAAGGCGTTTCTGACCTTTTTAGCCAAGACCTCGTCGACGGCTTGCATCGCTCCGCCGGCGGCGCGCAAGGCGGCTTCGAAAGTGCCGGGCGACATCGAGGTATCGGCGTCGAGATGAATGATGCCCTCGCGCGGCGAGGCGTCGCGCAGCTCGAGGATGTAGTCCATCGGATGACAGAGCGCGATGGTCTCGAGCGGCGCCATTGGCGCCAACTCGCGCGCCAGCGTCTGAAATTTCTCCGCTTCGAGCGCGCGCTCGACCGCGCGAAGACGGTCCGGCCGCTCGGGATGACCGGCAGGCGTCAAATGTTCAAGGCAGGCAGGGTGCGTCAGAAGCAGTGTCGGCATCACTTACACTTAAGGCATGATCCCGAAAAGTGGAAACCGGTATTCGGGAAGGCGGTCACGAGACGAACGCTGCGTCGGCGCCAAGAAGGCCAGGCGCGCATTCGACCACCGTGCGTTCCAGCGCGCCGGCGCCGACCGCGCAGTTCTCGGCAAAAAACCGCGTCACGGCGGTGCGCGCCGCCGCATCGGCGTTGAGGCGTATGGCGGCGAGCGCTTCCTTGGCCAAGAGGCAGCCGCCGGTCGCGAGCCCGAACAGCCGCAGATAGGGGGTGGCGCCGGCGAGCGCGGCGTCCGGCTCCTTGTCGAGACGGCCGAGCAGCCATTCGGTCGCCCGTGACAGGCTCTCGACCGCATCGCCAAGCCGCACGGCCGTCCAGCCGAAAGCCGGATCGTTGCTGGCGCTCAATTGCCGGACGATGTCGCGCAGCTCATCGATATGCGCGCCGACCACGGCGCCGCCCGCGAGCGGCAGCTTACGGATGACGAGATCGATGGCCTGGATGCCATTGGTGCCTTCATAGATCGGCGCGATCCGCGCATCGCGGAAATATTGTGCGGCGCCGGTCTCCTCGATGAACCCCATGCCGCCATGAACCTGCACCCCCAGCGAAGCGACCTCGTTGGCGATGTCGGTGGAGAACGCTTTTGTCACCGGTGTGAGCAGCGAGGCGCGATGATGCGCCGCCTTGCGCGCATCGTCATTGTTGCTTCGTTCGCCGCGGTCGATCGCGATCGCCGTTGCGTAGCAGATGGCGCGCGCGGCCTGCGTCAGCGCCCGCATGGTCAAGAGCATGCGCCGCACGTCGGGATGCGCGATGATGGCCGTCGATTCCGCCGCCTTCATGCCGGCGGTGCGGCCCTGCCGGCGGTCCCGCGCATAGGCGAAGGCTTGCTGGGTCGCCGCCTCGGCGAGGCCGACGCCCTGCAGGCCGACGGCTAGCCTCGCGCGGTTCATCATGGTGAACATGCAGGCCATGCCGGCGTTTTCTTCACCGATCAGATAACCGACCGCGCCGCCCGCGTCGCCCATGATCATGGTGCAGGTCGGCGAGCCGTGAATGCCGAGCTTGTGCTCGACCGAATGCGCGCGAATGTCGTTACGGGGGCCGAGCGAGCCGTCGGGCTTGAGCAGGAATTTCGGCACCAAAAACAGCGAAATGCCCCGCGTGCCGGGCGGCGCATCGGGCAGCCGCGCGAGCACGAAATGGATGATGTTGGCGGTGAAATCGTGCTCGCCATAAGTAATAAAGATCTTCTGCCCGGTGAGCCGATAGCTGCCGTCTGCCGAACGTTCGGCGCGGGTGCGCAGCGCGCCGACGTCGGACCCGGCTTGCGGCTCGGTGAGTTGCATCGTGCCCATCCATTTGCCGGACACGAGCTTTTCCAGATAAGTCCGTTTGAGGGTCTCGCTGCCGTGGGCTTCGAGCGCGTCGATCGCCGCCATGGTCAGCATCGGCCCATTGGCGAAGCCGACTGAAGCGGCATGCCACATTTCGGTGCAGGCGGCGTTGACGATCTGCGGCAGCGCCTGACCGCCCCATTGGGTGGGCGCCGTAACGGCGTTCCATCCGGCCAGCCGCCAGTCGCGATAGGCCTCCTTCCAGCCCGGCGCGGTGGTGACGGCGCCGTCCTTGAACTGCGCACCGAACGTGTCGCCGATTCGGTTCAGCGGCGCGAGGACTTCGCTCGCGAAGCGGCCGGCTTCCGAGAGCACGGCGTCGACGTCATCGAGCGTGAGATCGCCGAACAGACCTTCCTCGATCGCACTCCCAAGCGACGCAGCGTGTTTGATCGCGCGGTCGATATCGGCGAGGGGGGCTCGGTAGGTCACGTTTGGCCTCCATGCGCGGCAATGGCGCGGGTGTCGATGGATCGGGGGTCGATGCTCGGCGGCGGCGCGATGTCGTCGGGCACGAAGAAGTCCTGGGCTAAAACCTGACTTGGATCGACACGGTAGGGTTCGAAATCCGTGACGCCGCGCTCCGCCAGGAAATTATCGTCGATCAGAAAGCGCCCGGTGAGCTCGCGCGCCGGCGTACCGAAAATCGCGTAGGCGGCGTCGGCGACGATCTCGGGCTTGCGCGCTTGCCGCATCACCGCGTCACCGCCGAGCAGATTTTGCACCGCGGCAGTGGCGATGACGGTACGCGGCCACAACGCATTGATCGCGATGCCTTGCGGCCGCAATTCGCCG
>Ga0182016_10004706_pt1 | contig 14991 bp, 12 predicted proteins | sample 712S2MmetaG_FD_120491 | JGI IMG/M metagenome (GOLD analysis project Ga0182016, IMG submission 120491) | Permafrost microbial communities from Stordalen Mire, Sweden - 712S2M metaG | ecosystem: Environmental > Terrestrial > Soil > Wetlands > Permafrost | place: Sweden: Stordalen | collected...
GAGACCGTCTCGGCCGACGATCTGCGCATGATCGAGGCGCGCCTGCGCCGGCTCAATCCCCTGGCGCCGATCCACCGCGCCACCCGCGCCGACGTGCCGCTGGACGCCATTCTGGGCCGGGGCGGCTTCGACCTGGACCGTATCCTGGAGCTCGAGCCGGAGTTCCTCAATCCGCCGCACGGCCACGAGGGCCATGTGCACGACGAGGACTGCGATCACGATCATGACCACCACGGCCATGATCATCACGACCATCACGATCACGACCATTCCGGCAACCAAGCGCCGCGCTATGACGAAGACATCAAGGGCGTGTCCCTGCGGCTGGACCGGCCGTTGGATTCAAACAAGGTCACGGCATGGCTCAACAAGCTGTTGGCCGACCAGGGCCCGGACATTCTGCGCGCCAAGGGCATCTTGGACGTGAGGGGGGAATCCAAGCGGCTGGTGTTCCAGGCGGTGCACATGATGCTGGAGGGCGACCTGCAGCGTGAATGGCGCCCCGACGAGGATCGCTCCAGCCGCATGGTGTTCATCGGCCGCAACCTCGACGAGGCCCAGCTCAAGGCCGGCTTCGAGGCCTGCGCGGCCTGATCCGCCCCGGCGAACGCCGGGAAAGAATTCAACCACGAAGGACACGAAGATCACGAAGAAGTCCGCGTGATCTTCGTGTCCTTCGTGCTCTTCGGGGTTCCTATTGTTTAGAAGCCGGCTTCGCCGGACGAGCGGATAGCAGAGCGTATGACCACCTATTCCTTCGACGCCTATGTCACCGCGGCCCTGTTCGACCGGACCGGCCAGGCCCTGTTCGCCCTGGGCGACGGGACCGTGCGACTGCAGGACGGGACGGCGATCGAGGCGCATCCGGGAGCGGGCGTTCTGTGCGCGGCGTCCCATCCCTCGGGCGCGGGGATCGTCACGGGCGGGGATGACGGACGGCTGGCGTGGACGCTGCCTTCGGGCGCGAAGGTCCTGGCGGAGGCGCCCGGACGGTGGATCGAGGCCGTTGCCGCCAGCGCCGCCTCCGGCCTGATCGCCTTTTCCGCCGGCAAGACGGCGCGCATCGTCTCAGCGAATGATCCGGCTTTCGAGCGCGCCTTCGAACACGAGACCTCGGTGCTGGGCCTGGCTTTCGATCCCAAGGGCCTGCGCGTGGCCGTCGCCGCCTATGGGGGTGTGTGGAACTGGTACGCTCGCATCGCCCAGCAAAAGCCGCAGACGCTGAAATGGGCCGGCATCCACAACGACGTGCTGTTCTCGCCCGATGGCAAGTTTCTGATCACCGCCCTGCAGGACGCGCAACTGCACGCCTGGCGTCTGTCCGACGGCAAGGACATGCGCATGGGCGGCTATCCGGCCAAGGTTAAGTCCATGGCTTTCCTGTCGGACGGCGCGCTCCTGGCCACCAGCGGCGCCCATGGCGCGGTGATCTGGCCTTTCACCGGACCCAGCGGCCCCATGGGCCGGGAGGCGGCGGAGGTGGCTTTTGACGAACTGAGCCTGGTGGAGCGCCTGGCCGGCGCCGGCCAGACGCTGGTGGGCGGGCGCGCGGACGGCCGTCTGTTCGCCCTGGCGCTCGGCTCCAGCCGCACGGTCCCCCTCAAGCAGGACAAGGGCGCGCCGATCACGGCCCTGGCGCTGTCGGCCGACGGCCGGCGCTATGCCTGGGGCGACGAGGACGGAGCGGCGGGGGTGAGCGACGTTCCGTCTCTTGCCTAGGCGGCGGCGAACCGGTTTAGCTTAGCCGCTGCATGAACGATATCCCGCCCCAGATAGACGAGACCGAGGCTGAGGCCGAGTTGGCTGATCCCGTTGTCGCCCGGCCGCTAGCCATGGGTGCGCCCGAGCCCGAGCCCGAGCCTGGGCCTGAGCCTGAGCCTGAGCTCGAACCCGAACCCGAACCCGAACCTGAACCCCCGGCCGAACCGGTCGCCTCGATTCCGGTGTCCGCGCCGATTCGACGGAGAAAATCCGGACTGTGGGGCGGCCTCCTTCTGGCCCTGTTGTTCGTGGGCGTAATCGGGCCGGTGCTCACCACTGTGGCCTACCGCTTCATTCCGCCGCCGGTGACCATGCTGATGCTGCTGCGCGCGGCCCAGGGCCATGGGCTGGACTATCGGTGGCGCGGGCTGGACGACATCTCGCCCGATATGGTGCAGGCGGCCATCGCCTCGGAGGATTCCGGCTTTTGCCGCCACCACGGCTTTGACTTCACCGCCATGCAGAAGGCCATGGCCCACAACGAGCGCCGGCCGAATGGCAAGATTCGCGGCGGCTCCACCATCAGCCAGCAGACGGCCAAGAACGTGTTCCTGTGGCCGGACCGCACCTACATCCGCAAGGGGTTGGAAGCCTATTTCACGGTCCTGACCGAGGCCTTGTGGGGCAAGCGGCGGATCATGGAGGTGTATCTGAACGTGGTGGAGATGGGCCCCGGCATCTACGGCGCCGAGGCCGCGTCACAGGCCTATTTCGGCCACTCGGCCAGGACCCTGACCCGCGCCGAGGCCGACCACCTGATCGCCATCCTGCCCAGCCCTTTGAAATGGAAGGCCGTCAATTCCGGCGCCTATGTTCAGCGCCGCTCGGCGCGGATCGGCGCGCGGATGGGGATCGTGAAGGCGGACGGGCTGGCCGGGTGTGTGGCGGGGTGATCATGGGCCGCATCGAATTCGACAAGGCGACCGGCGCGGCCCTCGCCCGGCGCATCAGGGACCACCTGAAGGACGAGGCGGGCGTGGAGATCGATCCGGTCGACGCCCACAGACTACTCGACTTCCTCGCCGAGATTCTGGGTCCGCACTATTACAATCAGGCGCTGACCGACGCCGAGGTGGTGCTCAAGGACCGGGTCGACGCTATCGCCGACGCCATAGCGGGGCTGTCGCGGCCGATGCCGAGGTAGGCTGGCTGGCCGCCGCCGCCGGAGGGAGGGGCAGGGCTCAGTCCCCACCACTGAATCCCATCAAGATCGACCGGTCGCTGGCCCCATCGGCGTGGCCGCGCTAGGAGTAGGCATGGCCAAGAAACCCGAATCCAAGACTGTCGACCCCGATGCCGCTGAACCCCCGCCGAGCGAAGCGGTGAAGGCCAAGGCCGGCGCTCCGATCCAATTCGGCCCCTCGCCGTCAGCACCCGGCTCGCGGCTCAAAAAGCGCTAGTGTGGCGATTCAGAAATTCGCCCCCGGCTTGTGGAGAGCGCGGAGCGAATTTCTGAATCTACAGCCACGCTAGAACTATATGATTCTAGTGTGCTTTTTTGAATCTGAAGTTCGCTCTGAGGCTTACCCAATGTGCAGGCGAACTTCAGATTCAGCACGCTAGGGCCAATATCGCGCCTTAGAACAGGTAAGTCGCCTCGAGGCGGCCGGAGATGGGCTCCAGCGGGTGAACCTGCAGGCCTGTGACTTCGGGGCTGCTCAGACCTGGAGTCAGGCGCGAGGTATAATAATAGGCCGCCGCGTCGGCGTGATCGTTCAGCAGGTTGTAGACGCTGAGCTGAACCTTGAACTTGGCGGTGACCTTGTAGCCCAAATCGACATTGACCTCGCTATAGCCCTTGTCTTGCGGGTTTTGGGGGCCGTCGGTGACGGGATAGGGGCCTAGGTCACGCCACTGCAGGCCGCCGAACCAGGGGCCGAGGTTGTCCACCAGCACGCCGAACGAGCCGATGAAGCTGGGAGCATTGGCGATGAAGGCTCCACCGACGATGCCGAACTGGTTGGCAAGGGTCGTCAGGGAGTCCTGATAGCGGGCCTTGGAGAAGGCGAGGTCGGTGTTCAGCTCGATCCAGCGGAAGGGGCGATACTGTCCCGACAGCTCCACCCCCTGGCGCCGGCTGGGGGCGCTGGGCTGATCCTCGCCCTGGTCCTGGTCATATTTCAGCTCGGAGGTGAAGTCCTCCTGGAACACGGCGACCTGTACCTGGACCTTGGGAATGAGATTGGTGCGCAGACCGACTTCCTCACCGGTCGCCGGCGACATCAGGGGGGTCTTGATGTTGATGCCCTGAATCCCTTCCAGCGGCACGGTCTGGAATACGCCGCGCACGTCGTTGGAATGGAAGCCCTGGCCGGCGCTGACATAGAACTCGGTCTTGATGAAGGGGCCAAGGATAATGCTACCCTTGGGCTGGGGCAGGGTCAGCGAGCCCGAGGCGTTGATGGGTTGGGTCAAGCTGCGGTCGCTTGCCGCGTAATCCTCCTCCCGGAAGCCCGCCACCGTGCGCAGCCAGGGCGTCCAGCGGGCGGTGTTCTCCACATAGGCGCCCAGGTCGCTCAGGCTCACCCGGTCGGCGCTGCAGGCCCCGCCGACGGCGGCGTAAGGGATGCCATAGGTTCCGTCGGTGCTGGCCAGCTCGCAATAGTCGAGCACGACGCGCTGAAGGGTGTGGCGCCGGTCGATGTATTCGCTGTCGTAGCGTTCCTGCAGGCCGAAGGTGGTGTCGGTGTGGATGGTCCCGAAGTCGTGCGTCAGGGTCAGTGCCGCATCGCCGCCAAGGGTCGAACGCGTCTCGTCCTGCTGCTCCTGGTCGCCGTTGGTCGGGTCGAACAGGTAGTGGGTGAAGTCGTTCCACAGGGTCATGGTGCTGTGGATGGCGTAGGCGTTGGCGGTGAACTTCCACTGCTCGCCGATCGCGCCGTAATGACCTGACAGGCTGTAGCGCTCCGAGCGGCTGCCATCGGTGGGGTCCAGCACGCCGTAGCGGCTGATCAAGCCCTGCTGCACGGCATAGACCGACTGGTCGGTCTCAAGATGCCCCGCGCTTTGGTAATACATGGCCGTGACGCTGTAGCCGTCAGCATCCGTACCGTGACTGAAGCGGGTCGCCAGATTGATCTTGTTGAAGCCGCCGGCCGGATCCCAAGGACCGTCCACGTGGCCGACCTCGGCCGCCGCCCACAGGCGGTCATCCGCGTCGAAATGCTGCGTGCCGCCGGCGAACAGGTCCTGATTGCGCAGGGTGCCGACGCTGGCCACGACCTGGTTGGGCAGATCGTTGGTCAAGTGCACATGGGCCGAGCCCACCGCGCCGTTATCGCCGATCGCGGCGTAGTAGGGGCCCTTGGTGTAGTCGATGCCGCTTAGGATCTGCGGCATGATGAAGTTCTGGTCCGAATAGCCCTGGCCGTGGGCGTTGGTTGGACGATTGATCGGCATATCGTCAACCGAGCTGGCGAAATCGGTGCCATGATCCAGGTTGAAGCCGCGCAGCAGGTACTGATTGGCCTTGCCTTCGCCCGAATGGATCGTGACCACCAGGCCCGGAACGGTTTCGTACAGCTGGCCGATGCGATAGATCGGGCGAAGATCGATTTCCTTCTCGGTCACCTTGCCCTGGCTCGCGGTGGTCGCGACGCCCAGCAGATTTACCCGCGAGGCGGTGACCACCACTTCATTCTTGGCGGCGGCCGGCTTGGCTGGGGCGGCTTTCGATGTCGGCGCGACCGGTTGGGCGGTCTGGGCCGCGGCGCCAAAGGCCAGCGCCAGCCCCGCACTCCCGGCCATCAGGCCCACCAGCCCGTTGCAACGCAGAGGCGCGGAAAACTTTGACCGCGACATGAATACCTTTCATTCCGTTTGCCGGTTTAGGGCAGGCGTCTCGCATAGCAATACGGAGCCAAGAATGGTTCCCCCTCAGGGATCGCCATTTTTGCGCTGAAAAGGCCGCTCAGCTCGCTTTGACGGCCAGCGGATCGCCGTGCGCGCTGGCTTGAATGAAGCGACGGTCTTGGCCGAACAGGCGTGCCGCGGTCAGCACGCCGGTGGCGTAGGCGCCGGTGTCCAGTCCCATGCGCACCGGGCCCGCGTACGGCTCCGGCTCGGGGGTGTGGCCGTGCACCACCATTTTGGAAAAGGGGCGGCGTTCTTCCAGGAACTCGTTGCGGATCCACAGCATGTCCTGCTCGGTCTGCCGCTCGATGGGCACGCCGGGTCGCAGGCCCGCGTGCACGAAGATGTAGTCGCCGTATTCGACGCACAACTCCAGGTTCTGCAGGAACGCCAGGTGGCCGGGCGGCATAGCCCTTTCCAGAGCGTCTCGGGTTTCGGTCCACAGATCTGAGGTCGTGCGGGCCTGCGGTGCGGCCACGCCGTAGGACACCAAGGTCGCGGCGCCGCCATTCTGCAGCCAGGTCGGGCCGAATTCGGGATTGGCCAGGAAGGCCAGCATGGCCTGCTCATGGTTGCCCTTCAAGGCGCGCACCTCCACGTTCTCCAGTGCGCAGATACGCATCGCGCATTCGATAACACCCCTGGAATAGGCGCCGCGGTCCACGTAATCGCCCAGGAACACCAGGACCGGCTTCTCATCGGAGGGCGTGGCGGCCATGTCCCGTGCGATCTGCCCGAGCAAATCCTCAAGCAGGTCGAGCCGCCCGTGAATATCGCCAATGGCGTAGATCAGCGGCCCTCCGGTGGAGGGCGGGGATGCGCTGGATCGCCTCTTGGCTCCCCATCCAAACAAACCGACACCTTTCGCACTACGTTCAAGAGCCATTTCCGATCTGACCGATTCGATCAAATCGGATAAAAATGGCTCTATTTCATATAGTTATAGCATTTTTTGATCCGATAACCGCGTCACACTGATCGGAAAATGCTCTAGAACCGCACATTCTGACGCCGCACGACCTTGGCCAGCGTCATCATCATAATTCGCAGATCGAACAAAAGACCCCGTCGCCGCAAATATTCGCAGTCGAGACGAACCTTCTCGGAAATAGGCAGTTCGTCACGCCCATTGACCTGAGCCCAGCCGGTCAGACCCGGCCGCAAGGCATCCACCCCGGCCTGAACGCGCAGAGCCACAAGGTCATCCTGATTGAACAAGGCCGGGCGCGGGCCGACCAGGCTCATCTGACCGACGAGTACGCTCCAAAGCTGCGGCAGTTCGTCCAGACTGCTTCGTCGCAGGAAGCCGCCGATGGGCGTGAGCCATTTGTCGGGGTCGGTCATCAGATGGGTGGCCACCTGCGGCGTGTCGATGCGCATGGTGCGCAACTTGGGCATCAAAAATATCCGGCTGTTGCGCCCCACGCGCTTGGACCAGTGGATCGCCGGCCCCGGCGAACTCAGCCGTACAAGGGCGGCCAGCCCGGCCAATGGCAGCGCCAGCGTCAGCAGAGCCGCCCCCGCCACGAGCGCGTCGGTGGTTCGTTTAACGGCGTCGCAAGCCAAGCCCGATCCTCGTCATCCATTCCAGCCCGTCTCCGAACACGGCGATGGGTTAGATGTTTATGCATGAGCCGCGCCAATCGGAAAGTCGCGCGCGCTCGACAACCGGGCGATGGACCGCTAACTCGGCCGGGCCTTCGGAATGAAAAAATGAACCAGGACGACGCCTCCGCTTCCCCGACCTACGCCGGCCCCGAACGCATCCTGTCCGGGGTGCAGACCTCCGGCGCGCTGCATTTGGGCAACTACCTGGGCGCCCTGGTCAAGTTCGTCCGGCTGCAGGACCAGGCCGAGTGCCTGTTCTTTCTGGCCGATCTGCATGCCATCACCGCGTGGCAGGACCCCGAATTGATGGTCCCGCAGATGCGCCAAATCGCGGCGGCTTATATCGCCTCAGGGGTCGATCCGAAAAAGGCGATCATATTTCCTCAGTCGGCCGTGCACGAGCACGCCGAGTTGGCTTGGATTTTCAATTGCGTGGCCCGTGTCGGCTGGCTTGAGCGCATGACCCAGTTCAAGGACAAGACCGGCAAGGACCGGGAAGGCGCCTCAGTGGGCCTGTACGACTATCCCGTGCTCCAAGCGGCCGACATCTTGCTGTATAAGGCCACCCACGTGCCCGTGGGCGAGGACCAGAAGCAGCATCTGGAGCTGACGCGCGATATCGCCCAGAAGTTCAACAACGACTTCTCCGCTCCGGGTTTCTTTCCCCTGGTCGAGCCGGTGATCGAGGGGCCGGGCGCGCGGGTCATGTCTTTGCGCGACGGCCTGTCCAAGATGTCCAAGTCAGACCCCTCGGACCAGTCGCGCATCAACCTGCTGGATGACGCCGACGCCATCGCCCAGAAGATCCGCCGGGCTAAGACCGATCCCGAGCCCCTGCCTGAAACCGTCGAGGACCTGAAGGGCCGGCCCGAGGCGAACAATCTCGTGGGTATCTACGCGGCCTTGGCAGGGACCGCCAAGGCGCAGGTGTTGGCCGAGTTCGGCGGCAAGGGCTTCGGCATTTTCAAGCCGGCCCTGGCGGAGCTCACCGTTCATAAGATCGCGCCGATTGGCGAGGAGATGCGCCGCCTGATGAATGAACCCGCGGAGATGGACCGAATATTGCTGGCTGGCGTGGAAAAGGCTCAGTCCATCGCCGCCCCGATCCTTGCCGAAACCAAGCGGCTGGTGGGATTCTGGTCGCCGAAGCGGAACGCCTGAACACCGCGAATCCTGCTCTAGGCCCGTTTCACCGCCGAGACGAACATATAGCCTTCGTTGCGCACCGTGCGCACGAGATCGCCCTCCACGCGGCGCCCCTCGGTGAGCTTCCGCCGCAGCCGGCTCACCTGAACGTCGACCGCTCGGTCGAAGGTGAAGGCCTCGCGCCCGCGCACCAGATGAAGCAGGTGGTCGCGGGTCAGCACCCGGCGAGGATGATCCAGGAAGGCGCGCAGCAGGGCGAACTCGCTGGTGCTGAGCAGGACAGGCGCGCCGTCCGGCGCCTTCAGTTCATGGGTCCAGACCGACAGGGTCCAGCCGGAGAATTCGTACCCCTCGTCCGTCGACGCTCGCGCCGGGTCGGTCGTATTCGGCGACGCCGACAGGCGACGCCGCAGGGCGCGAATACGAGCCAGCAATTCGCGCGGATTGGCCGGCTTGGACATGTAGTCGTCCGCGCCCAGCTCCAGCCCGACAATCCGGTCGGTGTCGTCGCCGGCGGCCGACAGGATCAGGATCGCCGGCCGGGCCCTATGGCGTCCGGCGAGCCGCTTGCAGATGCTCAACCCGTCCTCGCCGGGAAGCATCACGTCCAGCACAACGACGTCGACGGCGTTCCGATCGACGATCGCATCCACGCTCGCTCCATCGACCGCCCGGAACACCTTCAGGCCGTGTCGCTCGAGAAAATCGGCGATAAGGCCTTGCAAGGTCTCGTCATCGTCGACAATAAGGACCGTGGGCGCAGGGGATAGGTCTACGCCATCCGCCCCGCCGCCGGGCTTGGGGTGAGGCCTTTCATCGACGCCTGTCACGCTGCATTACCCCGCGCCGCCACAATTTACACAACATGCGTAAGCCAAGCTGATCCGAGCGCCTGATCACCCCAGACCTTGACCAAAACATGTCCTGGTGGCTTGGGTGTCGCGGATTGTCATACCGGGATTGAATTGGGACACGATGCCGAAAGCTGATCGACACGCCCTGGCGCCGCAGCGCGTTCTTGAACACAAGAGCGGGCGGAGCATACGGTTCCGACTGATGGCCGCTGCCGCCGTCACGCCCTTGTGTGTCTTCGGGCTGCATGGCGTGGCCCGCGCCCAAACGGACACCATCTCCAGCACGGCGACCACCGAGCAGTACACCGCCACCGCGGTCAATGGCGGGCCCGGCAACATCGACGTGGCGTCCGGCGGCGCGGTCAATCCGGACGGCGGCACGGCCATCCTGATGAACAGCAATAACAGCGTGAGCGTCGAAGGCGCCATCACGATCAAGAACGCCAACAATTCGGTTGGCATCCAGGCCCTCAACGGGACGCAAGGTTCGATCACCGTCACCGGCTCCATAACCGAGACGGAAAGCTACACGCCGGCGACCAACGCCGACGGCTATACCCAGGAGCCCTACGCTTCAGGCTCAGGCCGGTATGGAATCCAGACTCAGGGATCCTTCATCGGCAACGTCACGATGAACGGTTCGATCTCCGTTCAGGGCAACAATTCCTATGGTGTCTACATCGCCAATGGTCTGGGCAACCTCTCGAACGTCGGCACACTGACCCTGGGCGCCGTCGGCACCGCCGGCAGCATCAGCGTCACCGGCGACAACAGCGCGGGCGTCTATACCGCGGGCGCAATCTACGGCTCCGTGCAGATCATCGACAGCGTATCGGCCAAGGGCCAGAACTCGAACGCGGTCCAGATCACAGGCAATGTCAACGGGTCGCTGACGGTCTATTCGACCCTGTCGGCCACCGCCTACGCCTCGACCACGCGTCCCACCACCTCAACCCTGCTGAGCAAGGTCGAGGCTGTCCCGGCGCAAGTCGAACAGGGCGGATCGGCCCTGATCGTGGGCGGCAGTGTGACGGGCGGCATATTCCTGGGCGCGCCGCCGAGCGGCACCGCCACCGGCAGCACCGCCGACGTCGATGGCGACGGCATCGCCGACGGCTCGGAAGGCACCTCCTCGTTGGTCACTTACGGCTCCTCCCCGGCGCTTGTGATCGGCCAGAACACCAGTCCGATCACCATCGGTGAGTTCGGAGCGTGCAACGCCTCCAGCTCCGGTCCGGGCGACAACTGCTTCGGCCTGATCGTGGAAGGCACGATCTCGGGCAACGGAATCTACGACGGGGTGTCCGCCACGGCGGTGGACATCGGACAGGGCGGCGCCGGCGTGACCTTCGCGGGCGGCGTTCGCATTGCGCCGACCTCCACCATCAGCGCGACCTCCTACGAGGCCAACGCCACCGGCATCCTGATCGAGCCGAACGTCACCATCCCGCTGCTTCAGAACGAAGGCACCATCGAGGCGTCGGTCACGTCCACCGGCGCGACAAGCGCGAACGCCATTCTGATCGATGCGTGGACCTCATCGACGCCGTTGCCTTCGACGCTGACCAACTATGGCACGATCAACGCCACCTCGACCGGCACGGCGGGGTCGTCGTACGCGGTGGTCGATCACAGCGGATCGATCAGCACCGTCAACAACTACGGCACGATCGAGGCGACGATCGCGACGCAGAGCCTGGGGGCTACCGCCACCGGCAGCACCGTCGCCATCGACCTGAGCGCCAACACCACCGGCGTCAGACTTTACCAGGCCGTCTTCGGGACGGGCGCGTCTCCCGTGATCACCGGCGACGTGCTTTTGGGCAGTGGGACCAATTCGGTGGATTTGGAAGCCGGTTCCATCACCGGCCAACTGTCCATGGGATCAGGCGCCACGGAATCCGCCAGCAACACCAGCAACGGCGTCGGCGGCAGCAGCGGCAGCAGCATCAGCAGTCTGACCATCGACGGCGGCGCCTATGTCCACGGTGCGGTGACCTATGGCGGGTCGAGCATCAACATCTCTGTCAACGACGGGCAACTGCTGAATACCGCGCCGACGATCATCACGGGGACCAACCTGACCGTCGGCAGCGCCAGCACCGTGAGTTTCGCGCTCGATCCGGGCCGGGTTTACGTCGCCCCGACCGGCGCAGCGTCGAACGCTCAGTATACGACGAACACCACCTACAACATGTCCAAGGTGACGCTCGACAGCGGGGCTACCTTGGGCGTGACCTTCCTTTCGGTCCCGACCAGCATCGAGACCTTCACGGTTATCAAGGCGGGCGCGCTGTCGGCCGGGGCCACCAACTTTTCGGTCACGACCCCGTTCCTGTTCAGCGCCACCTCCCAGTCCAATCAGGCGGCGGGCACGGTCACCGTTACCGTCGCGCCCAGGTCGGCGACGGCCTTGGGTCTGAACAAGGCGGAGACCGCGGCTTTGCCGGCGATCTACGCCTCGCTTGGCCAGGACTCCGGCATCCTGAGCGCTCTGGCCAACGCACCCACCAGCAGCAGCTTCCACCAGTCCTATCAGCAGATGCTGCCGGACTCGGCGGGCGACGTGTTCCAGGTGGTCACGTCCATGTCCAAGGCGGTGGCCCGCGCGTCTGTGGGTGCGGCCGGCTTTGACGGTTCCGGTTCGGTGGGCGTGCACGCCAATGCCGACGAAGCCGACGATGAGGAAGACGAAATCGCCGCGCCCGGCGGACTGTGGGCCAGCGAATATATCATCGGGCTGAATCAGAGCCGCCAGGACAACGAGGCCTACCGCGCGGTCGGTTTGGGCCTAGTCGCGGGGCTGGACCTGGGCGGCCTGGGGGCGGACGTCTCCTTCGGCAGCGCCAATGTGGTCAAGCCGCATGATCCGGGCGACAGCAATGTCTCGATCAGCCGGGTGGAGGCGGGTCTTTACGCGACGCCGCAGTTCGGCATCCTGCATACCGAAGCTCGCGTGGCGGGCGGCTACCTGAAGATCTCCGACCGGCGTGAATTCGCCGCCGACGTGCTCGAGGGCACCGACTCCGCCGTGACGGGGATCTCGCGCACGGCCAACTCGTCATGGAATGGCTACGACTTGAGCGCGCGCTTGGGCGCCAGCGCCCCCTTCGACATCACCAATCACTTCTTCCTGACGCCTCAGGCCCATGTGGACGTGTTTGACGTGAGCGAAAACGCCCATTCGGAGTCGGGCGGCGGCAGCGGTTTCGACCTCAACGTCAACGCCCGCAGCAGCAGCGAGAGCAGCGTGACCGCCAGCGTCATCGCGGGCTTGCGCTATGGGTCGTCGTTCGTGTTCAAGCCTCAGATCGAGCTGGGCTGGGACGACGTGGTCACCGGCGGGCCGGCGAACACCACGGCCCGTTTCGCCTACGGCGGCTCCAGTTTCACCCTCGCGCCGGATTCCGTTTCGGGCGGCGCGGGCGTAGCGCGCATCAGGCTGGATGGCGACGGCCAGTTCGTGCACTTCTCCTTGGAAGCTGGCGGCGAGTTCCGCAGCGACTACCAGAACGCCGACATCAAGGCCGTCTTCCGCATCAGCTATTGAGCCGGACGGTGCGGCGGGCCTGAGGCGGTCTTCCGCGCGATCAAGGTCACGGTGTCGCGCCGGACCAGGGCGCGAACCGGCAAGGCCGCCTCGAGCCGTCGCAGGATGCGGTCCTCACGATCGATCGGCAGAGTCCCGGTGAATAGCATCCGTTCGACGGAAGGCTCGGCAATGGCGATCGGACGATCCAGATAACGGTTGAGGTCCGCCGCCACGTCAGACAGGGGAGACTGGGCGTATACGAGCTTTCGCGTTTGCCAGGCGAAGGCGGCATTGGGATCGACCTCGCGGGTCGCCGATGCGGCTTGGCCGTCCGCCCACCTCATTTGTTCGCCGGCGTGCAGGATGCGCGCCGGGTCCCGTTGGCCGACCTGCCCCACCGCGACTTCGCCGCTGCGCACCGTCAGGACAGTGGTCAGGACGCCTTGGCGCGGATAGCGGGCGAGGTCCACATCGGCCGCCTGGGTGCGCATGAGCCGGTCCCCCGCGGTCAATTCGAACGCCCGCCCGCCCGGCGCCACCGTCAGCTCGGCCTCGCCGACCTCAAGCGTCGCCCGCCGCAGCCGATCATCGAACATGACGTGGACAAGGGTCGCCCCGCTCATCCACAGCAGGCTCGCGTCGGCCAGTTTAATCCGGCGGGTCTGACCTTTCATCGAGGCATAGGCCGTCGATGCGGGCGGAGGAGGTCGCAGCAGATTGGGACCCCACAGGCTCAACACAATCGCCCCGGCGAAGGCCGCTGGCGCCCACAGGCGTCGCAGGCGATCCGGCGGCCCGGCCCGCGGTTCACGCGGTGGTTCGTCACTCACGCTCGCAGCCCCGATCCTGTCCGATATGTAGAGCCTGATTCAGCGTTTCGGCGTTCCGCCTAAACCCATCGTGCTATAGGCGCTGCGCCTAAACCCGTCGCGCTATAGGGCGCCGACGCGCCGGTCGCTCGACACCTAGCACGCCCGGCGCCATCGGGTCATGTCACGTCTCCTCAGCCAGGAATCGGTAGCCGACGCCCGGTTCGGTGACGATCAGGCGCGGGCTCGAGGGATCGGCCTCGAGCTTTTGCCGCAGATGGCCGATAAACACGCGCAGGTATTGCACATCCTCGGCGTTGGCCGGGCCCCACACCGCCGTCAGCAGCTGGGTCTGGGTCAGCACCTTGCCCGCGCCTTCGGCCAGGCAGGTCAATAGATCGTATTCCCGGGGCGACAGGCGGACCGGCGATCCACCGCGGGTCACCAGGCGGCGCACAAGATCGATCTCCACATCGCCGGCCTTCAACACGCTCAAGGCCCCGATCCGGTTCAATCTGTGGCGCAGGGCCACCCGCAGCCGGGCCAGAAACTCACCGACGCCGAATGGCTTTTCCACATAGTCGTCGGCGCCTCGATCCAGGGCTTCGATCTTCTCGATCTCGCGATCCCGGGCTGACAGCACCACGATTGGCCCGTCATAAAAGGCGCGCGCCTTCACCAGGGCGTCCTTGCCGTCCATGTCGGGCAGGCCCAGGTCCAGCACCACCGCGTCCGGCGGACGGTGCGCAATGGCTTTCAATCCCTCCACGCCCGTATCGGCGCGCACGTGTTCATAGCCCGCCGCGTCCAGGGCCGGCCCCAGGAAACGATGGATCTGCGGCTCGTCATCGATCACCAGGATGCGCGGCCGATGGGCGCTGGAGTGAGTGCTCACAGCAGCATCGCCGGGGTGGGCGTGTCCTTGGGCAGGCTGATCAGGACCCGCGTGCCCCGGCCCTCGTGGATCGGGCTGGCGGCCGCGATACGCCCGCCCATGGCCTCGATGAACCCCTTGGCTATGGTCAGACCCAGGCCGGTGCCCTTCATCCGATCCGAGGCGTCCTCCATGCGGCGGAACTTCTCGAATACGCGCTCCAGTTCGGCGGTGGGAATGCCTTTGCCCTCGTCCTCGATGCTGATCACCACATTGCCCCGATCTTCGAACGCCGCCGTCTCGATGGTTGAACCGTCCGGACTATAGGCGATGGCGTTCTCCATGATGTTGACCAGCGATTGTTCGAGCAGGGCCGGGTCCGCCTTGATCATCGACAGTTGTTCGGGGAAGTCCTGCGCCAGCCGGCGGGCGCCCAGGCGCCGGCGCACACGGTCCGTGGCCAGGCCCAGCACGTCGCGCGCATCGATCAGGCTCTTGCGCGTAACCAGGGCCCCGCCTTCCAGCCGCGTGATGTCCAACAGATCGCCCACGTAC
>Ga0182016_10004707_pt1 | contig 14987 bp, 13 predicted proteins | sample 712S2MmetaG_FD_120491 | JGI IMG/M metagenome (GOLD analysis project Ga0182016, IMG submission 120491) | Permafrost microbial communities from Stordalen Mire, Sweden - 712S2M metaG | ecosystem: Environmental > Terrestrial > Soil > Wetlands > Permafrost | place: Sweden: Stordalen | collected...
CTTCTGTACGGGGTGCTGGTAGCATTTGGTCCAGTGAGAATGACGCCTGCCTGCCCTCTGTGCCCCGATTACGACAGCGGTGAGGGAAATGTCCCGCTCAAGGGCCGCAAGCTCGCCTACGGTGCCCCAGGAATGCGCGAATGATCTCAGAGAGTCATCGTCAAGGTGCGATACGACGAAAATGCGGTGCAGGTCGCCGTTCTTGCGCTCGAAGAGGTTCGACTGCCACTGGTGCTCACCGAACGGGGTTGGCTCGATTCGCTTCAATCCGCCAAATTTGCGGACCATGGCAAGGGAAATGACTTCGGCCATGAACCCGATGTGCCGCACTACGGAGATGGGGGCCAGATCGCCGGCCTGGACGTCGAAGCGCGCGGTAATGGCACGGGTCGCGTCTATCGCTCCAACGCAGGGATCGGGCGCAACGATGCCGCCCTCGATGGCAGCGTAGAGAAGACCTACTGCGGAGATAGAGCGCGGCTCATGCGTCTTTTCCAGAGCCAAGCGTCGCGAGCAGCGGTCATGCGTGTCGAAGAGTTGCGACGTGACGATCATTTTGCCTTGGGGAGAATGTTGCCCACTTTAGCCTTCACGGTCTTCAGCGTGATCTTGCCATCCCTGCCAACCTTGGTCACCTCATACGTCACGCCGTCGCCCGGGAATCTGTACCCTACCGGCGGGAGTTGAGGCGGCGGCTGGATGACCGTGCTTGGGCTAGCTTGAGCCGGCAGCAGGGCTCTCGCCGCGGTGGGCGCTGGCAACTGACGTGTGGGGACCATCTCCACCTCGCCATTGGGGTGTACTTGCGCAACCCTGTAATTGCCGGCGCCGGGGATCTCTACCGTCTTGGGAGCCTTCGCCCCCACGCGCTCTGTGGAAGTCGCAGCGTTGGCGGGAGGCGGCTCATTGGCGCCCCTCGTGGGCCCTACAGCTTCGCGCGACACAAACTTGGAGCCGCTCGGCCCAGCTTCGGCAGGCAAGCGTAGAAATGGCCCCGGCTGCGGGGTGATCTTCGGCCCCCTGTACGGCGGCGTAGGGCCTGGAGTCACCTGCTCATGCGGGTGCGCCTGTTCTCCTGGCTTGGCGTTGAAATCAGTGCCTCGAGCAGGAACTCTGCCACTATCTTCTGGACCGAATTCATCAGCGTTGGCAATCGTCGACGCCGGCAACCCAGGGCGAAGCGGGCTTGATGCTACGGCGGGAAGGGCGCCCCTCACTGGCGACATTCCCCCAGGGACGCTGACAGGGACATGCTTATCGAGGTTCGAGTAAAGCTTTCTGAGGTGAGTCTGAAGCCTCGCCAGCTCAGTCCCACGAACAGCTTCAGCGACGGAAGAAACGATAGGCAGCCCACGAGCCCCGCCATGGCCAGCACCAGAGACTACGTCTGCAGCAGTTTCGCGGCCGAGTTTCGTCTTTGCTTTCACCTCGCCGCGAGCAAGTTTGGACTGCGCCTTCTCCGCGTGGCGCAACTCCTCGATGATCGCTCCCTCGTTCCGCTTGATCTCGGTGAAGTCTTTTCCTGTCGCTTGCTGGAGGCGCTCGTAATAGGCATCGCGTACGGCGTTTGTGGCCTTGTGCAGCATCTTGCCGTACCCTGGGCTCGGCGCTTCGTACTCTCCAGCCTTCAGGCTTGAATCGGCATCGTTCAACTGCATGCGCAGGACATTCAGGTCTCTTAGGGTCTTGGCGCCGCTGATTTGATCGACGAGATTGTCTGCAGACCTGAGGTCTCCCTTGTCCATGACTCGCATCTCAGATGGCGACGGGACCGAAGATCGAATGATCGGGTTAGTATCGACGGGATAGTTTTCCACTGGCTTTAGAGTAGCCTCGTGTAAATCGTCGATCGCTGTTTTGGCGTGATTTACGATGTCGAGATGGGCCGCAAACGCGCTCTGCGGATCTCCCTTCATGATCGTTTCGACATGTCCAGGCATCGCCGCGGCTTGGTTGCGAATGGGTCCCGTTGTGGTTTTGGCCGTATCGCGTGGAATGATGTCGCCGCCGGCGTCTGCAATTACCGCCTCGTGAGCATTTGTGATCCTCTTCACGGGATCAAGGGCCGCAGCAACCTTGCCAGCCGCTTTCGGGGTCTTGAGGCCCAGCGCCAGGAGGGCCGCATCGGTGATTCCCTTCCCAGCTCCACCGGCAACATCGCCCTTCTCTTCAGCTTCATTGATCCCCGCGCCCATTCCAGCCACGCCGGGAATCGGAATCGCCGCCAGAGCCGTGCTCGTCAAGCCCGTAGCCACATCCCCTCTCTTAAATTGATCTGCAGCCTGGCTGGTGAGCTTCCCGCGAGAAGACAGTTCACCGCCCAGGAAACGCCCCACAGGTACCGCCCCAGGGAAGTTGCTCTCGATGTCCTCGGCGACCGTCTGCGGTGGAGCGAAAAGCGATGCAACTCCAGTAGGGATAGACTTCAACTCGCCCAGCGCAGCTTTTCCAGCTTGCCTCCAGTTTTCCCCTTTGCCGAATTCGCTCCTTGCTTCGTCGAGTACGCTTGTGGGTTTTGGAGATTCGATTTGTCCGCCGGGGGGACCGCCCTTGATCGACGAAAGGTACTGCGGATACTTCGCAATGACTTTGTTGGCGATGCCGACGTCGTCAAAACTTGCGTACGCAGGGTACTTGGCTTTGATGCGCTGGCCGAACTCCTGAAGTGTGTACTGATCGGCCATTAGAGCACTCCGAGGGGATCGTTTCCGCCAACCGTATGCGCCCCAGTCTTCGGAAGAATCTGACCCGGCTTAACAGGCTTCGCTGTCGAAGGGGGAGTAAAGTTTTGCTGGAATTCTGGAATATCTTCCTGAATTCCCGAGGCGGCTGCTTGTTGGGCAAATGCCTCCGCTGCCGTCTGGCGGCCGAGTTTTCCCAGCTCGACCATCTGATCGATCTGATCTGGCGTCAGAGCGACACCGACTAGGTAGCCATCTGGTCCCCATTTAGCCTGAACTCGCGCAAGCCATGGGGCGGATTCAACAGCCTCGTTCCACACCGCCTGATTGATGCGGGCACCCTTTTGAGCCCCCAGAGTCATCCCGATGTGGTTGGCGACCAAGCCTAGCATGGCCTGCTGATCGCCCTTTTTCGCTCGATCGGCCATCAGCAACATATTGCGAAGACGAGTGTCGGCTCCAATTAGTCCCGTGCGCGCAGTTTCAATGTTCTTCGTCTGCGCAGCCGCGACAAGTCCGGCAGGAGCCGGTGTCACCTTGCCGGTTCTGCGGTCCAGTAAAACACCGACCGCATTGCCATTCTGGTCATACGAAGTGTCGAGCGAAAACATGCCGGTTCTGCGAACGTCGGCGCCGGGCGGAAATCTGGCAATGGCTGCTTTGTTCCCGCATCTATCCAGCCTTCGTCTGTGAGCTGAGCATAGGCGTTTTTCCCCTGAGAAACGCCGCTCTTGATGGCGTTTACGGGGGGCTTTATGAAGGGAGCCGCCTGGATCACCTGCCCAGATTGATCCTTAAAAGTCCCATCGGGTTGAGGATAAGCGAATCCGGGTTGTCCGTTGGCCATTCTGACGGTCATTGGCTTGTTTGTCTTCGGAGTCCCCGCGGCCGCGTTCCACCCTTCAGGTTCTTGTCCGGGAGTGAACCACTCCCTTTGCGTGGAATCGGGCGAGGTGTACTCGCGCATTGTGCGTCGAACATTTGCCAACTCTAGCGCCCGCGACGCGTCCGCTGCTGACGTCCCGCCTTCAGGAGTCGCGTTGGGCAACGGCGTATTTGGTTGGTACGGTGCGCCTTCTGGATGCACAGCTTTGTGGAGCTTTTGCACCAGCGTGCCCATTTGACTCGGATGCGAATAGAGCTTCGTCATGGCGTCGACGTACTCTTGCTGTTGCTGCGGGGTCAGGGTTCCGTACTTGCGCCCCATCTCAAGCTGAGATTCGAGTTCTTGAGCTTTCGCGGAAAGGGCTTGTTCTTCGTTCGCGGTCTGTTTCTGGCGCTCCTCTGCGTGAATTTCAGGAGCTTCCCCGGAGAGCGTATCGGCAACAGATTTCCCCAGAGAAGACCCGACCGCTCCAGCGACACGGCCAGTTGTCTTTGCACCCTCTTCGAGTTTTTCGAGGAAATCTGCGACACTCATGGTGTTGTGATTCCCGTATTCACTAACGTACCCGCTCCACTGGTGCAAGCCGTCGCCGCCGTGCTACCAGCAGCCACATAAAACCCATCGGACGTGCCGCCAGAACAGCGATCCATCACGGTGCTTCCTCCATTGATAGTTATAGTGCCGCCGTTCGTTGCGCTCAGGCTAATTCCACCGCCACCGGAATCAGTGATATTTGTTCCCAATGGTCCATTATTACCGAGCGCATTTCCACCATTGGATGATATGTTAACGTTGCTTGCAGCGTTTGTGTTTTGGATGGTGATTCCATTACCACCGGAATCCGTTATCGATGTACCATTTGCGCCGTTGCTGTTGAGACTAATTCCCCCGCCAGAACCGCCGTTAGCAATTAGTTCAATGCCAGCACCCGAATCTGTAATCGATGTTCTTACTTCACCAGCAGCGGATTGATTCAGAGCGATTCCACCGCCACCGGAATCAGTGATTGATGTTCCAGCAATTCCGAGATTTGAAATTGATAAACCATTGCTTTTATTCGCAGTCGGATCATTGACTAGTTGTAAACCTGCACCAGCAAATAGATTTATGGCTCCATCAGCAACTCTTGGGTCTTCGTCATTAGAATTTGAAAGCTTCAAACCACCTGTATTAGCAGCGATCACAATACCATTTTCATCGGTGGTTTGGATTGTCAAAGTTCCGCTCGCTGTCACACCATCATCGATGGTTGAATCTCCTAGCGTATTCACCCCGGTTGCAATCGGTACAAATCCCGCTGTAAGTGTGCCACTTAGATTACCACCCCCGCCTCCGCCCTGCGCGGCCCACGTCCCGTTATCGCAGGTGTAGATCGTCCCGGTACTGTCCACGACTTGGATTGGCGGCGCTGGAGAACATGTTCCCGATGGAGCGCCGGAGACGTAGCGCACGCTGGGATTGTTAGGCTGCGCGGCCAGCGGCAGCGCCAAAAGAAACAACCAAAGTAGCTTTTTCATCGCGCCCTCACTGGACAAAAAGAATGTCGATCACATCTCCCGGCGTACCGGCAATCCACCAGTCGGAGAGGAAAGACGTGTAGGTAATAAATGCGGCGACTCCGCCCGCACCAGACGGCGTCAGCAGGATGCCTTTTCCTGCCGTGCCGCCGTTGACTGCCGCTGGAGTTGTAACGCTCACGGAGTTGTCCCGCCCGTAGCGAATCGGGTTAGCGGCGTTGTTTTGAATTTGGAGGTTTTGCAAAAAGATATTGCCTGATATATACGACGGAAGTCCGCTCGCGGCATTGACGACTCCGCTCGCCGGGACCGTTACTTGGATTGTGCCCTCTGCCATGATTCGCTCCTTAAACTGGAAAGTTTTCCATCTGCTCCTGTGGAATATAGTCGAGACTTGGCGACGTCGGAGATGCGGTTTCTGCGAGCCCCGCCGCGGCGTCCGTCCCCGGCGGGATCGATGAAGGCGGGGGCGCCCCAGTTGGTAGCCGGAACAATCCCTCTGCGATGCTCCCCACACCCGCGGCGATGCCGTTGATGTCGCCAACGGTCTGTTGCCTACGCTGATTGGCGAGGTCTGCTTCGTTTCCCAAGGCGCTCGCACCCTGACCCGTCTGCGCTACCCCGAGACTTCCGAGCGTATTTGCCGCTTGCCCCTGCGTCTCGCCCATGAGGTTGATGATGTTGCCCCGCTCTGCACTGGTAGCCGCCTGCGTCGATGCGTTGGTTCCCCCGGCCCGATTGCCAAAATTTGCGTTCTGGAGCTTCTGTTGCTCAACCTGACTCTGGCCTGCACTGATCTCTGGAGCAAGAGCAACGGTGGGATTGGTGAGGAGGTTTTCGTCGTAAGTTTCGGCTGCAGTCGTCGCGCCTTCGCCCGCCCCGATGTCGTAGTTGGCAAGGCCACCAAACTGCCCCTGCTCCTTCGCGGTCGGATTCCCTGCCGCCAAATCGAAAATTCCGCCTACGAGTCCGCCCATAGTGCCTCCATTGTAATCCTAAGTCGCTGGAACCTGCGATATTAAAAGGCCGTCAAAAAATATTTGCGAACCCTGAGTCCCAAGCGACGTGAGCGCCGCCGTCACAATCGTCCCCGTGAAGCCGATGGTCGAGATGATGCCCGAAGAGTCGGCGCCAATCGTCGCGCCATCCGGCTGAACCACACCGAGGCTTGAGTCCGTGGCGATAGCCACCCCTTCAGACCAGAACGTGGACCCGTCGAAGAAGATGAGAGCGAAGCCGCTCGGATAGATCGAATCCAACCCACTGATGGTCGCGCTCGAATCGGTAACCAGTGAGACCGTCGCGCTCGAATCGTTGCCGATGAAGGCGAACCATGGCGCCTTCATGCCCCCATTGAGCGTCACTGTCACTGGGGATGAGTCGCCGGCTATGATCTTGGCTCCAGCGTCGCTCTGTTGTGTCAGGTACGATGGCTCGCCAAGCTGATTGTTCACCGTTCCGAGGCCGGGAAAATAAATGATCGCCCCGGTCGAGGTATTGAACGAGGTCACTCCGGTGACTGTTTCCTGCTGAATGTTTTCGACTGCCGCCGTGGCCGCCGCTGATGCTTGTGCGGCAATCTGTTTCGGGAGCGCAGCGAAGGCCTGCTCGTGGACCGTCAGACCTTCGAAGGCTTTCCCCATCGCTTCGGCGACGTCGGCCATCGTCGAGGCTTCGGACAGGACTGGAGGTGTCCGTGTCGAAGGAACATTGAGCGGCGGCGATTGCTGGCTTTTTGGCGCTCCGGGCCACGTCATCCCTGACCGCCTTCCCCGCCTGAGGGTCTAAACATTCTCACCGGCGCGAACTCGCCATTTGATCCGAATGGCTTCACTTGAAGCACAAATCCGTCGAAGAAAAACTGCAGGGTCGGGTCTGTGCTCTCCACCTGCGCCTGGAGGAGCTTCCATTTGTTCGGACTCACCTTGGTTGTGAACTTGGTAATTTCACCGTTGGTGCCTTCCAGAACAATAGGAAGCGGCCCGTAGCTGCCGTTACCCACGTCCGCCGCAATGAATGAAACCGTCGCGCCGGAATCACACTTATACTCAAACGTAGCTTCATAAGCACTCATCCACCCCGCTCCGCCGATCCCAGGCGAAAGCACCAATCCAGTTACTTCCTCTGGTGACCCAGACTGCATCATGCGCACTGTGCCATCAGAACAGCCAACGAGAATGCCTTGCTGACTCTCGCCCTCGTTCGGCGCATGCACTGTCGGCTCCGAGGCGGTGTACTGATCCATGACCCACCCCATCGCGCGGATGTCATAGACCAGCGTCGCGTTCCCGTCCACCTCTTCGTTGCTTGTGTAAAAGACTTCGCCGTTCAGATCGTTGAGATTGACTTGCGCATCCTGCGGCAAAGTTCCCGAGACGTTGACGCCGAGGCCGTTCGGGCCGTTCACCTGCGATCCAACGAGTCCATCGATGCCCCATCCAGCAGTCGTATCGTTTAGCGTGTAGCTCGTCGCCCACGGACCCACAGGAAGACCTTTGGGGCTGCCCACAGGGACTCCATTCAAAGTCAGTTGCACCAAAAGCGTGGCAGCCGATCCATACTGCATCCCGACCTGAAGATTGACCTTGACGCCCGTCACTGGAGCGCTTGGCGGAATAGCGAGTCCCAGCCTCGTCGCTGCGAGCGTCTGGAGTTGCGTCGGAGAAATCGGCGTCCCGGCCAGCGAATAGTTGATCGCCACACCGTAGAAAATGACATTCGCCCCAAAGGTGTTGCTCGACATCGGAGGGGAAGCGTCGGTGTTAGTTACCTCCATGCTGAAAGTGATGTCACTCAAAATAGAGAGGTCGGTTCCGAGCATCACCACGAGGTAATTGGGCATTTCTTCGAGGCCGCCATAGAGCGGGAAAGTGTACGATCCTCCCGGAAAGTTCACGTTCCAGAACGTAGCTCCGCCGCCGGGATTGAGGTACGTGTCTCCATTCGACACCGGGACAATCGACTCAACCACCGCTCCCGCAGGCAATGACGGAATTCCGATGCCAGTGGACTCCCACCCCGCGGGAGCTTGGAACGGGCAACCATTGACGCCCGCTCCGTAACCGTTCCCGGCGACATAGCCCCACTCTGCAAGGCTGGACCCGAAGCACGTCCCGGCGCTGACATTCGCTCCAGGCTGCGGACCTTGAGGAAACGCAAAGACGGCGTACTGACCGTCTGGCGGAGCGTAGGAGGCGTTCTGCGCGTAGGCAAAGGCGGTCGCAGGCGTGACCTGGCCGAGGTCGAATATTTGAGCCACATCGGCGTGCGTGAAGGGAGCAGAAAATGCTGTCGCACTGCCCGACGTCACGATGAGGGTTTGGCCATTCAGGTAAGTCCCGGTCCCCATGCCGGTAGGTACGACTTTCTGGCCCGGAATGAACGGATCGGCTTGCTCTGCGGTGTCGATTGTCACCACATCGCCGGAAATAGAGAACCCGGTAATCTGCGCCGTCTGGTTCGATCCCTGACCTGTGTTCGTGTCATCCTGAGGGCTCTGCCACGGAATGCCCTGGCCAATGGTCGCCGAGGAATCGGGAACAAAGGCGGCGCCGTGGACTACCGGATACTCGGCTCCGAAGTAGGCGTAATCGTAGTAGAGATAGCCATTCTGCTCGCGGAATCTTTGCTTCTCGGGCTGCGTGTCGTCGGGAGGCCAATACGTCACGCCATTGCGGATGATCGTCTCAGGAGTCGAGCCTTCATGGGAGAAAAGAGGGTAAAGCGTCTCATCGGTGATCGAGACCGACGCGGCCCCGGCGCGGCTGAAATGAATGCCGTCGTCCACCCTGAAGAAAATGTTTCCCCCGCCCTCGATGCAGAGGCATCTGGGAATAAACAGACCCCTGGTGATACTCGTAGCCCTCAGGGTCCATGTCGAGCCAGAAGTACCCGTCACTGTCGCGAGGGCATTGTAGAAGTTGGGTTCGATGATCCATGCGCGCCTGATGGAAAATAGCACGCCTCTTCCGGCAGACATCGCTCCGTTTACCAGAGCCTCACTGGGGTCTGTGACGTCGAACTGGTTGGTCTGCGGCCACGAGTCGAGATTCGATCCTTCCGACCAGTAAAGAGTTCCAGGGCGATAAGTGTCTCCCACAGCGAAGACGAAGTTGATGTTGTCTGTCGGCCCAAACCAGTAGGCCAAAGGCTGATTGGCGAGATCCGGCTCGGCGATGTTCCACACCAGATTGGTCCCGTCAGGCACTCCGGGAATGACGACCTGGGTATCTGAAATCGGTCTTGAAATGAATGAATAAGGAAGCTGTGTCGGGTAGCCGATGAGGATGATGGTGCCAGGCAGCCAGCGCGTATTGAATGGGGTGTCGAGGGTCGTAATAACCCCTCCCGAGACATTGCAGTGACCGGCCTGCGGAAGGTCGATCGACGGCACCGGCTCGTAGTCCGTGAATGTCATTTGTTGGTTATCCGCCGCTGCCGCATCGGTTAGAGAATCGGTGATCGTCGTCGGAGGATTAGTGTTCGGACCTGTGGCTACGTACGTGAAATTGGCAAGGCCGGCATCCTGGCGATACCAGTCGACCTTATCCACCTGAGGATCAGGCGAGTAGACAGGAGTCAGGGTGTTGGCAAGCACTGGCGTCGTCGAAGGCGTTGTCGTCGGAGAAGGATTCGACTGCGCTCCCGTCAGGGACGAGCGATATTTGTAGGCATATGAGACATCTGTCCGCACACCCTGAGTGAGCGGCGGAATGATGCCTGCGGGAGCACCGGGGGTCGGGGAGGCTTGGAGAAGCAAAATTCTTCCCGAGTGGAACCAATAGTCGTAATCGATCTCGATTCCATAGACTCCGGCCGCGGCAAACGAAACAACGACCGTGGTCTCGGCGTAGTTTCCACCTTCACCGGAGGTGTAGTTCTGGCGAGGCAAGAGCGGGTAGCCCTGCGCGACTGTAATGGTCTGGCCGGCGTTTGAAAGACCAACCGTCCCACCCTCTCCAGATCCCGAGGCGGCCGCAGAAACCAGCGAAGCGTCCTGAATTCCCCAGATGCAATCGTCGTGGTTGGTGAGGACGAAGGTGTAGAGACCTGGCGCGGGGATATAAATCTTTCCATAGAGAACGAAATTGAAGTTTGAATAGGTGGTTTGCGTTGGATAAGTCGTCGTCAGAGGCGAGGGAAATACCGGACTCGACCCCGTCACAGCATCTTCTGCCGACAAGGTGTACCACTGCATCGGGATGTCTTCAGTGCCGGTCCCGGGGAGTCCAGGCTCGCCTGCGGTGAACGTGGCGTCAAAGATGAACGAATTCCCCGTCGTCGAACCCACTGCGTTCGAGGTTGACCTCGGGACTCCCCCGCCCGTGTCGTCTGGGTTTTTCCAGAGGTACGAAGCCACTCCTCCGGCAGTCGGAGAGTCGCCCCAGTAGAACAGGGTCATCTGGCCAAGAATTCCCACATTGGGAGGCAGGGCTTCTGTCGTCACTTGGACGGTGATTTCAAACTCCCCGGAGTTCGCGGAGAACGTGTCGCCGGTTGAGTTGATGCCGATCTGGAAGTCTTGAGCCCCGGAAGGCACCTGGATTGTCTGAGCGCCCGCGAAAGCGGCCCCCACATCGACCACGGAGGGCACAAAGAGCGGCGCGACGCCCTTGGGGATGACATTGCCCGCCCCATCCGTAAAAGCCCCTGTAACCACGGTTGCTGTCGCGGGGGTCATGCCCGTGCCCGCGACTTGAATGTAATGGCCGGGGTTGGTGGAGGCTCCTGTCGATGGTCCCAGGGTCGTAGGAGTCGCGCCGGGGTTGCCGTTGATGTCCGCTACCCCCGTCAGGGACGTAATCATGATCGTCGAAGCGCCGGCGACGTTGACGATGAAGGGCGCCGTCCCATCGGGGGTAGGAGAAGGCTCGCCGTTTACCTCGCCGTAGTCGTAATTCGGGTTCTGACCAGAGTAATTTGTCCACGGAATCGACGTCGCCAACAGTGGACCTGAGTCAACAACGACCGTGTTTCCCGTGCCGATTGAAGGAGCGAGCGGCGGTTCCTTGATGCCGGTTTTATAAACGAGACCGTCCGACCTGACCTTGATTTGGCCGAAGCAGTTGAAAATCGCGGAAGAGTCGTTCAGCGCGTACTTCGTGAAGAGCGTCACGCTCATCGAAGAATCGGCGACGTAGCACCAAGGCTGGACGCTGGTATTGGGCCTAAATGGAATGAGCGAAACCGGGTTGCCGCTCAGCCCGATAGCGACCGGAGACGAGTCGGCAGGGAAGACAAATAGAGATCCCGAATCAGTAGCGATGACGAGGCAGAATCCATCTTCCGGTCCAGCGGGGGTCGTGTCGTTCATCCTTACCAGGGAGTTAACCGAGGAATCCACGATGACAATGGGGCTGCTCAAGCCGGTGCGAATCTGGACGCCGCCCTCGGTATAAGCCCTCATGTTCACAGCAGACGCAACCCGGCCGGGAGCCACGCGATTTTGCGGACTCGTGAGGTCGATACCCTTGAAGCTATCGGGCCTTTGCGCCACGCTTCACCTTGTTCTCATCCTCGAAGCGAGGATCGTCAAAATCGTTGCGGTTTCCCTCTGCGATCATTTGGGGTCGGAAGATTCCGAGAGCGTTATATTGCTCGTTTTTCAGGCGGCAATACGCTTCGAACTGTTCAAAAAGAGGTAAAGTCGCAGCGAAGTCAGACCCCGCAAGTTTGAACGAAGCGACGTGCTGCGCGTAATTTAAAACCGCATCCACGCCATCGCGGCTCAATTGAATTGGATCGCTGTCGGCCACGGGAACAGGAGCGTTCCCAACGACCGTCATCACCGTTCCTACCGTCGCGCCTGAATCCACGACAAACGGTCCCAGCGCGATGAGGTCCACGCCACCCACAACAATCACGGGATCGTCGGGATACTGCCTCTGCTCCCAATCCTGGAGTTGGGTGTCTTGCTCTTTGAATCCGGGCGTATCCACAGAGACTTGGCCGACTTGCGCCTGGAGCAGCCACGGAAGCTTCGTCATGGCTTTTTTCCCCTGATCGTACCTTTGCAGACAATACTTAGATCGCTCCGAGTCCCTGCCCTCAGGAGAGTTCGCCAGAACGTCTGCGAGGGCTCCATACAGGCAAACCCATGCCCAATCGTTCGGCAGGCCCACCACGGTGGCCTGTGGGGGCTGGAATGACGCTCCCGCGAAGCTAACCAGCATGTCCCAAGTTCCCGGCTGGTTTGGCGGCTGGGAGCAGTCGAAGGTCAGTGGGCTGTTTGCGGTAATCATCCAGCTATCCGGCTCGCCGGGCTTGAGTGACAGATTCACCCCATTGGCGTTGCGGCTGATGATGTCCTCGCGGCTCAAGGCGTAGGGCATCTGCGTCGAATCCGCCTGGATCCACCTGACGCGGTGCAGATTAAGCGTCGAGTCGGGGAGGTAGGTTCTCATAGAAAGAAGGGGTGACGGCTGGAGAAGATTGACGACATTCGCCGCAGACTCAAGGAGAAGCTCGTCTCGCCGGTACTGCAAAGCCCCTGAAATCAGGGCGATGTTGTATTGAACGGTTCCCGTCCACACCCCTCCGCTCATCGGTTCCATGAGCATCGCTTCCATCTGCGAATAGAGGTCGGTGTCGGTAACGGTCCTTTGGCGGGGGGAGCCGGGGAAATTCAGAGTGTTCCACGTGGAACCTTCCACGAAGTCGAACGCGAAGTCTACCGTACCCGGCTGGAGAGTGAGCGCGTTGAGGACGCGGAGACCTTCTTGGAGATACAGGTTCGCCTCAGCAACAGGAGTAAACACCGCGCCAGAGTCCTGGAGCCGGTTGAGTAGTTCGGCCCGCATCTCGCCAAGAGTGATGTAGTCATAGGGCATCAAAAACAACCTTTACAGAGCGATAATTGTTGTGGTATTCTTTGGGAAGTGAGGTTCCCGTGAAACAATGGTTTATACGCAACTTTGTCTGCCGGTTCAAGGGCCATCTGGAAGGCGTCCGGATGCCTCTGTTTGTGCCGTGGAAGGGTGTTTATGACGATGACCCCTATTGGGACAACATCAAGAGCCAGATTGAGGAAAATCGCAAACGCTCGACTCCGGTCTGCCAGAATCCCGGTCCCGGTGGAATATGCCGCCTCCAGATGTTTCACGATGGGCCGCACAACTTTTACCCAGAAGGCGGCGTTGCGACGGCGCTCAATGAGCCGTTGGATTACAGCACACCTCCGCTCTTCTTTGTGGAGTCCACCGCGAATGGCACGGGAGGCTGGTATAGAGAGAGGTGGGAGGAAAGGAAAATGGCGCAGGAACACGGCTCCATCCACTGCAAGCGCTGCGGAGCGATGATCGGAGAATACTGACACTTACGCCTTCTTTCTGGCCGCCGGCTTGCTTTGTCCAGACGTGGACATTAGCTTCGACTTGCTGCCGAGGTACGCCCCTTCGACGGTCAGCTTTCTGTGCCCCGGATTACCCTTCATCGTCCGCGAAGTCGAGGCGGGCAGGGGTACCGCACAGCCACGTTTTGAAGCAACCAGTTCGCTCATTATGCCCTCTTTCTGGCGCGCTTTTTGGCTGGCTTTTTCTTCCCGCCGCGCGCCGCGCCCAGCACGACGGCCTGCATCTGTTTCAACGCTCTCTGTTTTCCGAATTTCGCGGCCGTCCGCTTGAACGTCTTGCCATGGCGAAACTCATGGAAGTTCTTCTTCTCGTTCTTCTTCCCCTTCAACAGTGGCATCGTCGTCTCCCGTCCACAACTTGAATGCTTCTTCGTATGGGCAATCGACCAGAAAACCTCCGTCCACCGCCGATTGTCCTACTGTCCACACCGTTGTCTTGCCGTCGCCCGCATCCTTCATGGCAACGATGAACTCGTCGCCTATCGCATGCTCGCCCAGCAGCAGAATTACCATCCCATACCCGTCCGCATCGTTTGCGAGTTATAGAAGGGAGCCATGGGGAACCCCCTCGTTGCCGCTCGCATGTCGATCATATAGCTGTCCACGGCGTCACGATCGAGGAGTCGGAGAGTCTTGAGCCTGGCGAGGAAACTGGCGTCTGTGTCTTTTTTGAGAGCCAAGTAATTAGCCCCTGATCCCTTCGCGGCCATTACGTCCTTCCGGCTCTCCGCATCTCTGTATGCCCACGTCAGAGCTTTTTCAACGATGACCTCCTCGTCGATTTGTGGCGGCAACTGATCGCTGTTTTGCATCAGATATGGCCACTCGACTACGGCGTACCACTGGTATGCAATCTCCGTCGTGGGGTAAGGATACATCTCATAGAGCTGCTGGCCGAGGGTCGCGGATGGAGTGGCAGTGCCCGCGCCTCTGCGGTCCGCTCCGAGCGGCATCATCGCCCACGGGTTCGAGGCAATCTGCCTGGCGGGGTCGAGCAAGTCCTCCGTGCGCCTTGAGGTCCAGATGTCCATCGTCCACTGATCGAACATGTCGGCCACCGTCAGCCAGCGCTTGAATCCTTTCGGCGCGGGAATGTAGGCGCCGTACATCTGGTAGCCAACCCCCGAGAAGAACGGAAGCGGATCGATGAAGTTGCGGTCGATGGTCAGAACTACCGCGTTGGGGTTGGTTGTATCCATCGCAATGATCGAATAGATCGAATACCCCTGCGCCCTGATCTGCTGGGTCGTTGGTGACCAGTAGAAGGGCAATGCGAGCCACTGTGCCGATGCGGCGGCGTCTCCGATGATCTGGTTGCTTCCGAGGGCGCAAGTGATGGACCCGGCAGTTGAGATGTTCGGAGTCGAGAAGCCGCCCTGCAACAACTGGAAGCTCCACATCATCGAGTCTTGCGCGATCTTCCACGAACGATTGACAAGCTTGCGCGCGCGAATTCTCGACATCGCAGGAACGAGGTCTGTCATCTCGGAAATCATGTCCAGGAGCATCTAGTCCCTCAAAAAAATGGGCCGGGCCAAAAGCCCAGCCCCGGA
>Ga0182016_10004708_pt1 | contig 14987 bp, 13 predicted proteins | sample 712S2MmetaG_FD_120491 | JGI IMG/M metagenome (GOLD analysis project Ga0182016, IMG submission 120491) | Permafrost microbial communities from Stordalen Mire, Sweden - 712S2M metaG | ecosystem: Environmental > Terrestrial > Soil > Wetlands > Permafrost | place: Sweden: Stordalen | collected...
AAATCATATGCCGATGAGCTTCAAATTCTGTATCCGGGAAGGGAAAGGGTCGTGCCGTCAGACAACGAGATTGTTGTGTCAAGGAAGGACTTTGCGAGCAAGAGAACGAACACGAATCCCCAATCACGAGAGACAAACCTCGCCGGACCGGACGCGATTTGGGGACAATACAATAACTACCGCTCGAACGGCTTGGTCGGCTCCGCCGTCACACACATCTTACTTATTGCGTTGATCGTGGGGTTGACCATTTATACGCCCAAAGTAGCGACGGAAATTAAGCCTCATCCAACTGTCACACTGATCGCGCCCTCCCCCGATTCTTATGCTTTGCCCGTAGCAAAGACGATTGCAAGCGGCGGAGGTGGCGGTGGAGAGCGTGAGCGTCTGGTTGCGCCAAAAGGTCGCTTGCCGAAGGCTGCAATGACTCAGATTACGCCGCCCCAAATCGTAGTTCGGAACGAACAACCGAAGTTGGTGGCGCAGCCGACAGTGGTTGTGCCGCCGCAGTTGCATATCGCGGAAAATCGCATGCCCACACTGGGAGATCCGTCCGCGATTCCACTTCCTTCCGCTCCCCCTTCCAATGGAATTGGCTCGGGTGGCGGTATTGGTTCGGGCGCGGGATCTGGGGTGGGAGTCGGCCATGGTCCAGGAGTCGGCGCCGGTAGCGGCGGAGGCATCGGTGGAGGAGTATTCAAGGTGGGTGGTGGAATCTCAGCTCCCCAGGCAGTTACCACTCCCGATCCGCAATACACAGAGGAAGCGCGGATCGCAAAAACGCAGGGTACGTGCATTCTCTGGTTGATCGTCGATGAGAAGGGCCATCCACGGAATATCAAGGTTGTCCGCGGTTTAGGATATGGACTCGATGCGAAGGCGATCCAGGCAGTCCAACAGTGGACTTTCCAGCCGGCAATGAAAGACGGACGACCGGTTAACGTGCAAATCAGCGTAGAGGTAGGATTTCATTTGTACTGAGTATTGGATGGAGGAGGACGGGCTTTTCGACCATGCAATCTGACAGCCGTGTCTGCTCCGTCCTTCCGTCAGCACTCCAGTCCTTCCATCGGTAATTGGTTCTCGTCTCGATAGTTGATCCATCTCTCTGAATTCCCATCATTCCGCGAAACCACAAAGCTCACGAAACCACAAAATAAAGATCGCGACGGGAAGATAGTCGCGCGGAATGGCCATGGGACGTGGCCATTGGACTCGAATCATGGCTGCTTTGCATGTTCGCCCTCGTGCAACACTCTTCATGAAGAAAAGTTTCGCAGCTTGTTGAAAATAAAGTCCGAAGCATTCGATATTTCGATGGTCGGAGGGTACAGCAAGTTTCACAATCGAGTACAGGAGCGCCCTTATGGGAGAATCGGCGGCGCTTCGCTACTGTTGATCTCGATAGTTGATATCTCCGCGCCGCTTCACTGGAGATGCATACGCAACTGATCGAAGGAGACTACCGTGGCAACCTGCGTTATATCCGCGACAGCATTAGACGTGCCTCCGCTTTCCGTACTCCCTTTAGGGGATGAAACGCCTCTCGACGCTAAATCACAACACACACTAAAGCTGGAAGAACAAACCGACGATTCCGAAGCAAACCTGATTCGCCGAGCGCAACAGGGAGAAGAAGCAGCCTTTGGCAAGCTCTATCAACTCCACAAAAAGCGTGTTTACTCAGTTTGCTTGCAGATGACGAAAGATGTAGCCGACGCTGAAGATCTCACCCAGGAAGCGTTCCTTCAGGTATTTCGGAGCGTAGGTTCATTCCGTGGCGACTCGGCATTTTCCACATGGCTTTACCGTATCGCGGTTAACACCGTGCTCATGAAGCTCCGCCGGCGCAAGGCGCCGCCCCTCGTTTCGCTGGACGAACCCATGTCGAGCGAGACCCCGTCCTTGAAGAGAGATATTGGGAAGACCGATCCAGCGCTGTCTGGTGCGATCGATCGAATCGCGCTGCGGCGGGCCGTCGAGGAACTTCCTGCAGGCTGCCGACAGATTTTTGATCTTCACGAAGTTGAGGGATACCAGCATCACGAGATCGCTCAACTCTTGCAATGTTCGATCGGAAATTCGAAATCGCAGCTTCATAAAGCGAAAATGAAAATGCGCGATGTTCTGTTTCCCAAGCGCAAGATGGCGCGGTCGTCGGGCTCTGGCGACGCGGTGGAAACGAGCGATCCCAACTCAAGCCAGTCGTTGCGTGGATGTGACGACCCATTATTTTCGCCAACGTGTCGTGCAATCTAATGGGAAGGTCCTGCAATAGCACCGACACCATCACAACGAGAAAGCAAAGGACGAGTCTGTGAGTTTGGGAGCAATCGTAGTAGTAGCTAACGCCGAGGTCGACCTACCCAGGATCTGCCGGAACGCGAGCGTCTTGCAAGGTGAAGCGATGCCTTGTATGGAGGTTGCGGGTCGTTCGATCACCGAGCGGATCATCGATCGTTACTTGGCTGCCGGAATCGGGAATATTTCATTGCTCATCGAAGCGCCGTTATTGAGCGGCGCACAACCGCCCCGGGTTAGCTCGCCGCAGGTGTCTGTTCAAGTCATAACCGACATCCGCTCCGCGATTAGTGAAACCCTATCTAACTACTCAAGTGAGGGTATTGAGCAGGTTTTTGTTCACTGGGCTGACGCGTATGTCGAAACGGACTTGCTCGATCTGTTCTATTTTCACGCTGCGGCGCGGCAGAGCGTGACCTGCGCATACGATCGGGAAGGCTCTCTACCCCTGTGGCTTGTCGATTGCGAACGTGGGGACCGCGACAACCTCGCCACGGTAGTCGATCGAAATCCACAAGCGTCGGCTTCGTATGTGATTCAGGGATATTCCAGACGGTTCAGCGAACCCCGCAGTCTGCGGGAATTTGCCGTGGATATTCTGGAGGGTCGCTGCGAGAGTCGTCCATCTGGCGAAGAAGCCAAGCCAGGAATCTGGATCGATGCGGGAGCAGAGATCCATCGTGGAGCACGGGTCGTCGCCCCTGCTTATATCGGCCGGGGATCAAAGATCATGGATGAAGCTTTGATCACGCGCAGCAGCAGCGTAGAAACAAATTGCGTCATCGATTGCGGAACGGTCGTCGAGAATAGCTCGATTCTCGCGAACACTCGCGTTGGAATATGGCTGGATGTGTGCCGTGCCGTGGTAAACGGCAGTTACCTTCTCAGTCTGGCTCGCGACGTAACCGTCGAAATCGCAGATACGAGCCTGGTTCGGCCGCTTCTTGCGAGGGGTCGGGCTAAGTCGGCCCGCGAGTGGGATCGAATCCAGGATCATGTTCCCAGCGTGGGCAGTGCGCCTGCGCTGCCAGAAGCATGGGGTTTTGGTGCCAACCTTTTACAGGATTGATGTTTTATAGGATTGATGTTTCAAGTCTTAGTTGTTCTGAAGGCTTATGAAAGATTAGGAGTGATTGCCATGTATAACCGTGGGCCAGTGATTGTAATGGAACTTCCCGAACAGCTGAGACAACCAGAAGTAAAGTCGTTTCTAGCCGGCTTGTTGCCCTTGTTGGAAACCGATCGACCCAGAGTCGTATTGGACTGTTCCAAGGTCGAGCATATTGACAGTGCTGGAGTAGAAATGCTCTTGCAGTGCCTGGAAGAGGCGATGAAGCGCGATGGCGATCTCAAATTGTCGGCGGTTTCACCGGCGTCCGCCATCATTCTCGAGTTGATGCGCGTCGACCGTCTTTTCGAGTGTTTCGAAACGTCGGATGAAGCGGCGCGAAGTTTCCACGCCTTCGGCGCGATCGGTACTCCCCCGAGCCAACCGTGGTATTCCAACAGCCTTCAGCCCATCGATCTTAAGGCGGCCAGTTAATAGAACGTCGAAATGAGAGGTTCCATGGCAACGTCAAACAAGCTGTTCGTGCAGATAGCTTGCAGTTTGCTGATCACTTTTGTTTCGGGATTGGGAGTTACCGTCTCAGCCCAGGAAAAGTCAGCACACGACATATCAGCACGAGATGAAGACAAAGACAAAGACAAAGACAAAGACAAAGATAAGTCTGATGCCACGGCTCTGATTGCCGAACTGCCAGATAGCCCAGGCGCGACGTTGGCTAAATCGAGTCCCAAGGCAAAGCAGAGCGTCGACACGACAGGAACCCTCGACGCCCGACCTGCGCAGCCGGTTCTAGAGGCAATCGCTGCGGCGCCTGAAGACCATGCTGATGCCAGTCGAACGGCGGACCCGATGCAGACGGAAACGTCATCTTCACGCGCGACCTCCGCTTCGCCGCAGATACCCGACAAGCCTGTCGGGACGGCCGCGGCAGGAGTCATACCAGCAAGCGGCATCGCCGCGTCGCAGCCTGCCGGTGTGGCCATTGCTCCCGCGAAACAACACCGCGTTCGAACCATCGTATTAAGGACAGGTGCGATTATCGGTGCAGGTGTTGCGGTGGGTTCTGTAGTCGCGCTCACCGAAGCAACTCCCAGCAAACCACCGGGCGCTCATTAACCTGGAATGAAGAACAATTCAGCGACGGAGCCGACACGGCGATGGTGACGACTGTCAGCTTTTCGGGCATGGACGGCGCGGGGAAGAGCAGCCAGATCTCCGAATTGGAAGCGTGGCTTCTCCAAGCGGGAATACGTGTGCAGACGGTAACCTTCTGGGACGACATCGTAGTATTTCGAGGGCTCCGCGAGTCGATGAGTCACAGGATTTTTAAGGGCGATAAAGGGATCGGCAGCCCGGAAAATCCGCTCATACGACGCGACAAGAATGTGCAAGCGTGGCCCATAAACTGCCTGCGCTTCTTGCTCTACGCAGCGGACGCGGCGAGCCTGGCCCTGCAAGTATTCCGACTCCGCCGATCGGGCTCAGAGTTCATTATTTTTGACCGCTATATCTACGACGAACTCGCGAATCTCCGCCTCAGCCACAAGATCGCGAGAATTTTCGTTCGGTCTTTGCTGAGGTTCGTCCCGCGGCCTGACTACGCCTTCGTGATTGACGCCGAGCCGAAGGCTGCGTTTGCGCGCAAACCCGAATATCCGCTTGAATTTCTTCACCGCAATCGCGAAGCGTACCGGGCTCTTGCGGCGATTTCAGGGACGATTACCATCCTCGATCCCGATTCCATCCCGGCAATTCAGAAAAAGATACGGCAGCAAGTCTTGCGAGAAAACCGGACCCAGGAAAGCTCTGGCGTGCCAGTAAGCCAATGAACAGGCCCTCTCACGCGTCGAGCCGCAACGCTTTATTTCCCAGTGCGGTATAGCCAACATCTTCCGCGTCCCTCTCATCGAACCTAAAGCGATTAGGCGGGAGCGTTAATGAAAATATGTTTGGTAACAACTTTTCCACCGAGCCAGGGTGGATTGAGCGAGTATGGATTGCATATCGCGCAGGAGCTGCGCAGCGATCCGTTTCTCAGCCTTACGATACTGGCGGATAAAATCGGCCCGTCTCATCCCGAGCTCGAGGGCTTTTCGGTTCAACGTTGCTGGTCGTTTGACGATCCAACCAGCTCGGTTCGAATTCTTAGCGCGATCGCCAAGTTGAAGCCCGACGTAGTTTGGTTCAATTTGCTGTTCAGCACGTTCGGTCGTAATCCGCTCATCGCATTTTCCGGGCTTTTGACTCCCTTGCTTGCGCGTTTGATGGGCCGCTACACGCACGTGACGCTGCATCATCTTATGGACACCGTCGATCTAAAGGATGCCGGCATTCAGCACCCTCGAGCCTATCGAATAGCAGGCGCGCTCGCTACAAAGATTCTGTTGCGGTCCAATTCGGTCTCGGTACTGATGCCGGGATATCGCAAGATCCTTCACGAAAAATACGGTCGTGACAACGTACATCTCCGATCGCATGGCATTCTTACGACCCGCCCCGAGTATCCGGATTTTTCCAGACGAGGCAATCCCGAGCATCGAATTCTGGCGTTCGGTAAGTGGGGAACTTACAAAAGGCTGGAGATGATGATTGATGCTTTTCATATTCTTGCCGAGCGGATTCCGACGGCGAGATTGGTGATCGCCGGAGGAAATCATCCCCAGGCTGCCGGCTATGTGGAGTCCATAAAGAAAAAATGGGCCGCCGATTCGCGGATCGAATTCACGGGCTACCTCGATGAAGACCGGCTTCCCGATCTTTTTCAGAGTTCCTCGGTAGCGGTCATGCCCTACACTTCGTCGACCGGTTGCAGCGGGGTCGCCCATCTCGCCTGCGCTTACGGAGTTCCCATTGTCTGCTCCGATCTGAGCGACTTCCGCCAAATGGCCGCAGGTGAGGATATCGCCATTGAATTTTATAAACCAGGAAGTGCACCAGACTTGGCGCGTTGCCTGGGCGAGTTTCTTCTTGATCGGGAGAAACAGCAAGCGATGGCGGTACAGAATTTCTCCACGGCATTGCGCATGACCATGCCGACAATCGTGCAAAAATATCTTAGGCACTTCGAACTGCAACAGAGGGCGAGGGCCCTGCGCTACGTCATGAAGTTTCGCAAGCTCCCGGGCTGGGTGCCGTCGAAAGCGACCGTGCTTCGGTTGATGACGCGCAATTCGTTGGGGTGGGTTCATCGGGCAGGCGCTCGGCAGCACGCGAACCATCGCCCTGAGAGTGGTCGAGCGCCGGACGGTCGGGAGTCGACTCACCTATTGAACAGTCACATTAATGACAGTCGAGAATTGACTGGAGCCCGAAATCCCGCTGATGGTGACGGCATAGGCCACCTGAGGGACTTGGCTTTTCTGAGCCACTCCGCCACAGAAAGTGATCATCAAGCCGAGGCCAAGAACGGCACAAATGGTCAGAGCGCTTCTCCAGCGGCGGCGCCCGGGTTGCGCGTTGTTGACGTACGCGAAACCAGCTATCCCGAACGGCAGTAAGAACGCAGCGTACATAGGACTGGAATCTCGTGTTGCGGTCCGTAGCCGTAGGCATCCCCCCCGCATAACTGCCCTCGCTGAAGGTGGCTGAACCCCTTATCGTTTTGAACAAAGAAATATGGCTTGCTGCTGAAAACGTTCTACGCGATAGATAACGGAGGTAGGTCTAATTGAGGGATGCAGTTCAGTAAAGGATCTGGCCACAAATCTGCGGCTATATCTTTATCTTCGAGGGCCCGCCGAAAGCCCCGGGCGAGCCAAACCGGTGACTTCCCATAAGATCACGAGAATTCCAAACAACATTCAGGGCGCAAGATTCATCCTACTTTGGTTTGAATATCGCCGTTTCAGGCATGGATAACCCAATGACTTCAAAAGAGATGGTTTCTAAGTGCTTTACCGCTTGCGCGACGCTCGCGTTGATCGCGCTATGTGGATGTCGCGGATTGACTACCACCACTGTCATTGTCCCACCACCCACAGGGAGCGTTCTCTCGGTGAAGCACGTTGTGTTTATGCTGCAGGAAAACCGCAGCTTCGATACCTATTTCGGGATGCTCAACCCATATCGGCAAGCCAACGGCTGGAACGTCGGTGACGACGGCAACACTTATAACGTGGATGGCATCGACGACAAGCTTTCCAGCTTCGTCAATGACGACGACGAGGGACAGCCCTTTTCTCTTTTCAAGTTCCAAAGTGCTTGCATCGACGACATGAGCTCGGCCTGGTTGGAGAGCTATGGCGACGTAAATCGCTATGATTTCAGCACCACCCGCGCCATATCGATGGACGGATTTGTGCACACTGCGGAGGGTTATGCGAAATCTGGCGCGGGTGATGGGCAGTTCACCGACCTGGTGGGCCAGCGCGCGATGGGATACTACGATCAAGGAATAATCAATTATTACTACTACATGGCCTCGCAGTTTGCTGTATCCGATCGTTGGTTCTCGCCCGTATCGAGCAAGAGCACTCCCAATCGAATTGCGACCATGACCGGCGGCACTACCCAGGGACTCGTTAACGATCCATTTGTAGACGATGGAGTCACGACGCAGCTCACTATGCAAACTATTTTTCAGGAATTGGATCAGAACAACGTCCCGTGGAAAATCTATTATTCGATTACCGCTGGCGGCTGCACGGATGAAGACGGAGACTGCGGACCAGGCGGCCAATCGAACGCCTATCCTGTGACTAGTTTCTCTGCCTTCTCCTATTCGACCAAATACCTTTACGAAAACCCGACGCAGGCCGCATGCGTTGCGCCGACCATCGGCTCGCAACAGGCGGTGGGGGATGCCTCCAACGCATTTTGCATTGATATAACTCATATCGCGCCGCTGGACCAATATATGAGCGATGTCGCGAATGACACTCTGCCCAGTTACGCTTTCATCGAGGCCGCTTATGGAGCGAGTGATGAGCATCCCGGTTCGGGGCAGTCAATTCTGGAGGGTCAACAACAGGTGTCGACGATCATCAACGCACTGATGCAGAGTCCGTCATGGGCGAGTTCGGTATTCTTTCTGAGCTATGATGAACCAGGTGGGCCTTTTGACCACGTACCACCCGTGCCCGGACACTCCAACGACAACACGGACGCATCGCTTGGAACAATCCCCGATATTGGCACCATTGCGGTGAACGCGGACAGTTATAATCCCTGTCTTCCTCCGGGCGGCACGGCGACGTTGCATTGCGACCTTACGCCGAGCGATCCGGGGGCCAATCCGGGAGACGCTCCGGCGCAACAAGGATTCGCCGCGCAACTCGGCTTTCGCCTGCCAAATCTTGTAATTTCTCCGTTCACCCGGAAGCATTATGTCTCCCATATACCGATGGACCACACCGCGATCTTGAAGTTCGTAGAGAGCCGTTTTATTAACGCGAGTACGAACCTCACGAATCGTGATGCAGCTCAGCCTAACCTTCTCGACTTCTTTGACTTTACAAATATCCCCTGGGCGACGCCACCTACTCCCCCCGCTCCAAACGCCCCCCCGGGTCAATGTACTCCGGCAAACATGTAGGCTAAGGAGACACCTCGAATACTGTCCCCAAGCCATACGCGCCACCTTGAGAGGTGGTGCCATAAAGGTTGCCCTGTCCGTCGAGAACCAAGCCGGAGAAGGGATAGTAGCCATCCCCCGACTGAGCTCCAAACTCGCAAATCACTTTCTCCGTTCCTCCCGTGGTGATTTCGAACACGGTGCCATAGCCTCCAGCCCCGCCACCATACACGCCACCTTGGGAGGTCGTGCCATAGAGGTTTCCGGCCTTGTCGAAGACCAAGCTCGCCGCCGGTTCGTCTCCATCTCCAGACTGACTTCCGAAGCTGTAGAGCACCTTCTCTTCACCGGACGATGTAATTTCGAACACCGTGCCGGCACCGTAGGTGCCACCCAGTAACGTCGTGCCGTAGAGGTCACCCGCCTTGTCGAAGACCACGCCCGCATAGGGCTTCCAGCCATCCCCAGGCTGACCTCCGAAGCTATAAAGCACTTTTTCCTTCCCGGCTGATGTGATCTCAAACACGGTGCCAACGCCGTGTGCACCGCCAGTGTAAGTCGTGCCATAGAGTTTGCCCGCCTTGCCCAACACCAAGCCCGCATAATAAGGATGGGAGCCATCCCCGAGGTGACTTCCGAAGCTGTAGAGCACCTTCTCCGCGCCAGCCGACGTGATCTCAAACACCGTGCCAGAACCGTACGCCCCACCCCAGTAAGTGGTGCCATACAGAGTCCCCTTCTTGTCGAATATCAGGCCCGCATAGGGGGACATACCATCTCCAGACTGACTTCCGAAGCTGTAGAGCACTTCTTCCACGCCCGCCGAGGTGAGCTCAAATACCGTGCCACCGTTGTTTGCACCGCCGAGTAAGGTCGTCCCGTACAGGTTGCCCTCTTTGTCGAATACCAGGCTCGCATTGGGGTGCGAACCTTCCGGGAACTTACCTCCGAAGGCGTAAAGTACGTTCTCCTCTCCGGCCGACGTGATCTCAAACACCGTGCCCCAGCCGAACGGCCCGCCACCGAAGGTGGTGCCATAAAGGTTTCCCGCCCTGTCGAAGATCAATCCTGCTTGCGGATCTTCCCCATCCCCATGCTGACTTGAGAAGCTGTGGAGGACTCTTTCGGTTTGGGCATACGCTGGCACAACGGCCACGAGTATTACCGCACAAATCAGGGTTCGCGTGAGGGTGCCAGGAATTACAAATCGTCTGCCGGTCATTGCAACTCTCCTATTAAGCAAGCGCTTGCTGCCCTGTAGTCGCAAATAGGGAATTGAGTCCATAATTTGGAATCTCCCAGGTGACTCCAAAATCGACAACGATTGTACGCCGAGTGGCTTGTTCTCAACTTGTGAAAAGAGTTCTGCGGGAGAGGCGCGTCGGAGCGTCACTTTAGAGAAAATTCTGCAATAGCGAATAAATGGGCGCCCGACTAATTCAGCCGGCACGAGCCAAAATCTTCATACCGTGGGTTGCCCAATTTCCGCGATAGTCAGTTCACGGTCAGACTTTGCGCCACGTATCGATTTCCCTCAAAACGTGTGAGCACAGTTACGTCTGCGGATTGCCGTAAGTTGTCTGCGGCGACGGACGGGTTCAAGTAAATCTCGTAGGTTTTTCCGTCCGTAGCCGAAGTCAGAACGAGAAGTCCCGAACTAAGATCCAAAGCGGTTACGTGACCAACGAAAGTGAAGCTTGCTCCCGGTGATGCGAGCACCGAAATCTCCTGGGCGAAGCCGCGGCCGTCTTTCTGCGAAGCGAACTTCACGGTGACCAACGTTCCCCGCAGCAAGCTATCTGCGGAGACTGCCCGATCATGATCGAGCACGCGAGTTTTGTCCGTAACATGTAACTTTAGCGGGACGGGAGAGAGCGCATCGCGAACCGTGAGCTCGCCTTTATCCTCTCGATACCCCACCACGATACCTTGCGTTGCTCCGTCAGCTGTCGACTTCAAACGGATGTTGCGGGCAAATACCGTGCTGCCATCGAGAACGGTGTCGATGGAAACACGATCTCCCTTCCGCAAGTCGGCCACGGAGGCCTCGCCCGCATCGTTGTAAATGTGAGTGCGCGGATCAAAATAAACCTTCATCTTCCCACCGCCAAAAATCTGAATCGTAAACTCGTCCCGAACTCGATCCAATTTGTAGATCGTGCCACCGATCAAAGAGACCTTGGTGTGCGCCAACGCCGGCAGGGCCGGCAGCAGACTCGCCGCATCAACGGCGATATCCGGGATTCCCGCATCGGCGGAGACATTCGTCCCCGGCTCGATTGTCGGCGAAGGACCCATGCTTGTCCCTCCATTCGATGAAGCGCCGGAAGACGGATCGGTGGAGGACGGATCTGCAGAGGAACGATCGGCGGAGGGAGATTCGGCAGAAGATGGACCGGCAGAGGGATTCGCGTCCGGAGAGGCCGCCGCCGATGTAGCCCCCAGGGCAGACGAAGGCGCGACAGAGGAGGGCGGTGCTTGTCCCTCGCCAGCGGCAAGGAACGATCCCACGAAAACGAATCCCGCAACTACCGTTCGAAAGCGATTCATATCTGTGTTTTCATCCTGAGAGTTTCCCGGAACAGTATTTGCGCCAATTCTTGGATGCTGATCGTCCGTCTAAGGTAGTCATTCTGAGGGTTAAAAGGCCCTTATTTTGACGACAAACCTTGCGGTCCGATTGGCATCCTATTTCTGGTTTAATCAGCATTCTCAGCAGCCAAAAGAGGTCTTACGAATGATGTGGAAAGTCCAAGTTAGCGCCAGCGTCATCACGACTATTTTGGGGCTCGCCCTGCAAGCGAATGCGGGCGATCTGAAGATCACCATTCCAAAACGCAGCCGGATGACTCCCGTGCAACGTCTGAATCGCGAAGGGGTTGAAGCTGTCCGTAATCATCACTACGACAAAGCCGAGGCTGATTTCTACAAGGCCTATCTCTTGGACCCTGACGACCCGTTTACCCTGAATAACCTCGGTTACGTTGCTGAGATACAGGGTCAAGTCGATCGGGCTCAGACTTTCTACACTCTGGCGACGAAACAACCCTCCGACGCGGTCATCTCGCTCGCCAGTTCGAAGAATGTGCAGGGTCGATCGGTGATGGAGGCGCTCGCCACGCCCCGCGGTCCCGTTGAAATTAACCACGATAACGTTGAAGCGGTGCGACTGCTGGCGCAGCGCCGCGGCTCCGAAGCCGATATTTTGCTGCAAAGCACTCTAAAATCGGATCCCCAAAACATATTCACCCTGAACAATCTGGGAGTTGCAAAAGAGATGGAAGGCGAGTCTCACGAGGCGTTAAGGTATTACGACCAGGCGGCCGCCAGTGGATCTGAGGCCGCCGCAGTGGTCACCCTGAATCGTTCCTGGAGGGGCAAGCCTGTGCATGAACTGGCTGCGCAAAATGCGAAAAGACTGCGTGCCCGATTGGAGGGCGAACAGTCTGCCGAAGTGAGACTCGCGGAGCTGAATCTTCGCGGGGTGGCTGCTGTGAACCGCAACGACTTGAAAGCGGCAGATCAGGATTTTCGCAGCGCCTACGCCATCAACCCCAATAATCCATTCGCCCTGAATAACATTGGATATGTGTCCGAGTTGGAAGGTGACGCCGAAACGGCTCAGTTTTTCTATGACAAAGCAAAAGCGGTGGGGGGGGCCAACGCTACCGTGGGGTTGGCTAGCCGAAGCTCGGCCCAAGGCTTGAAGTTATTCGAAGTGGCCAATGACAGCGATTCCAGGGTGGAAGAAAAAGTTCTCAAGCAACAAGAGGCACTTCGCCAACAAGGGGAACCGATTGTCCTGCGGCACCGGGACGATACGTTAGTGAATGAACCGTCTACGCCGCCGGCGCAGAGCCAACCGCAATAACCAAGTCACAGCTTACTTTTGGAATGCGGCCGGGGCGGCGGGTGGAACCGTCCCCCGGTCTGATTGCTATGGGAATGCCCCGGGCTCCGCACGTCAATCGCTCAGTCGGCTGATTTGTCGCCCCACCGGTGAACTCTTGCGGGGTTTGGGCAGCGCTAGAAGCCGCGTTCCTGGAATCGTCCTATGTCCGAGTCCGGATCATAGGAGAAATTCCACACCAGGTTCTTGAGATAGCGCAAGAGGGAATTGACGTTCGTGTAATACCAGCAGCATCGAATCATACTCGGCGACAATCCACATACAAATCGGAACCGTCCCCAAGCGGCGCCGCGATCACTGAGCATCGCCGCCGCCATACGGTGATTTCCATCCAGAATTGTCAGCGCCGCTTTTTGATCGGCTCCGATTAGAAGTACGGTGCGATTCACAAGGTCGTCTTCTACGGAGGAGCTCAACAAACGGAGTTTGTCGAAAAACTCTCCTTCCGCGGAAGCATCCAGTCTTTGACGGATGCGCTTGACAACATCCATGATGTAGAAGCTCCCGTCGGCCAAGCGGCGCCAGTGGGCTCGTGGGAAAAAACGAATCCGCGACAGATCCTCCCGGGTGATTTCCACTTCGAACCACTTCGTATCTGCGGGGAGTTCGCGCCACATTGCTCCACGTCTTAGAAAAAGCAGTGCTTGGCGTACTTCGTTTTCCCTGGAGCTTTGAAGGTCAGGATATTTGACGAGATTGTCGAACTGATGCCGGTATTCGTCGAACTCCGTATGGTGGAATTCACTCTTCAGAAACTCGGCCATCACCTCTTCTTCCCTTAAACGCCGCAGCAGTCGCAGGTTACTGTAAGTGCCGAACCTCTTCGGATTGAACTGACTCCGTAACAGAGGAATCATCAAGAGAATGAGAAGAACGATCATCAAAACCAGTTGAACCAGGATTACCTGGTGCAGCGTGTTGTGAAGCAGGTAGACGCCAAAGGCGAGCATGCCGCTGAAAGCCAGTTGCACCCAACTGGTGTTTGCAATCTTTCGCGACATTTCGTAGGTGATAATGACCGAACTGAGCGAATACACCCCCGTCGTGATCGCGTACAGGATGAGCAGCGGCGCCAGCGTCCCGTAAGTCCCTACGTCGAAGTGGGCGCCGAAAAGAGTCTTCCACAAAAAACTTGGAATCATCCAAAGCCCAAAAATCAAAACTGTCAGAATGCCGAGCACCAGTGCGAGGGAAGTGAACAGAACTGGTCCGCCCTGTGGTTCGTCCTTTGTACTGGCGCCGGCAGAGACGGGAAACATCGTATTTACGACAGACCACGCGCACATGTTGACCAGACGCCCGACCAGCGCGATTGCCGCGTAGAATCCGGCTTCTGCGGGTGGGAAGAAGTGTTTGACCAGAACAATGTCGAAGTTGTTGATGATCGTTTGTCCGGAAAAGAAGACGATGGCCTGCAATCCCTCGCGAAACGAAATCGGGATGCCGCGCACCCCCAGCGAAGCGAGTCCTGGGCCGGGGAGGGCGACAAAATAACAAACGATGACCGACAATACGCTTGCCAGCACGGCGCCTCTGACGCCCATGCCCAGTCCAATGAGTAAACAGAGTGCCCCCAGACGAACTAATCCTTCGAGGATGAAGTTGATGGCGAGAGGCTGGAAGGCGTGGATGCCCTGAATGTAGCCGCGGCGTACCCCGAGCGGGACGTAAAACGCCGTCCCGAGAGCCAGCAAGGAAATCAATACGGGATCGGGGAGATTGAGGTATCGCGTGATCGGACCCTCGAACAGAAACAGGAGAAAGCCGATTGCAATACCGGCAATCCAAGCGCGTTTGTGCAAACTGGAGAAAACCGTGGCACGATCTTCTGGGGATGTATTCTTGGCGATGTACTTAGCGGAGACGACCTGAAAAGACAGGGTAATGCAAGACATCAGCATCAAAAGCGTATAGACCGCAGTCGCGTGGGCGAAGCCTGTAGGGCCAAGCAAGCGCGCGGTTAATACGTTGGTGACGAGGTTTGTAACTCCCACGAATCCAGAACCAGCAAGTAATGTGAGAGTGCCGCCCAGTATCTGGGATTTGATCGTCCTGCCGGGGGCGAGCGATGGATCAGAGCTCTCATCCGCAAAGGATGTTACTCCGCTGTTATGTTTTGTCGCGTTCGTCATCAACGGATTCCGGGCAGTCGTTTCGAGTCAAATAATCAAAAAATGTTGAAGTGGATCACCGGC
>Ga0182016_10004709_pt1 | contig 14987 bp, 12 predicted proteins | sample 712S2MmetaG_FD_120491 | JGI IMG/M metagenome (GOLD analysis project Ga0182016, IMG submission 120491) | Permafrost microbial communities from Stordalen Mire, Sweden - 712S2M metaG | ecosystem: Environmental > Terrestrial > Soil > Wetlands > Permafrost | place: Sweden: Stordalen | collected...
GGATGATCTCGGCATCGGCTTCTAGGCCCGCAACGCCGAAGATATCAACATTAAGTTGCCAGTGCTCTCGGAGTCGACCGCGCTGTGGTCGTTCATAGCGCCAAAGGTTTGGTATTGAGTACCATCGAAGTGGATAAGCTAGCTCCTGTCGCTGCCCGGCTACCATTCGCGATACAGTTGGCGTCATTTCCGGGCGTAATGTGACTTTGCGGCCACCGCGGTCTTCAAAGGTATAGGTCTGATCGTTGACTAATTCTGAGCCGCTTTTAGCTTGATAGATCTCTATAGGTTCAATAATTGGGGCATCGTACTCTTCATAGCCGTAACTTTCTACGACCTTTCGCATCACACCAAATAAATATTTTTGGAGTCTTTTTTCTGGTGGGTAGAAGTCTCGAGCGCCTTTATATGGTTGTGTGGAAAGTGACATATATAAGCTTAATAATACAGTACTAATGGTTCAATTGCAGTCTTATGGTGGGTGATGAGGGATTCGAACCCCCGACCCCCTCGGTGTAAACGAGGTGCTCTAGCCAGCTGAGCTAATCACCCTAGCTAACAGAGTATATCATAGAAACTTATCGTTACTAAAAGGGTATACTAACAACTATGAGGTATAAGCAGAAATGAGTATATACATGGAGTGCCGACATTGCTTACAGCGTTGGTCTAATAGCTAGTGATGGATGTTTACAGAAGGACAAAAGACATATTGATCTAACATCAGTAGAGACAGAGCAATTAATTAATTTTTCAAAGGTAATTGGCAGAAACCTGTACATAGGTCGAAAGACTAATGGCAGGGGTCAGTCAGCTTACCGAATACAATTTAGTGATGTCGCTTATTATGATTTTCTTATTGCAGCTGGGTTATTTCCGGCTAAAAGTAAAACAATCGGTCGATTACAAATTCCAGAGAAATTCTATCGAGACTTTTTACGAGGTCTTTTCGATGGTGATGACTCTACTTACAGCTATTATGATCCACGCTGGAAGTCTAGCTACATGTTATATACAACTTTCAGTTCAGGGAGTTTCGACTTTATAAAATATATTCAATTGTCGAATAAAACTCTAATTGGTGTTAGCGGCGGCTCAATTAGAGTTTCACCGAGCGCATACATATTAGCTTACGCAAAATTATTTTCTTATAAAATATATCACTATATGTATTATAGAGATGGTCTTATTTCGTTAAATAGAAAAAGGACTAAGCTAATATCGTTTATAGCAGTTGATGGAACTGATATACTCAATGGACAACGCGCGAGTGGTGAAACGGTAAACACGCTAGTCTGAGGGACTAGTGCCGAAAGGTTTGGAGGTTCAACTCCTCTCTCGCGCACCATTTAACCTAACATATTTATCTTCTTGAGATTCTCTTTGTAACGTAAGCTTAACGCATTGGCAGGTTTTCGTAACCGGCGCCAACGTTATAGTCGTGCCTGAGAAGTGCTTTAATGTCATCAACTCCGACGTTCATTTTTACTCCGGGATTCATTGTTCCATATGGGTCGAAAAGCTGTTTTATTTTTTGAAATAGATCATACATTTCACTGCCATATATTTTTTCTAAGTAAGGGCCTCTTAGTCTTCCGTCGCCGTGTCCAGCACTGGTGCTACCACCAAGTTTTGTAATTAATGCCGTATATTCCTCAAGAAGCCGAAAAATCGTCTGACGGTCGCCCACTTGGTTTAAGTCAAGATATGGTTGAATAATTAGATTTGCATCACCGACGTGACCCCAAACCGCTGTTTTGATCTTATTTCTAGCTAGCATCTGATAAATTCCGTCCAGATATTCAGCTAGTGACTCAGGCGGTACGATACCATCCTCAATAACCGGCAAGGCTCTTAGATTCCCGCGGTTGTGGTTGAGAATCGCGGCAACACTTTGTCTTATTTTATGAAATTCAAGTTGGGTGGCAGAGTCGCCCGCAATTTTGTTGGCTTTTGCGTATTTCTCTAATACTTTTATAGCTTTCTTGGCTTCTTTTTTCTGAGATCTGTCAGCTACATCATCAAATTCGATTAATAATACGAAATTCGGGTAAGGGTGTAGTACTGCTTCTTTTAAGAGGTTTGGGTGGGTTTCATGCAGCAGAGTAAAGACACCTTTATCAATCAGCTCTATCGAGCTTGGTATATCCGTTAATTCTCGTAGTTCCCGTACTGTTTCTGCAACTGAAGTTATATCGTCAAAGGTGCCAATTATAAGCGTCTTAGCTGGGTTATACGGAATAGTTTTAAGATTAATTTCACTAATTATGCCAAGAGTACCTTCTGAACCGACAAATAATGGAGTTAGATCAAAGGTATTCTTGGTCTTTACATCCCAAATATCATATCCAGCGGAGTTCTTAGTTACATTTAACTTCATCTTAGTAACAAGTTTGTCGTTCTCTTCTAGGAGAGCATCTAAACGGCGGTAAATTTCACCCTCTAAGGTTGCTAGACCCATCTTTTTATTTAGTTCGCGCTTGGTAAGGGGTTTAGTTGTAATTACTTCCCCGTTAGCTAGAACTACCCTCAGACCCTCTACGTAGAGTCTAGTATCACCGTATTTAAACGATCGATCACCGCTGGCGTTGTTGGCAACAGCTCCGCCGACAGTTGAATACTCTAATGAGTTTGGTGCTGCTGGTATAAAATGGCCATGTGTCATTAGTGTCTGTTGCAGCTTTCCGTAATTGACTCCTGGTTCAACTATTACCCGCCCGCTGCGGCTATCAAGCTCTAGTATCCGGTGCATATGAGCCGGCATAGCCATGATGATACCGACTCCTAGGGCCGATCCGGTTTGATCGGTGCCACTACCCCTAGCTGTAATTGGTAATAACCTGCCACGTTCGGCTAACTGCCATGTAAAACGAGCGGTTTTTCTTATATCGCTTTCGTTCCTAGGATAAACAGCCAGCGTTGGTGTGATAGTAAAGACACTTGCATCGGTTGAGAAATAACTCCTAGCGTCAGTTGAGTCCATAACCTCTCCAGACAAATGATCTTGAAGATAATATGCGACTTTACTCATGTTCCCTTGTTGCTCCCATTTGTTTTGTAACTATAAATAATCATAGCATGAGCGGCAACAATCTTATAAGTCGGATCCCTTAGATTCCGAACAAAGCAGAAGCAAATTGGTGGGGATGAAAGGACTTGAACCTTCACACCTTTCGGCACTAGCTCCTAAGGCTAGCGTGTCTACCATTCCACCACATCCCCACATCTTTAAGATTCAATTATATGATATCAGATTATCTGTTGACAAACACAATTGCATATTCAATAGTTAATCTTATCAAAAGACAAAGGAGAAACGTATGAGTCAGTCTGATAATCGGCCTAGTGAGTTACCTGGTGCATTTTCGCTTTTTAATCCAAGCATGAAAGCTATATCCATAAATATCATAACCCTCATTGAGTTAGTTTTGATCCCAGTTCTGGTTGTAACTCTTGGTGAGTTGGTGAAGCACGCCGGTGGTAGAGCTATAACCTCTGTCGGAGAGATTATGTCGTTACTTTTAGCTCCAGCTGCTTATATAACTCAGCTACGATCCGCTCAAACTAAAACAATAGATTTTACTGAAGCTATTAAAGAAAGCCTACATTACTTCTGGCGAATGGTCGGGTTAGGGATTGTTCTTGTCGTCATTATTGGGATCGGGTTCATTTTATTGATTGTTCCGGGGCTGTTTTTATTACGCCGATATATTCTGTCTCCGTTCTATCTAATAGACCAAGACATGAAAGTATTTGATGCAATGAGAGCCAGTGCTGCCGATTCTAAGACCTTTAGCATGGCAATTTGGGGGTTAATTGGTGTTCAGGCGTTACTGGCATTGGTCTCAGCAATATTATCTATCCTGCTAGGCCCACTATCGATCATTGGTCTGCTTCTTTATTATATCTACTACTGTGCCCCAGCAATAAGATATCTACAAATCAAACACGCCGTTAAGCCCAAGACTGCAGCTGCTCCTATCGTCTAAAGAAAACAAGTTTGGCATCACCATAGTCGTGCTCAGCGACTTGGTTTAAACCGGGTAAATCAGGTGCGGGTTCTTTAGCGGGCCAATCAAGGATATATAGGCCACCGGGTTTAACATGCGAAGTAATTTTGCTGACTATTTTTGTTTGAAGATCGTCATATGGTGGTGCTGAAATAACTATGTCGAACAATACGTCGGGATTATTATCTGACCAACCGCTAATATTGGCTCTAATGGCTTTAACCTTATCCATCAAATCAAGACTAGTAATGCTTTCTTGGACTGCTTGGTAGGCATTCTTGTCTATATCAACGGCTATAACCGACTCGGCACCACGACTGATTGCCTCAAAACTTAGGGCTCCACTGCCGGCAAAAGCATCGAGGACTGTAAGCCCACTAATGTCACCCAAGGCATTAAACAGGCCGCCACGGGCCTTATCGCTCATCGGATGTGTTCTATTGCTACGGGGCGAATTAAACTGCCTACCACCCAAGTAGCCAGCTATTATTCTCATTATATAACGCTCAATTTCTTGGCCTCTTTTAGGGCACAAAACCAAGCAAGAGTGACAATTTTAACCATTCTTGGAGCTATTTCTCGGCGAACATCCAAAGCCAGAGCCGGCGTCCAACCTTTCTTATAAAATCGCTCATACATGTGCAGATCATTTATCTGGGTAACGTAGGACTTAAATGATTCGACAAGACTATTAAAGTCTTTAGCAGCATTTAATACCTCATCGTCTAGAGTCGCCCTGTTCATCAGCAGTGGCAAGATTATTGTTGCGGCACCGGCCTCGAAAGTAGTGTGTGTAGTTAATAAGCCTTTAGGGCCAATTAGTTGTGAGCCTTTTTTGAGAGTATCGCGGAAATTGTTTCCACTTAGTTGTGAGGTTTTTCTAATAGTGTCACGCAAGTTGTCGCCTCTGACGATAGCATGACTGGTTGGAGTCCCTTCGGTACTCTTGTCCTCGGAACGAATTTCTCTTAGCTTTTCCTCGTAGGGGTGGTGATGAGCTGGCGTCAGACCATCAACGAGAGCGTGGGCCAACCAAGCAGCCTCAAAGCCTGACCTGTTATGATCGCCAAGTTTAATTTCTTTTACAAGACCGTCGTAGTGAGCCTTTATGATCCTAAAGTATTCTTCATTTTTGCCATCTGGATCGAAAAAATGCCAAGGAGGTTGGCCACCGCCTTTTTTTAACTTTGGCGAGTCCGGACCTCGTCGTCCTTCAAAGTGAACAATTTCTCGAAATGTGAAGTATTTTGAGCAATCGGATATGTCAGCGAGGTGACGATAAGCGGCTTTATCGATTTTCTGGTGGGCACGCAAAACGAAAGAATACATATAACAGATGAACCTCAAGTTTAATTTAAGTTAGTAATCGCTCTTAGCTTGTTAATAGTTTTTGCTAACTCTTTATATTTTAGCAGGCTTTCTTTATTTTTTATAAACTGCTCAGCAGCAGATCTAGCGGCTCGAATCAGGACTAAGTCACCGAGTTCTGCAATTCTAAGATCCAACGCTCCATGTTGATCAGCGCCGTATATTGCCCCAGGTCCCCTAAAAGTTAGATCAATCTCAGCTAGCTTAAAACCGTTATCATTTGATTCGAGAGCCCTTAGGCGTTTAGTCGGAGCGGCACTACTGCCTAGTATCAAGTAACAGTAACCCTGGCTACCGTCTCGGCCTACTCGGCCCCGGAGTTGGTGAATCTGAGCTAGACCATAGTTTTCAGCCGATTCAATCATCATAACTGTCGCATTGGGCACATCAACGCCGACCTCAACGACGGTAGTACTGACTAAAATATCTATTTTATGATCAACAAACTGCTTCATAACATCGTTTTTATCACTGCTGGTCATTTTACCGTGCAGTAGACCAACTCGGTATTCTTTAAATGAATTTTGTCGAAAATCGTCATAGACTTGATAGACAGACTTAGCGGAGTTTTCGGTCTCGTTAATTATCGGACAAACAACAAACATCTGTTTACCCATGTCCAGTTGTTGTTTAACTGCTTTATAGGTTGGAATAAGGGAGTTTGGCGAGACGATCTTAGTAATAATTGGTTTACGTCCCTCGGGTTTAGTATCGAGCATTGATAAATCAAGTTCACCGAATAGAGTTAAAGCCAGACTACGAGGTATAGGTGTGGCACTAAGGCTAAGGACATGTGGCATATGCCCAGCTTTGGCCATCAGAGTTTTGCGCTGTTCAACGCCAAAGCGGTGCTGCTCGTCAACAATAATCATCGCTAGATTATTCATGTCGACTTTTTCTTGTAAAAGGGCGTGGGTACCAATAATAAATTTGGTTTTACCGTTTGCAATTGACTCCAGAATTTTTTTACGCTCCTGGGTTTTTTGTCCACCGACCAGCAGGCCGACGGCTTTATCTAGTGAAAGGGGCTTTAATAACTGTTGGAGTGTCTCGTAGTGTTGCCTGGCAAGCAGCTCGGTTGGAGCCATTATAGCTACTTGGTAGCCGGCAACTACTACCATTAGAGCGGCCATGGTAGCAACGACTGTCTTTCCGGACCCGACATCACCCTCAACTATCCGGTTCATCGGAATGCCACGGGATAAATCCAAGTAGATTTTCCAAATTACCTTACGTTGAGCGTCGGTTAACTTAAATGGTAGTTCTTTAACGAATTTTTTGGCTATGTCTTCTTTAAATGGAATAGATATAGTTGACTCGGCGTCGTTATCGTACTTGTTTAGTAAGCTAGCTAAACTCAGGTTAAAAACCTCCTCAAAACCAAGCCGTTTTTTGGCCCGAGCTAGCATATCATCATTCTCCGGAAAGTGAACAAACTCCAGAGCCTGACTCCGAGATATTAAGTCCTGTTCGTTTATCAGCCAGTCTGGTAGAGTCTCGGATACTTGTCTCAAGAGCGGCAGTACTTCTCTCAATGACCGACGGATCTGTAAGCTAGAGAGGCCCCTAGTAAGGTGGTAGATTGGCACAATTCTAGCGGTGTTGATCGGAAAATCACTAACTAACTCCATACTGGGGTTCATGATAGAGAATGAACGATTACTGAGCTCAAAAATACCCGACACAAAGTATTCGGTTTGAGGCTTAATCGCCCCAGCACGATAAGGTTGATTAAACCATATCAATTTGACGCTACTAGTTGAATCACTAGCTACGGCCTCAGTAATATGTAGACCACGCCGAACATAACGACCTTTTGCCTGCTTTATTACTACTTTAATGGTTACTGGGCCTGGTTTCATATCAGCTATCGGCAACACGCTAGAATAATCTTCATAACGTGAAGGTAAATGATCAATGAGATCGGCGACGGAAACAAGGTGTAGAGTCTTGTACTTAGACGAGATATCGCTGCCCACACCTTTGATACTTGAGACAGGGCTATCGAGGGTCATATACCACTTAGTATAGGCTAATTTTAGGAGAAACAGCGCTATTAATGTTAATCAACTTATCGTGAATAAATTTCTTCGTAAAATGAAGCAACTTCACCAAGAAAGAGCTCCCGAGCTCTCTGGCTGCCTAAAATCTCTCGGTGACCAATCAGCGTCCAGTCGTTTTCATAAATAGCTCTAGACTCGAATTCTTCGGACGCGCGAGTCCCGGAACCCATATCGTGAGCAAAAGTCATTATTAGGTCTTCCTCAAAGTTGCTTGGGGTTTCCCTCAAGGATCCATCCCACCATTCTTGTCTATCATCTAAAACAACGGCTAAATATCCCAATGGTCCTTCAAGTTCGGCACTTGGAGGTCCTGTTATCGTGCCTAGCGTAACCTTTTTTTCTGGTTCAGCCGACTTGTCAAATCTAGCAAGTAACATGGGCTGGCCTTTAGCGTCATCAATCCGAGAGCTAAGTTTTCTATATTTGTTCATCTCTTTGAAGGAGCCAGTTGTAGCCAGTACCATACGTTCGAGTGGATCAAGAACACCTCTTGATGCCTCCGACCTTGCTAAGCCAGAAAGGATTACTTTTTTGCGTATGTCATTCATCTCAGCTGACATGAAATCTCCATTAGTTACATCACAAGAATAGCTGTTCTATTATTAAATTTGCAAGCACTAGCTTTTTACTTAAGCTCTACGAGAGTTACGTCCTTAAAAGACTTGCCTCGTCGTAGTAGCAAACTTCCGTTTTGAAAATCGGCTTTTTCAAAAACCTCTCGATTTATCTTATTATTATTAATCGAAATGGCACTATCGGATATAAATCGACGAGCATCGGTGGCTGAACTAGCTAAGCCGGACGAAACTAGGGCGGTTACAATTGAATCGTCAGGGCCGGACTCTACAGAGGAGATTTCTTTTCGGATATCTTCAATTATTGAACCAGCTTCGCCTATTGGTTTTTTACCCGTTAAAAATTCAGTTACAGCTTCGGCAAGCTCCATTTTGTTTTTACCATGAACTAAGATAGTTACTGCGCGGGCTAAAGTTTTTTGTCCGCTCCTCGAGCCTGGCTCTTTAAGGTGAACGGCCAGCGCTTTATCAATCTCATCTTTGGAGAGTTCAGTAAATATTTTTAAGTAGCTTTCAAGGCTTTTGTCATCAACATTTATCCAAAACTGATAAAAGGCCGTTGGGGTAGTCTTCTTAGGATCAAGCCAAATAGCACCCTCCTCACTCTTTCCAAACTTTTTACCAGTGGCTTTATTAATAACCAGCGGTTGTGATAAAACATTAACTTCAGCGCCTCTAACTCGCCTAATTAGGTCGACGCCACTTAAACAGTTGCCCCACTGGTCTGAGCCGCCAAGCTGCAAGGTACAGCCATATTCATCGAATAAATGTAGGTAATCAATACCCTGCAATATCGTGTAGCTAAACTCCGCATAACTAAGGCCGGCGCCATCTTCACCAATACGAGTAGCAATATAGTCGCGTTGTATAAGTGGAGTCATACTAAAATGCTTGCCGTAATCACGCAGGTAATCTAATACGGTCATTTTATGAGTCCAGTCTAGGTTGTTGACGAGTTTAAAGTCAAAGCCCGAAAATACTCGTTTAATCTGCTCCTGGGCGCAAATTGTATTATGGGCAATAGTCTCGACGCTCTGAAGTTCTCGCTCAGCGTCCTTTCCGCCCGGATCACCAACTAGACTAGTAGCCCCACCGGCCACAATAATTGCTTCGTGACCATGCCGTAGCATACAGCGGTCTAGCATCATGGCGGCTAGGTTACCAATTGCCTGTGAATCACTAGATACGTCATAGCCATGATAGAAGACAATTTTTTTATTATCAACCTCTTTGATATCGGCATAGGTTGTCTGGTTTATAAAACCACGCCAAGTAAGCTCTTCAGATAATGTCATAAATAGAGTATATCGCAATCTGGGTGACAGCTGAAGTAATACTTGGTATTTATTAAATCCCTATACTGTTTATGACTACCTTTTTGGTATAATAAAAAGCAATCATCTCAAACGGAGTAAATACTTAGCAATGGCGAGAGCTAGAAAAAGTCCTAGTAGACCCAAACGGGGTAAAAACACTTTTGTGACCCATAGTGGAAACACTATAAAGATAAACCGGACAATGGGCGACAAACTTAGGGCTAGAAGCGATAATCTGGCTAGACGCCGCGCTGAGCGGTTAGCGACACTCCCTAAGTCACACTTTAAGCGATTTATCTCAAAACTTAGACCGTCGTACCAATTTGCCTATTGGACTAGCGGTGAGGGTGCTTTAATGTCCCTTAAGATCGTTGGCGTTGGAATAGTTGTATTATTTGTTCTACTTATCGGGTTATTTGCCTATTTCCGTAAAGATCTGCCTCAACTTAATAACATTTCCGGCCAGAACTTAGGCGGCAGTATTACTTATTATGACCGTACTGGCACGGTAGTGCTGTGGCAAGATTATGATGCCGTCAAGCGTATCCCTGTGACTAGCAATCAAATATCCCCCTATATAAAAGATGCAACCGTGGCCATCGAAGATAAAAACTTTTACCACGAGGGAGCCTTTAGTGTTACCGGAACCATTAGAGCTGCCCTACACGATGCGCTTAGTGGTGGAGGCGGTGGTCTACAGGGTGGATCAACTATTACCCAGCAGTTAGTTAAGCTAAACGAGGGTTGGACAACTGATCGAACTATCACCAGAAAAGTCAAAGAACTAATCTTAGCCGTAGATGTAAGCCGAGAATATTCCAAAAACGACATTCTAACTGGTTACTTGAACATTGCCCCCTACGGGGGTGTAGATTACGGCGTCCAAGCTGCCGCTGAGGATTATTTTAACGAAAACGCTAGTCAACTAACACTTGCCCAATCAGCCATGTTAGCCGCAATCCCTCAAGCTCCAAGTTACTATTCTCCTTATAGTAGCCCGGTATATAACCCTTCGGTTACAACTAATGAGTTTGGAGAGGCTGCGCTAACCGCCAGAGCCCACTATATCCTCGATATAATGGTTACCCAGGGCTACATCACTAAAGCTCAAGCTACGGCTGCCAAGGCTGTTAACGTACTAGCTGAAATTCACACCGAACAAACCCTCTATTCAGGCATTCAAGATCCATATTTTGTTTTAGCTGCCAAACAACAGCTTGAAGACAAGTACGGCGCATCTACGGTTAACCATGGCGGCTGGAAAGTTACAACCACGCTGAACGTCCCCCTCCAGAACCTAGCCAATACGTTGGTCGCAAAGAATCTACCTCTTGTAGAGAGAAACCACGGCGACGAGGAGGCAATGGTTGCTGAAAGCACCCAGACGGGGCAAGTCGATGCCCTAGTCGGTGGAGTTGATTTTAGTAACCCAAGTTATGGACAAATTAATTATGCCGAAACACTTATACCGCCAGGTTCAAGCTTTAAACCGTATGATTACTCAACCTTAATTAACGATACAGATAACGTCGGAGCAGGATCAATGTTATACGACGTAGAGCAGCCACTTCCTGGTTATCCATGTACGACCGGTTCCTTACAGCCACTGCAGGGTGGAAACTGTTTAGAGGATTATGACTTTAAGTTTCCGGGACCGTTGGAGCTGCGCTATGCGCTGGCCGGATCAAGAAACATCCCAGCAGTTAAGGCAATGCTATCGGTCATACCAAACAAACAGTGTGAAGCTAATGTCGTAGCCGGCTGTGTGCCGTCGATCAATAAGGTTATTTCGACAGCTGACGCAATGATGGATGTACCTAATGCCTATCAGTGTTACTCAGATGTAGCTCTAACTCAACCGACCCAATGTTATGCTTCATCGGCCTTCGGAGATGGAGCCTACCTAACGCTAGCTAACCACACCAATGGTCTAGCAACAATTGCTCGCGGTGGAGCAGCCATCCCACAGACATTTATCCTAAAGATTACCGATGATACCGGCAATGCTATCTACAATTGGACCCAACCAAAGCCCGTCCAAGTTCTTAAGCCCGACACAGCTTTCATTATTGACAACATATTAGATGACCCAAGAGCATCATATCTGCCAACTAGCCAAAAATTCCAAAGTTATGATGGTTGGGAAATTGCTGTTAAAACCGGAACAACCAACAATGAGTATGACGCCCTAATGACTGCGCAATCTACCCAATATACGGTTGCAAGCTGGGTTGGCTATCATTCTAGAAATGTGGCCCTAACGGCTGGTCTATCAGAAACAGTAACCGAACCTCTTACTAAGGCCTGGATTGAGGGGGCGCTAAGTATGCTCAACGAGAAACCAATAAACTGGGTTCAGCCATCAGATATTAAGGTATTACCAGCCTTCATCCAGACAACGCACATTGACTACGGTGACGAAGAGCCTGGCCCTAGTACAGACCTTTATCCATCTTGGTATACCGGCTCAGCCTTAACTGGTGCTAAAACTCAGTCACAGACTCTTGATAAGGTTTCTGGTGAAGTTGCTACAAGTTGTACGCCACCGCTCGCTCAACAGACGGCCCAATCCTCAAGCGATAGTGAGTTCTCGGTTGATTTATTTTACCCAATGGGCCAAACCGTTCCGATCGGAACTAATAGTACGGCCACGGCCACTGACGATGTCCATAGTTGTAGTGACCCGGCTTTAGCCGCTCCAACGATGACAGTTGATGATTCTCTTTCTGCAACAACAACGACCAATGCAGCCGGTGATAATACCTGCATTTCAGGAACCTGTAACATCGAAGTCGCTCTGGGCTCACCAGCACCACCCGATAACACCTCGGGAACAGCTCCATATGCCCGTTATCCAATTACTGTAAGCTTGCTAGTCAATGGCCAAGTATCAGGTACGCCACAAACCATAGCCTCGAGTAGTGATTATTCTTCTGGGAATAATATTGTCTTTACTTACACGCCAACCACAACAGCGGCCAGTATTTCTGTCCAATTAGTCGATAATGCCCTCTATTCGGTGACTTCAAACACCTCCCAGGTAGTTTCAGGCCCCTAATACTAATAACTAGTCTTTACTAAGATACTTATTAAGGCCAGATCTTACATCAGCTACACCCTTTAGCATCGGATATTTATCACTGCCGCGTTGAAGTGGGCCAATCGCGCTAGTAAAACCCATTTTTATAGCCTCAGATAATCTTTTTTCTAGGAAAGATACATGACGAACTTCACCCGATAAGCCAACTTCTCCAAAAACAATCGAATTAGTCTTTAGTTGTAAGCCTTTTGAGGCTGATCCAATGGCCATACAGATTGCCAGATCAGCGGCTGGGTCTTGAATCCTGATGCCTCCGACAATATTAATATAGATATCTTGACTGGAAAGTTTTAGTTTAGTTCTCCGCTCTAACATGGCGATCAGTAGATTTAAACGATTTAGTTCGATGCCACTAGCCGCCCGTTTGGGGTAACCATAGTTGGTTGGATTAACCAAAGCTTGGACTTCAACAAGCAGCGGTCTAGTGCCCTCAAGCGTTGCTAAAACAATTGAGCCATCAGATGCCTTACGTTCGGCTAAAAGGGCCTGTGAGGGGTTTAAAACGGGTTGTAAGCCAGCTTCAACCATCTCAAATATACCGGCTTCAGTGGTTGACCCAAAACGGTTCTTGCTTGCTCTTAAAACCTTAAAGCCACTAGCCAGATCGCCGTCTAGTTGTAAAACAACATCTACCATGTGTTCAAGTATTTTTGGCCCAGCTATAACACCGTCTTTTGTGACATGGCCAACTAAAATAACGGCCGTGTTGGTCTGTTTTGCAACAGCTGTCAGTAGCTGGGTGCTGCCGGTAATTTGTGAGATTGTACCGGCGGCTGATGACAACGCATCACAGCGGAGGGTCTGGATCGAATCAATAATTACTAACTTATATTTCTCTGAGGCAATACTGTCTGCAACATCATCGGCTATATTACTAGTTACTATTTGCAGGTTCGGTTCATCGCACTTTAGACGCATTGCTCTTAGGGCAATCTGATGAGCTGATTCTTCGCCACTTACATATAAGACCGGGCTTTTTTTGGCAATTTGATTGGCAATTTGAAGCAAGATTGTACTCTTTCCAACTCCCGGTTGACCAGTGAGCAATGTCACGCTACCAGCCACAAAGCCTCCACCTAAAACCAGGTCAACATCGCTTATAGAACTAGTTAGCCGCGGGTAATCTTTGTTAGCTAGATCACCGACCGAGGAAGGCTCAAGTTTATGGGAAACACTGCCACCCAGTCCTTTGTAAGCCTTAACGGTAATTTCTTCCTGGAGAGTATTCCACTCACCGCAGGTTGAACAACGCCCCGTCCAAGCAGACCAGACTGCCCCGCAGTTACTACAAACAAAACTAGTTGTTGTTCTCTTTGCCATTACTAAAGAAGTTTATCATACGATCCTGGTAAGATTGATAGTTGCGTTACTACAGTAAGATATCTTATCATCACTATCTATGGCTGTTTATGAAACATACGAAAATGCTGGTCAAATTCCATTTGAAGAATGGAGCGCTAGAGGAATTCAGGTCCCGATATTCGATAAAGACGCGACTCTAACCTCTTTTCATCAAGACACTTTTATACCAGAAGTAATGGAAGGTTTAATTGCTAATAAGTTAACTGATTTTTTTCCTAGAATTGCTCTGGTATCTAATAGTAACGATGCGCCACATATTCACGCTGTCGCCAAAAGCCTTTCGCTAGAGCTAGGTGGGATAGAGGTGTTTGGGCTATGCCAAGCACAAGGAGGTACAGCCCGAAAACCCAATAGAATGATGGGATTAATTGTGGCCGACCATTTTGAAGTTAAACCATATGAGCTAGGAGTGATTGGTGATAGACGACTAGTAGACGTTAGCTTCGGTAAAAAACTCGGGGCTGGGGCTATCGCACTTTGTGACAAAGTTGGCGAAGGTGACCAAAAAGGTGTGCCACTCGTGAGGTTCTTAGAAAAAGTCATAGTCTCTTTTGAAACGCGACACGATTCGATTGATAGATAAAAAGTTAAACGCCTTTTTGGCTATTCGGTAGTCTTTATGTAATCGAGCTCACCGTTTTTGGTAGAAACTTGAAGAATATCGCCCTTGGCGTAAGTTTCGTTGAGTAGATCGAGAGATATTTGGTCTTCTAGGGTATCTTGTATGACTCTGCGAAGCGGCCGTACGCCGTTTTTGGCATCATAGCCATTATCTAGCAGATATTGTTTGGCTTTGACAGTTAAAACTAGCCCGATACCATGTTTTTGTAGGCGCTGCGATAGTTCATTAATCTGGATATCGATAATCTTAAATATATTTTTCTTGGTAAGAGCATGAAAAACAATTGTAGTATCAATTCGGTTAAGCAGCTCAGGACGAAGTGACTTCTTAAGTTCAGCTAAAACTTTATCCTTATTAGCTTCATGTAGCCGAGTTAGATCCTTCAAGTCATCATCGGTTGAAGCCTGGAAGCCTAAGTTAGCTTCTTTTTGGAGTTTTTCGGCTCCAAGGTTACTAGTCATAATGATAATTGTGTTGGTAAAATCGATTCGTCGGCCTTTGGCGTCGGTCAAATAACCATCTTCTAGGACTTGGAGCAAGACATTAAAGACATCGGGATGAGCTTTTTCGA
>Ga0182016_10004712_pt1 | contig 14982 bp, 11 predicted proteins | sample 712S2MmetaG_FD_120491 | JGI IMG/M metagenome (GOLD analysis project Ga0182016, IMG submission 120491) | Permafrost microbial communities from Stordalen Mire, Sweden - 712S2M metaG | ecosystem: Environmental > Terrestrial > Soil > Wetlands > Permafrost | place: Sweden: Stordalen | collected...
CGTCTTCCGTTTCTCCACCAAAAATTGGATCATCGTTATTATATTTATTCATAATTTCATCGCATTTTGTATTAATCATATCTATCTTTGTTTTGTATTCTGTTTTGGCTGCTTTCATATGAACATGCATCCATAATAGGGTATCATCAATGTAATCACGTAATTCGTATTTATCGTCCAAGTCTAATTTTAAATTATTACTAGTTAAAATATCAAATAAATTGTTGCATAAATCAGTTAAACAACTTCGTAATTCTTTTATTTCATTTTTATCAGCATCGGGTATTTTATCCAGTCCAAGTTCATCATTTTCTATTTTATCAAACGTTTGTTTTATAAATTCTTCGTCTTCATCATCGCCATAGACATTTGTGGCTGTATTTTTATCATTATTCGTATTAGCTTTTATGGAATCTTCATTGTCAATATTCGCTTTTAATATCAATGTCCCATATTTTCTTTTAATTTTATCTATTATATGTTTGTATTCATCATCTTCTCTTTCCGTGTATATTTTTTCTTTTAACCATTTTTCTATATTTCCTATTTCTTCTTGTATTGAATTCTTATCATCAGAACTTAATTTATATGTATCATTAGATATATTATATTTTATATTACTACATAAATCATCTATTTCGTAATAGAATTGTTTTTTGACTTTTTCTACTTTATCTTTCAATTCATATTCTCGTGACTCCATAATCATTTTTTCTATCTGTTTTTTTGTTAATCTTCCCTTATTACCAGTTATAGTTATACTATTTTTATTTCTTGTTTCTGTATCCTCAGCCGTTACAGTAATTATTCCGTTTGCATCTACATTAAATTTTACTTCTATTTCTGCAACACCTCGGGGCATTGATTCAATACCGTTCAACTCAAAATCACCAACGAAGAAATTATCTTTTGTCATTTTTCTCTCTCCCTCGAATATTTTTATTAAGACTGATGTCTCATAATCTGAATCAGTTGTATACAATCTTTTTTTTGAAAATGGTATTATAGTATTTCTTCTGATTAGTGTATTCATTACACCACCTATTGTTTCTATACCCAATGATAGCGGTAATACATCGAGTAATCTTACAGATTCTGAAAATGGATCATCGTCGTGTGATAATATATATCCTTGAATTGCAGCACCCATTGCAACAACTTCATCTGGATTAACTGTACAATTTGGTTCTTTTCCAAAGTACCTTTTAATATTTTCTCTAATTATCGGCATTCTCGTCATGCCACCAACCATAATAATTTCATCAATATCTTCCGTTGACATCCCTGTTGTTTTTAATAAATCGTCCAGTGGCTCAATAGAAATAATTAATAAATCTCGACACAATTCAATTAATTTATCTTGTGTTAAGGTAATATAAAGATCATTTTCTTGATGAAAATCTTTGATAGCTATAGTTGTTCTGACTGTTGTTGAAAGCATTTTTTTAGCATTTTCGCATTGACGCTTCAATTTCTGTAATGATAATGTGCTTAACTCCTTGTACGAATCAACTTTATTAACTTTTTTAAAATATGCCAAACAATATTTCATTATTTTTTTATCAAAATCTGCACCACCCAAATGACTTATACCAGCTGCACCTAATACTTCAAAAATTCCTTCTGTTATATTCAGTAAAGAAACATCTAATGTACCACCTCCAAAATCATATACTATCACATTCATTTCTGATTTTTTACATTTTTTAGTGTTATGTTTACTCAATGATCTATTTTGTAATCCGTAAGCAAGTGCTGCAGCTGTTGGTTCATGAATAATTCTAAGACATTCGAGTCCAGCAATAGTTGCAGCATCTTTCGTCGCTTGTCTTTGTGCATCGTTGAAATTATGAGGTATTGTAATAACAGCTTTTGTTATATCTTTTTTGATATATTCTGATGCCATTGTTTTTATTTTGCTCAATATCATACCAGATATTTCTTCCGGAGTAAATGTTTTATCAATCTCCGTCTTAATCAAAATATTATCAATTTCTGAATTATTTATGTTGCTCATATTATTTATATTATTCATATCGTTTATATTGTTGATATGATTGGCACCTACAATGTCATATGTCAAAAATTCTTTATCATCGCAAACAGATTTATCATTTATTTTTTTACCAATTAATCTTTTTACTTCCGTTATTACATTTTTAGGATTCAATTCTGTCTGATTTTTTGCATCTAATCCAATATATCTTGATTTCTTTGTGAATGCAACAATACTCGGTATTGTTCTATTACCAAATTCATCAGGTATTATCTCGATATTACCATTGCGCCATATCGCACAACATGTATTTGATGTTCCGAGATCAATACCTAAAACTATATTATCATCATTATCATTATTATCATTATTATCATTATTATCATCATTATTATTATCATTATAATTATTGTCATTGTTTTGTATAGGTTTTGAATAAATTCTATCAGCATCTTTTTTTGTCATCTTAACATATTTATTCGATTTGTTTGATTTATTTGATTTATTTATTTTAGTCTGTTTATTTGTATTATCTTGATGTGATTCGTAATCAGAACCGGCATCGGAATCAGGATCGACATCTGATTCTGATTCTGATTCTGAATCTAAATCAATCTCTGAATCCGAATATATTTCTGAATCGATTGGATCATGAGAATTTGACAATGATTCTGAATTATCGAGAGGATCTATTTTATCTTTGACAGATTTTTTATATCCTTTGGTATCATTAAAGTAATTATCTATTAATAAATCTATTTCATCGTTCATTGTAATATATTATAGCATATCTATTTTTTTATAGTCTTCTAACACAACTATTTAAAATATTGTTTTAATTTTATAATTAAATATTCGAATTAGAAACAATAGATTTTTTAATATCATTTTGAGATGTCTCTATTGATCCATTTTTTGCATTTATGTCATCAATTGCACAGCATATTTTTTCCATTGTCATCATAACATCTTTCATATCAGATATTAAAAAATATAATTTATCTCTTACATTTAATGGAAGATATGTATCAGTCACTTGGGAAGACTCTGTTTTATTATTATTTTTTTTTGTTATATGTGATATATATGATAATTTATTAACCATGTCCATATAGCCAACAGTTGTTTCATTCCAAATTTCATTGATATCCTTTATATAAACATCAGATTTAACTTCATTTGTATCTTTCCATTGTGTAAAAGACGATGAATTATTTTTATAAGATTCCATGTATATATGTGTATGTATATATATATATATATTGGTAATATATTGATATATTGATATATTGATATACTGTGTTATATATTATATTTTTGGTTATGGAGGGTTATAAAAATAATTTCAATCAACAATAGTTTTTTTTTGTCTCATTCTATATTTATCTATTTCTTGATTTGTTTCCACTTTAGTTTCTGTTTTAATTTCTATTTTAGTAGATGGATTTGATACTCTATCATTAATTCCATTTACTTCAGTTTTAGTGCGAGAATAATACTTAAATTTATCTATATCATTTATACTCGTGCTAGTATTCATTAACTCTGGTTTATTATCCTTTTCATCATTATCGTCTATTTTAATACTGCTCTTGTTTTTTTTAATTTTTTTTATTGATTTATTTTTATTATTGTCATCGTCAGAATCATCACTATTATCACTGGTATTATTATCATTGTCGTCATATATATAACTAACTTTTTGTATTGTTTTTTTATTTTTGTTATCTATTTTACTTATCGTTTCACGAATTAAATCTCTTGCATCTTCACCTAAATCTTTTTCCAATTGTTCCTGTAAATCTTTTACATTCGTGTCATTGGATACTTCATTCGATAAATTTTTAATATCTTCATCATTAAAAACACCATCATTAATTGCGGAATCAATAAGATCCTCAATTCTTTTCTTATCGCGTTCGAGTTCCATTTGCTGATTTTGATAATATTCCATTTTACCTTTTTTTAATTTCTTAAAATCAGCAGGATCATATTGAATTCTAAATTTAGATTTATTACACCATTTAAATTTCTTTTTATATTCACCCTCCTTTGATGTGGAGTATATAACCTTCAAATCACTATCATGTTTTTCTAATACATTCTGAAATTCATGATATTGATCCATTAATCCAATTTTATCCGCGTCGGTTGTTTTGTGTATAATGAGTTTTTTGGCATCTCGACCTACATTCTTTTTATAATATTCTGGATCATCCATTACATCTTTCAGGGCACTTTTGTACGGCTCATTTGTGCGTGTATTCCAATAATTTAATAAAAATGTATTATTTTTACCATATTCCATCATACTTTTATTTTCATATGCGGTTATCAACTCTTGAGGATTATTGTTTTTTTGTACTTTTATAGGTTCTATAATCGCATTACGAAAACTATCTTTATCCATATATCTATCTAATTCACCATATTTTTCGTATTGTTTTATTTGTTGTAATTGTTTCATTTTACTCATTTGTTGTTGTATTCTAGCTATACGTTCTCTCTCCATAGCTTCATTTAGTCTATTCAAATTTGGATTATTATTTAGCAATGAATTTCTTTGTGCTGGTATATTATTCATTTTATAATTCTGGTAACCTCTTAACATATTATTTCCGTAATTACCCTGTGAATTTACATTTAAATTCTGATTTGGTTTATTATGATTATTGTAATTACCATAATTATTTGTATTTGAGGGATAATACGACGAAGGTGAAGACTTATTACCCAAATTGTTATTCATCACAAACTATATTATTCTCCCCCACAAAAATAAATTTGTTTTAAACTTAAAGTTACATTGATATCTCTCATTATAATATCAATTATAATGTCAAAAAATCTATATGACATTTTGGAAGTAAATAAAAATTGTTCACCTGAAGATATAAAAAAAGCATATAGACGTATGGTCGTAAGATATCATCCTGATAAATTTAATAATACTGACGACACATTTTCGAGAGAGCAAATAAATGAAAAATTTATTGATATTAAAAATGCTTATGATATATTAGTTGATAGTAAAAAACGTCATTCATATGATATGTTGAATGGCAATGATAAAGATCTATTATACGATAGATTGAAACAATTTATAAAATACAATTTTTCAAATGATATTGATTATTATATCAAATTATTTTTTAACAGTGATGATAATCTCAAAGACTATGTTTCCAATATGGATATTCTTGGAATATATAATCAAATAACTAGTAAAATGGCTGATATAGATCCATATTCTGTTCAATATCCTGAATTTATTAAACATAAAACTAATAAATCATATGAATCACAAATTGCATCAATGACATCAATGACATCAATGGCATCAACAATGCCAATAATACCAACAGATCCGTTAGAAATAATTAGACAATCGGAATTTGAAGAATCAATATCCGATGACGATGTTGATTCTATTTTAGGTCAAAACGATATTGTTGATTTAAATATACATGGCAAATTGTATACAACATTATACGAAAAATATAATGATAAATATCGAAAAATACAAATTAAAAGAAAAACAAAAGATGATATAGTATTATTTATTCCTTTGAGAGAATCATATTATATTATTAAAAACGAGGGTGAATATATGGAAAATAATAATATTAGTGGTGATGTTGTATTAGAAATTATAACTGTCAATGATAATACAAATAACGATTATATTGTAAAAGGAAATGATATATGTGTAACTAAATATATTAGTCTATATGAGTATCTATACGGAGGTAAATTTACAGTGACATTATTTAATAACAATATTGATGTCGAACATAATGGATTTCCTGATAAAGAACCATTAATTATGCTCGAAAATAAAGGTATGATTTATACAAGTTCAGATCAACAAAATGAACCGAATGAACAAAATTATTTGCCAGATATTATGAATCTGTCTAGGGGAAATTTGTATATACTTTGTAGAATAAAATCGTTGGATTCACTAAAAGATAATATCAGAAATATTAGTTTAAATGATTAATATGTTTATAAATAAAAAAATAAAATAAAATAAAATGTTCATTAATTGTAATATTAATGAGTATCAATAAATATTCAAAAAAAATAATTAAATTTATTGATGATATTGTATGTACCGACGGAATTAAAGATTGTAGATCAATTCCAGCGTTTGAATTTAATAAAGAATCAGATTCCATTGGTAATCAAGATGTTAGTATTAATACTACCATGTATGCGGATATTAATAAATATATTTCACAAATATCAAAAAATCATAATATAAAAAAAATATTCAATATAATATCAGATACATATAAAAAAACATATATTACTCCTGGAAGTAATATCAATACTGAATCATATGCAATTAAAAAAATACACACTATCGACCAATACCCATTGATTTATATTTTTTTATGTAAATTATATGAAAAAGGATTACTCGATAAATTAATAGACGAGGATTTTAGTAAATATTACTCATCTTTTTATGATTTTACTTCTTGGTACAGACGGTCTCATCATAATATAAATACTAATATTATACATTCCATAATGGCTGATTATATTGATAATGATAACAATAGAAAAAATGATATGGATGAATTAATACAAATTTATACATTGTTATACAAGATGAAAGGAAATAGAAAATATTTGCATGATCTATTATATTCAAACCAATTTATTCCTCTAGATGTTCAACACAGTATTGAAAGTAATGATTTTATAATACAAGAAATAAAATCTCCTGATTTCAAATTAATAATTTACAACTATGCAAATACTGACAACACAGATACTGACAACATAGATACTGACAACGCAGATAGTGTTGATGTTAATAAAATTATTCACATAATATATATTATGATAGAAATCAATAAACTCGTAACACGTTCTAAAGATGTTCCGAAAAAAATCCCCAATATAATGCTCATACTAGGAAAGCAAAGAAAACAAATTTATCCTGAGAATAATTATGATGAAGGTATTTTATGCCCATCAAACATAAATTCAGGTTCGTCAATTATGGGTATTAATGTGATGATCTGGAGAAAGGAAGAAGTACATAAGGTGTTAATTCATGAACTAATACATTTTTTTGGATTCGATTTTCATTCACACAATCACGGATATGATGAGTTGCGTAAATATGTGATGGATACATATAACGTAAGAGTTGTCGATAGTCCAAACGAATCATATACAGAATGTATTGCAACAATTATTCATTCACTATTTGTTTCATTCTATACACATAAATCATTCAGTGATGTTTTCCGATATGAATTATTATTTACATTATATCAAGTGAGTAAAATACTATCATTTTATAAAATGAATACAATCGATGAATTGGGTTATAAAATAATAACACAAACAACATCAGTTTTTTCATATTTTTTTATAAAGGGATTATTACTGTTTAATATTGATAAAGTGTTTGATTTTATCGGACAAATCGAAGGTATTAAAATAACAAATAGAATTAGTGAATTTAAAGAATTAATCCAACTATGTACAATATTATCTAAAAAAACATATTTTGTTTACATCAATAACATAATGAAATTAAACAAATCTAATAATAATAACTATAATAATTATGACTTTATTTCAAAAACAATGAGAATGACATGTTGGCAAATTGATTAATATTTATTATTTATTATTTATTATTTATTATTTATTCTCCGTAGTAAATTTAATTTTATCTATAACATTTATGAAATGGGTGTAAGAAAACTCTATAAATTTTTGAGTGAAAAAAAATTAATAAAAGAATATCCCAATTTAACTCGATATGTTAATTCTCGAAAAAGAGATAAAATACAACATATGATAAATTCGGAATCAATAATTGTAGCTATTGATTTTTGGCTATATGCACATAAATTTACATACTCATATGGTAATATGATAATCGGTTTCTGGAACCAAATTATAAAACTATTATCACATAAAATAATTCCGTTATATGTTTTTGATGGGCGACCACCTCAGGAAAAAAATGCGGTAATTCAATTGAGACATCAAAAAAGACAAAATATGGAAAATAAATTAAAAGACATATATGATGAATTAACTGATGAACAAACAGTATCAAATAACTCGGAAAGTATAAAAGACGTCGACATCAACAGTGAAAATTACAATACAACAGAAACTATAAATGATCTCGAAAAAGAGAAAAATAGATTAGAAAAATCAATTATATATATCAAAAAAAATGATATCGATATTGTAAAACAATTCTTTGATATTTTAAGTATTCCTTATCTGGATGCAACTGGTGAAGCTGATGCATTATGTGCTAAATTATTCAAAGAAGGATATATAACTTCTTGTTTATCCGATGATATGGATATGTTGGCCCTCGGATGTAGAAAAACAATAAAATTTCTCGACGGAAAGGTTCTTGAATTTGATTTATCATATATTTTAAAAGAATTAGAACTTTCATATGAACAATTTGTTGAAATGTGTACATTATTCGGTTGTGATTATATTAAACCCAGTTTTAGATTACAACCCGATGAATCATATGCGTTGATTAAAGAGTACGGGTCAATTGAAAATATATTGAATGAAGCAAATCATCCGATTTTTAATAGAGAAAACGAAAAATGTATTAATTTTATAAAAGGTTATACAAATGCTAAATATCTATTAATCAATTCCCATAGTTCAGAAACAATTCCTAAGCAATTCAAACCATGTATAATCAACGAAATAGATCCTTTTATAGTCATGAAATACCTAAAAATATATGGTCAAATTAATTTTGTTATTGATGATAATTTTATGCAACGAATTATTACAAGTATCGAATATGTCAATAATTATATATCCCGCAAATATCTTCGTTAATTATTTAATTATAAGATTAATTAATTAAAAATAAATCAAAATAAACTAAGCTACCTCAACATACGAATAAAGTGTATGTAAAAATGTAACCATGCCTGCAAACAAAAATCCACATGCATACATTATTACACGAGTTTCGAATTCAAAAAAATGCAAGTTGTTGCCAAACATAAATGATACTAACGTAATTGTAAACACTATCTGATAAAATATTTCAATGGCTCTCATTAATTTCGTCCTAAAATCGAACTCTATTTTAACTTCAGTTCCTGTAGTTGCTGTAGTTTCAACATTTTCAGCCAATATGTTGAATACGCTATCAAAAGTTAATGGTGAGTGATTTTTATAACAACAGATTGTAGAAATAACAATTCTAAGAAAAAAATATTCGAATATTTCTTGAAAACTCATCGCGCCGGAATTATTATCATTTTTAATAGCAAATAAATAATTAATTCCATAAATAGTAGTAACAACACATATCAACGTATACAAAAAATTATAGCCAAGTATATTTTGTGGTTGATATAGATGTATTTTATTCATTTTAATAGTTTAGTTGTTTTCATTTTATAACTAAATAACTCGTTTCCGCACTAATAAATTCAAATTTTTTGAAAAACTATATACTCATCGAAATTAATTAAATGCAAATATAAATAAAAATTGATCAAAAATTATGCTGCAAATTTAATTAAGTTTTGTTTTGTAATCACTAGCTTAATTCAATATGTTTCAAAATACTGTTTATAGTTCCCCATCTGGTATCAAATATTTTGTTCCTTCTAAAGAATTAATTTCTGTCGAACAAATTATTAAATCTTCTAATGCAAAAATGGCATACAAAATGGCTATTATTGGAGCATTACTTGGAGACGCTAAAGGTACATCAACCGAATTCGTTGAACGTGTTGATATTAATAATATTTACTCTGATGCTTTAAATACAACATGGATTAATTTCAAAGACAAACATCGTTCTAGGTTTCATTGCGGTTTTGGCACAGATGACACAGCACAATTGTATATGTATATTAATACATTGGCAAAAAATACAACTAACAAATTTGATCATAAAGATTATTCTAACTTTATCTTACTACTTCTCAGATGGTTCTCTGGAGGGTTACCGGAAATTGGACATCCGGAATGTCAAGGAATTGGTAACCTAACTTTTAATGTTTTGAAATATTTAATGAGTAATATTAAAAAAGCCGTTAGGAATGATGAAATTATTTGGAAAAATAATGTTACTCAAGATATGATTTATCAGTATAAAGAAGAATTTGAATTAACTAATGAACTGGTTAATAATATTGATTCGTTTAAAAACTTTGATTTCTTTACGCCAGCAAAGTTAGCTTGGAAACAGATACTAAGAAATGATAAATTTAAACCTCAACCAAACGGAGCAGTTATGAGAACTTCTGTTTTAGGCTTCACACGAGATCTAGATATTGCTTTTCATAACACCAAACAGTTGGCTTCACTTACTCATTACGATATTAATTGCACTGCTAGTTGTTTGGTTATTGTCGGATTAATGAATTATATCCTTTATAACGATATTTATAATGTTGATTTTCATGATGTTCTTACAACAATTATAAACAGTGTTAAAAAATATGTATATGCAAATACAGATACAGATATAGATACAGATAATGATTTTGATTTAGACTCATTCGACAAATATTGTAATATCAAAAATCTCAGTGAATTAGTGCATGAAATTGATGGTCAAAAAATGGGCTATACATATATTTGTATGGCATGTGGTATTTTTGCATTACGAAAAGTTTTTGATATTAATACAAAAAATGTCAAAAATATTAATAATATCTTCGATCCTATTCTTGAAATTACCAAAATGGGAGGTGATGCTGATACTAATGCAACTGTCGCGGGAGCATTAGTGGGAGCTTATTATGGACGTATCAAAGACGATAATAAAGATATCATTTTTGATTTTTCACACAATCTTTTTAAGGTTCCAAAAGAATTATATGAAATGTATTTTAATTGCTGTCATGATTTACTACAAAATCTATAAATTTACTCATTTGTTTATCTGAAAAAAATAAAATAAAAAATAAAAATAAAAATAAAAAAATTTAATATTTGCACCACCCATTCGGTGAACAATTAACACAAGCAGGATTTGGATCCCAGAATGGATTACGTCCACAACTTCCACATGAAGATGGAACTGCTCTTGTCACGGGATACAAATCGTGACGAGCTTGATAGGAGAACTGCCCATTAGAGGGATATTGACCGGATTGACCCGATTGAACCATTTGGCCAAATTGACCAAACTGACCAAACTGACCAAATTGGCCCGATTGGTTGTCGAATGACGAGATGAAATTCCCAGAAATCCCATAATTGCTGGAATTTGCAGCACTTTGTTGTCTCTTTACATTCATCTTTTGCTCGTGTTGTTGTTGACATCTCTCACTGCAATAAGTTTTCGGTCTTCCGTTGACGAGTCCAACAATACCACGACAATTCCTGCAAACCATTTTGAGTCGATACAAAAGATACGAAAGATTTAAGATGGTGATTAGATACCAAATGTTAATAACATGTGTCGAATCATTAAGGACGATACAATAATTTTAAATATTCAATTTTTTGTATGTTCTTATTGAATAACTAAACAAATTATTAATCTTGTATATATATTATGAACATGTTGAATGTATTGGACAATTTACAGCTATTGGAACAATCGAATTTACGTGTATTTAGAATTAATCTCGTATATCACACAATAAATAAATGTTATGAAAATACAAATTTTGATTATCACACTATAAAAAAAATAGGATCGTCATATGATAAAGTCGCAGTATGTACTTATCCCGATAGAATAGAATTTTCAGGAAAACACATTGATGAAATAAATGAAGTCGCAAAATATATATTGATATATAATCCGCATTTAATTTTTGACCATTGTAGTGTTCAATGTAAAATGCGAATTGCATATTGTGATTTATTGGGGCCATCTGAAAATTTATCCGGTGTATGTAAAAAACTTTATCATAATAGTGCAGAAATATGTATAGTATACAATTATGTCATTATTTCTGGTAAAATATATGATATTATTGGTGCATATAATTTAATCATTAATCACGTTACTGTAGATGATTCTAAATATATTAAAAAAATTTCACAAAAAGATCCATCTGAAGTAACAAATATGGTCGTCGAAATATAAACATAATAAATTAAAATGAAAAATAAATAAAAAAATTGATTAAGTAAATATTATAATATTATTATAATTATACAACAACCCAATATTAAAATATCAAAATATCAATATATCAAAATGGACAAATCAGATTTAATTGATATATTACCCGCTAATTTAATCAAAAAGGGAACTTATATGTTGGCAGATGATGTCGTATGTAAAGTAGATGAATACCATACTGCAAAAACAGGAAAACATGGATCAGCCAAAATGTTAATAAAGGCTTATGAACTTGTATCAGGTAAACAAAAAGATATTTCTATATCAACCAGTGATAAAGTAGAGATTCCCATTATTAATAGAAAAGAATATTTACTCATGGGTATAGAAGACAATTTTATGCAATTATTAACCGACAAAGGCGAACTAATTGAAAATATAAAATTAAATAGTAATGATGTAAGTAAAAAATTGCTTGAGTCATTTGAAAATAAATCAGATGAACAAGAAATAACAGTATCAGTAATGCATTTTATGAACCAAACACTCGTTGATGACTTCAAAATGAAATAATTTATTTAATACATAAAAGTTTTATTTATTCATTGTAATCATATCGAGTAATTCAGCAAATGTTCCGTAAACTTTCCCGATGTGTTCGGAAAAAACATCAGGAATTTTATAAAGTCTGTTAGTATGGTCAATTTCGTCAGCATTCATGTGGTAAACGTCTATGATTACATACGGTTTGTTTCCACTTTCAACGCCCAATTTATAAGTATAGATATCAATGGGGAAGTGGTATCCATCTATTTTTTTGCCATGGAAAGGAATACCAAAGTCTATGTTAGGAATGTTTTGAACAATACAGTCTAATTGCTTTGGATTAGAAATTTTATGGTAATATCCCAAATAAACCTTTTTATCACTGACTTTGATTTTAAAATCAAATTTATGAATACGTGTTTCACAAAATGAGTTATACTCGATAGAATCATCGTTATATTCTTGATTTGTTTGATTTGTTTTATTTATTTGATCATTCTTATCGTCACCATCGGTTTGTATTGTTCTTTTTGGTCCATCATATCCACTAAATAATGATGTGTTAAGTTTATTTTCTCTTTCGACTTTCATATTGTGTAAAATTTTAAATGTCGATTCGGTTAAAGTATTACTCAAATATTTAATAGGGAGTTTTTCAACAATCATTGTTGGATTAGTCAAATATTCATAGAATTCATTATAACAATTATATTTAGTATTTTTTTTATTAGATTTCAAGTAAGTTAAGATCTTATTTTTTTCATCATCACTTAGTTCAAAATTATCATCATAATCATCATAATCATCATCAGAATCTGTCTTTTTAGTAAAAAAATCTTTTCCAACAGAAAATGTGTTTCTGATAGGATTATACGAAACAGTATAATTTATATTGTTCTTTTTATAACATAAAAGTGGACATTTTACATTATTATTTTCACTAAATTCGTTAACAAAATTATTAACGTCATAATTCGATATAACAGTCAAACCGTCAACATCATATGTCTTTTTGTAATCATTGACCAAAATATTTATATTTTCATAAAGTGAATTTACACTTTCCTGCAAATTATTTAGATTGATAGATGATTTGAATAAAGATCCCGATATTTCGTCAGAATTAATTGTATTATTTTCTTTTAAATCCTTATACGGAACCAAACGTATTACTCCATCAAATGGAACAATTGCAAATTTGATACTTCCTATTTTTGCAAATGTTTTTATTCTCACATTGAAATGGTCGTTCAGATACAATAGGTGATGTCCGTCATCGTCAATGGGTGATGAAAGAGTTTTATACTTCATGTCAGGAAATAATTTCCTTACTTCATGAATAATTATATTATAGGGTTCGTACATCTTATTATAAAAATCTTCGTATGTTTCAGAATTTAAAAGAGCCTTGACAATATCTAATCGATATTTTGATGTGTTATTACAATAAAGGTCACAATAAAACGGATATTGTTCCTTAGTTTTTATATTAACGATATTTCTGATCCCCAGAATGACTCCACAATCGCAATCATCGGATCCATTAATTGTGAATTCATAATGGTTATATAAACATTTGGCGTCAAAGAAATTTTTGTTTTCGCATAAACAGCTTTGTCCCTTGTCATGATGGGCACTTCTGTCCGTTTTGTATTCCAGAATTTTGAATCCAAGTTTGTTCAAATCATTTATCGTATCATCAATATCTATTTGGAAGTTTTTTTCCGGATCATTAGTGTATTTTTTTAATTTAAAGCATTTTTCACCTTGTTCATTTATATAAATGACTTGATCGTAAAAACGATGATCATTATTTTCGTCATTATTTTCGTCATTATTTTCGTCATTATTATCATTGGTGTAATAATCATCATTGTAGTCTTTGAGTTTTTTTGATACAAAATCTTCGCACACACCAATGAATCCATAGTTAACACCATCTTGTTTATTTTTCTTATTTGATCTGTGTTGTTTATTTTGAAATTGATATTCTTTTCTTATCTCATTAAATTTATGTCTGAACGATTCGATCATATTTAGAGCATCTTGTGAACTTATATAACTATTTTCACTTGTAGACATACTTTTCTTTGAAAGATTTAATATGTTACGATTAATTTTATAATTAATGACAACATATTATTGTTTCAATTTTTATAGATAAACAAATAAACAAAAATAAAATAAACAAATTCAATCAATGATTTAGTTGTCATCATCGTTATCACCGTCGTCTTCATTGCCCCAACCATCATAAGCCTCATCGATGTTACCCTCCACGACACCGTCGTCTTCATTGCCCCAACCATCATAAGCCTCATCGATGTTACCCTCCACGACACCGTCGTCTTCATTGCCCCAACCATCATAAGCC
>Ga0182016_10004713_pt1 | contig 14981 bp, 9 predicted proteins | sample 712S2MmetaG_FD_120491 | JGI IMG/M metagenome (GOLD analysis project Ga0182016, IMG submission 120491) | Permafrost microbial communities from Stordalen Mire, Sweden - 712S2M metaG | ecosystem: Environmental > Terrestrial > Soil > Wetlands > Permafrost | place: Sweden: Stordalen | collected...
AATGTTTGTCTAAACCATTAAGTGGCATGATAAACGATTGGAAGATGGAAATGAACGTTTTCCTCAGTCAATCGATCCAAACACAGATCGAATTAGAAGAAATAGCAGATGTTAAAAGACAAATTATCTCTCCAGCAACTTCACGTACCTCTATTGGTATCGTGCAGGATGGTTTGATTGGTTCATACAATTTAACATCTCCAAACATGATGATAGATAGAAAAAATGCTATGAACATCGTTTCATACACTTCACTTGATGACTTTAGTGCATTCAAGAAAAAGGAAGATTACACCGGTTATGAGATATTCTCTATGATTATTCCATCAAAGATTAATGTAAAGAGAGGTGAAGGTGATAAAGCATTAATCATTAAAAATGGTATTCTAGAGAAAGGTTATATGACTAAAGATTTGTTAGGTTCAAAGAAAAAAAACAATTTAACTCAATTAATTTGGGATGAATACGGTATGGATGAAACAAAGAACTTCTTGAATAACACTCAAAGACTTATTAACAATTTCAACTTATATAACGGCTTCACAGTTGGTGTCGGTGATGCGGCAATTACAAAGGAAGTCGATATGCAAATTAACAAACTATTCGAAACTAAAGATTTGAAGGTCAACCACATGGTTACTGATTTAGAAAACAATCCAGATCTTATGGACACCGACTTACTAGAGAAATCTATTTTCGGTGAATTAAATGTTATCCGTGAAGAGGTTGGTAAAATTATGATGAAAAATATTGCACCAGAAAATAACTTTAATATTATGATTTCATGTGGTTCAAAAGGTGATGCAACTAACTTAGGTCAAATGGGTGGTTGTGTCGGTTTACAAGCTTTCGAAGGTAAACTTATGCCAAAGAAAATTCATGATAGATCGATTCCATATTTTTTCAAAGATGAAGACAGTTCAGAATCAAGAGGTCTTATCAAGAGACCCTTCATTGCAGGAACAACATTCCCTGAATTCTTCTTCCACAATATGACAGGTCGTGAAGGGTTGATTGATCAGGCTATTAAATCAGTTACTGGTGATACACCGATTGTTATTATAGAAAATGATAAACCAAAACATGTAATGATAGGTGATTGGATAGATAATATATTATCCGAAAATACTAAAGATGTTAAGCACTACGAAGATAGAGACATGGAACTCCTGAATATACCAGAAAAGAAATTATATGTGCCAACGTCAGATGAAGACGGTAAAGTTACATGGGGAGAAATAACAGCTATAATACGCCATGACCCTGGGAATGAGTTATATGAAATTAAAACATTGGGAGGTCGTAAAGTTATTGTAACTGAATCCAAGTCGTTACTAATTTGGAATAAGGAAGAAAAAAAATTCTTACACACATTAACACCAGAAGTTAAGATAGGTGATTATATGCCCGTAACAATGAAATTAACAACTCCACCGATCATAAACAAATATGTTGATATGATTGATTATTTCCCCAAGAATAAATTCGTTTACGGAACAGATTTTATAATGGCTACAAATAAAATGAATGAAGCTATGAAAGGGAGAGAACATATTTATCCTGGATGGTGGAATAAAGAAAATGGAACAAGTTTTACACTCCCATATAGTAAAGTTGCTTCATTAAGAAGAACAAATGTTAGATCAAATATTACAAATATTAAAGAAGGACATGTATATGCCTTCCAATCTACAAGAGAACATGTATTAATTCCCGATAAATTCGAATTGAACAGAGATAATGGTGTGTTTATAGGTTTATATTTGTCTGAAGGATGTATTAGTAAACAACATATAGGTATTTCTAACAATGAAATTGAAATCCAAGAATTTGTAAAGAATTGGTTTAATAAATTTTCAATTAATAGTTGTAAAAGATCAGAAATAAATAAAATCGGAGGATTATCTGAAACAATTACTGGATGTTCATCAATATTAAGTCAATTTTTAATAAAAACATGTAGTCATGGTGCTAAACATAAGTATGTACCAGATTATGCATTTACAGCTCCAGATGAATTCATTATAGGATTAATCGATGGATATATTTCAGGTGATGGAACAATTACGGAAAATTCTGTAGAAGTTGGATCTGCTTCTGAAAGATTAATTAACGGAATTAGCATGTTATGTTCACGTCTAGGTATATTTGGAAAAGTTTCCAAAACAATTATCAAATCAAATAACTTGGGAACAAAAGACATTGCACCAAGATATACATTAGCAATCAGAGGACAATGGGGAAGTTTATTCTCACAAAAAATAACACTTACTGAACAAAATAAAAATAAAAGACTTATGAAAATTAGAATATTGTCATCTCATAAAAATTTCACTGTACAAAATGATGTAGTACTTGATGCGATTACTGAAATAAATAAAGTTGACGTAAAATTATATCCAAAAGTTTACGATCTTACTGTACCATCAACATTAAACTTTGGTTTAGCCAATGGGCTTCATGTTGTTGATACCTCGCAATCAGGATATATCCAACATAAATTGATTAAGTTGATGGAGGATTACATGATTAAATATGATGGAACTGCAAGATCAGCATTAAACCAAATTATTCAATTCGTATACGGTGATTCAGGAGCTGATACAACAAGACAATATGAATATACAATGAAAATGTTAGAATTAGGTGATAAGGAAATTGCTGAGAAACATAAATTTACAGATGAGGAGTTAAAACATTCCGGATTAACTAAACAAGAAAATGAAGAAATTTATCAAGAAATACTCGGAATAAGAGACAAATTACGTGTTTCACAAATTAAAACCAGAATGAACTGGATTACAATGAATACTACATATATGTTACCAGTTAATATTGATCGTATTGTTGAAAACAATAAAAATGATGCTAAATTAAAAGCAGGAAAAGGAACAATCGATGCCAAATATGTTATATCTAAATTCGTGGAAATATTAGATAATAAAAATACTCAATTATTGACTATGAAAAATAGTGAGAGACAAAATAAAGAATCAATCAAATACAAAGATGATAGAGTCGCAAAGACATCCCTTGTAGCTGCTTTGTATGATTTGTTATCACCAAAGAGATGTATGATTGAGTATAACTTTACAAAAGAACAGTTAGACGAAATTGCAAGTCAGATCATCAAGGCTTTTAATAAAAATCTTATCGAACCAGGTGAAATGGTTGGTATTATAGCTGCTCAATCACTTGGTGAACCAGTTAAATATAGGCTGGTGTTATAGTAAAAGCTATAGCAAGTCAACGTCATGGTTGGCAACATTTTCAAATTGCGGGAACATCTTTAGAGTCTTTATTCCTAAGTTAATGTAGTAATACATTGATGGCTACAGGGAAACTTGTAGGTAGAGGAACAATATAAAGAATTAGACAATCCGCAACTAAATTCCATTATTATATGGATAAATGCTCAACGACTAAATGGAAGTGGGCTACAATTTTCCGCTAATAGAAAATTTGTAGCTTAAGATATAGTCTAGTCCCGGTAGAGATACCGTTATCATGTAAGTATAAATTAATCCATGACATATAATTAATTTGTATTGAAATGATAAAAAAGGTAGTAACGCACTCAAATGACACTTAATTCAGTAGATTGGACTGAGATGATATTGATTTACAATATCAAAACGAAATCAGTGGAAGTTATAGAAATTGGTAAATTTATTGATAACTTGTTAGAGAACAACAATAATGTTAAAAAATTAGGAGATAATAAAGAAAATGAAATGGGAGATACATATTATCTTGATACAAAAGATAAAGATTATTATATCGAATCAATTGATGAAGATGGTAAATTATCATGGCAACAAGTAGAAGCCATTACAAAACATTTGCCAATGAATAAAGATGGTACAAATACATTGTTGAAAGTTACCACGCAATCAGGTCGTGAAATTATGGCAACAAAAGCTAAATCATTTTTGACAAGAAAAGATAATAAAATTGTAGAAATAAGGGGTGATGAGTTAACAACAGATACATATTTACCATTAATGATAAAAACTCCTGAATATAAAAACGGATATATTGAATCAATAAGTTTAGATAAATATTTACCGAGAAATAAATTCATTTACGGATCTGAAATTGAAAAAGCTAGAAAATTAAAAGAAGAAAATAATAAAAATGGAAATAATAAATGGTTCAAAGATTATAGTGGTAAAGACTTTACTGTTCCTTATCAAAGACAGGATTCACTTAAATTCGTGTTAGATGGATATACTAAACAAGAATACAAACAAGGATGTATTTATCCGAGAAAAGGAAAAGATATGACATTAGAATTACCAGAAAACCTTCCATTGGATAGAGAATTTGGGTTCTTCATTGGAGCGTATTTGAGCGAGGGATGTTTGTCAGAAACATATGTAGCAATATCGAATAATGATGAAAATTATAGAAAGAAAGTAATTGAATTCTGTGATAAATATAAAATTGGTTATCATATTGTTAAAGGAAATAAAGAAGATGTAAGATTAGCTACCGAAGATAAATACGATGTAAGAATACATTCAACATTATTAGCAAAATTAACAAAAGAATGGTGTGGCAAATTATCACACAATAAATATGTTCCCAACTTTGCATTCAATGCACCGGACGAATTTGTAAAAGGATTAATTGATTCATATTTTAGTGGTGATGGATCTGTTGCAACAATGAATGGAGGTCGTAGATCGATAACAGCATCATCGGTATCAAAATTAATGTTATTGGGTATCACAAGATTATTGTCGAGATATGGTATATATTCAAAAATGGGACAATCACAAGTAACACAAAATAATCTTGGAACAAAACGAGAGAATATACACAGAGTATATAATTTAAGAATTAGTTGTAACAATATTATGAGATTTAGAGATAATTTTACATTAAGTATAAACTATAAACAAGATAGATTAGATAAATTCACTGGAAGTAAATCATCTATCGGTGGACTAGATTTTATACCAAATAATAAATTATCATTCTTAAAGGGTGATATACAGAGAGATCAATTGATATCATTATTTGAAAAACAAAAGATTAAGACAGAAAACGATATTAAAATAATGAACAATATTAAGAAAAATGATGTATATTATGACAAAATCATGAAAATAGATGAAGTTCAACCAACACATAAATATGTATATGATTTTACTGTCGCAAACACTAAAAACTTTGGTGTATTTAATGGAATTTTACAAAGAGATAGTTTCCATCACTCGGGAGTAGCTGTTATGGTTACCACAACTCAAGGTGTGCCTCGTATGCAGGAATTGTTGAGTTTAACTAAAAATATTAAGACTCCGCAGATGATTATTTACCCAACTAAAGATTACATGGGAAGCAGAGATATGGCAAACAAGATTGCTTCATACATTGAATATACTACACTTGGTGACTTAAGAGGTAAGTTGGCTGTTTATTACGATCCAGATCCATATAGAAAGGACGGATTCATCGAAAAAGACAGAGCTCACAAGGTTTTCACTCCAAGTTCCACATCAAAGAATTCATGTCAAGCAGATGCGGGAGCAATGCCATGGTTAATTAGAATTGAACTTAATAGAGAAAAATTACTTGAAAAAGAAGTGACATTAGTTGAAATTAAAAGTAAACTTTGTCATATTTGGGAAAAAAGACATAGTGATAAATCAATTAAAAAAGAAGAAAAATCAATACTCGATAATGTAACTCAAATATCAATATTGAGTAATACCGATTATGATAAAGTGCCCGTATTGCATATTAGATTCGATATGATTAATTTCGATGTCACTGCACTTAACGGATTTATCGATCTAGTTGTCGATAATTTTAAACTTAAGGGTATTTCATCAATTACAGGAATCGGTGCTATAAGTGAAGAACGTGTATTAGAGTTTGATGGACCAAATCATGATGTAGAGAAAAAGAAACAATATGTTATATACACACAAGGTTCTAACTTGTATGATATCCGTTATTTGAACAATATTGATATTAACAGAACAATTTGTAATGATATTGTCGCTATGTATGAAACATTTGGTATTGAGGCCGCGAGAGCTTCTTTACTGAGAGAAATTATATATGCATATGAACGTGGAGGTGCAAGTGTAAACTATCAACACGTATCATTATTGATTGATATGATGACTTTCAATGGTATGTTAACATCAATTGATCGCCATGGTATGAGTAAAACTAATGCTGGTCCATTAGTCAGAGCATCATTCGAAAAAACAGTAGATATTTTGTTGACGGCAGCTGCATTTTCTGAAGTAGATTATATGACTGGTGTATCATCGAGAATTATGGCGGGTCTTGTAATTAAAGGTGGTACCGGTTATTGTAATATTATACTTGATACAGACATGATACAAAACTCCGAGTTTACTGAGGATATTGGTCAAAAATATATCAAGACTTATAATGATATCAGTAAGAATACTGTCATTGAAGATATAACAAATAATGAAGCAGAAAACGACATGTTCATACCAATTGTTTAAATTTATTTTTATTTATTTTTATTTATTTTAATAAAATGTTCATAAAGTAATTTATAAACATTATACCCACCATGATTAATTTTATAATACTGTTTAGTATCAGTGGACTTAGATAAATTAATATGCACTATTTAGATGTAGAATGTTCAAATATATTATTCCCCCATTTTATTTTTATGATAGATGCAAATAAAGTAAAACAAAAAATAAATCAAACAGATCAAATAGATCAAACAGATCAAATAGATCATACAGATCAAACAGATTACACAGATCAAACAGATAAAATAAATTACATGAAATCACTAACGGCGTATATAAAGTATAATAAAATACGCGGTTGTGATTATGAAACGTTCATGATGGAAACTGGTTATATAACTTATGATGATTACCATATTAATAGAAATACGAATATATTATATATTCACATGAATAACAAATTTATAAATATAATTAAATTTATTAATAATATAGTAACTGATGCTTATATTAATCCCATAGACATAGAAGATAATGTCATTGCGTGTATTATAAATATGGATCTTCGTATTAACACTAATTCGCAAACTGGACAGACTAATAAAATATTAACATACGGAACATTTATTTATGAAAAAACGGATACGAATTTGGTTCCTATAAATATTAAATCAATACCCGACGATGATGTAATAGAGATTAATGTCGTGTTGAAATTCGCTATGATATTCGACACAAAATATAAAATAATTCCTGTTGTTGAGTCATTAGTTTACAAAAATAAATTTGATGAAAATCAGTTGGATATATTAGATATGCCCATAGAATTCATCAAAAACTATTGTGTTGAAATATAATTTTTATAAGAAAAATTGAATTTATAATTTATTCGTTATAAATCAATAATAGTTATACAATAATAGAAAATATAATCAATATATGGAACAAAATAAAGATAAAAATATTAGTCAAGTTTCTGATAGGAATACTACTAATATTACTTATTGTGCCGAAGTTGATGTTAAAAATATTCAAGCAAAAAAATTAAGTAAATTTAATACAACTATGTTATACCCATATCATAGCATTAATGGAAAGGTTGAACCAATTTTAACACAAACAAAAAGTATTATTTTGCAAAACAATGCAACTTATAATAGAAATATTAAATATTATTCTGATTCAGATAAAAAATTCATATACATTAAAAGATCGTTGGAAAAAAATGATGAAACAATGGACGAATTATTCGAGTTTTGTCATAGATTAGATAAATATATGGAAGAAAATAGAGACAGTGTATTAGAGGAAAGTTCACCATCAATGATTAAGAAAGTAGTCGAAAATGGAGGAAGAACATATAATAAGCTGGTCACAACAGATCTACAAAAAGGATGTGAATGGATTAAATTAAAATTAAATGCATTTGTTAATACATCGACCGACGACACTATCACAAAAAATAATAGCGCTATAACACAAAATGATTTAATGATACGGATATTTTATAGAAACGATGTAATTAAATCAAAAAATGATAAGTGGAAAGACCATAAATTAAGTGATTTACATAGAACATTGAGGGCGAATACAAAAATGAGATTTATTTTGTCGGTCAATAAATTATGGTACAATGCCTACAATTATGGTCTACATATAAAAGTAGAACAAATGGAAATAGATGAAACACTATCTCAAAGGTTCCAAATATTAAAGAAATTGAAAGAAAATAATAAAAATATGTTTGCTGAGGAGACAAGTAAAAAAATGCATACAATGATGGAAAATAGAAATATTTACGGAATGAGTAAAAACAAAATAGAAGTAGACAATAAAAAAATAATGGCAATCATTAAAAATAATTCATCGAAATCATTGTTCGATGATACAGATTATGCTCCTCCAACATCAAATTTTAATATCGAGATTTAATTTATTTTATTACAATCAAATTTTAATATCGAGATTTAATTTATTTTATTACAAAATATGTATCAATATATTTTATTACAAAATATGTGTCAATATATTTTATTACAAAATATGTGTCAATATATATTTATATGAACTTTTTAAATACACTAAATTTTTATTTTTTTATCCTTTCATTTTTCTAAGCATATCGACTGCACGTCTATTAGCTGCATTATACGCTGCAACTCTCTCTTCTTGAGTCATATTTTCTATTCCAGGGATTGTAGGAGTTTTTGATAAAGCCGCATCATAATAATTTTTCATTTGAACAAGTGATGGTCGGTATGATGAATTGTATATATAGGGGGATCTTGCTGCAACAGAATCGATTAATTTTATTTCTGAATCAGTTAATTTAGGACCAAATGTAATAATATTATTGTTCGCATTATCATAAAGCCAATAGCAATCTATTATTGGTAATCTGAAGAGATATTTATCTGGATTATACCCACGACTTTGTACATACATATCTTCTCCAGAACCAATATAACAATCATAATATCCTTCATAATATTCTCCATCAGTGTGAGATTCCGGTACCCATAAACCATTTAATCTATTTTCATAAAAATATTTTACTAAATCGTTTGGATCGAAGTATAAGGGACCGTACGGATCACGGTCATTAGATCGTTCTCCCGTTAATGGATTCCATTGATTGTGAAATATAAATGCATTCGAATCATCGTCCATTTCTTTGAAAGATATAGGACACATTTTTCTTGTTCTCATTGCGACATAGTACAACATTGTTTTTTGATCAAAAAAAACAGGCTTTGCATCTTTTTTGTACAATGTATTAGTTAAAAATGATAAATCACTGTCCGGATACTGTTCTTGCTTTGGTTTAGGTTCGTCAAAATCATCGAAGTCAACAAAGCCGTTGTCTTCAGGATCCATATTTGTATATGTTATTATTTATCAAATAATAATATATTATCTATTAATACAAAAAATAATGTAGAAATTATAATAATCAACTTTTTTTAATCGTATTAATACTATTTTATGGTGCGTTTATCAATAAAATTGAATGCATAAAAGTTGAAATTAAAACTATTTAAACAAAAAGCTATAATATAAAACATCAAATCAATACAATCAAACAATCAAGCAAATTATACAAAATGGCAAACCAAAAAAACGGTAACAATGCTCTATTAACTGTTGACTGCGAAAATGTTGAATGCAAGAAACTTTCATTCACTAAAATCGACAATCAAAACGAAAGAAGTGCTGGACAAGGTATTAGTTATGCAAACTATGACTATCTACCAAATGTTTCAAGAAACTTTGTGTTTAAAACTAAAGGACTCAGATTTACTCAGTATGGTATTCCTCAAAAGAATGAAAAGACAGCCAAATTCATTAAAGAAGATAAAGATCGTGAATATTTCCGTATTCCATGGGATCCATCTCAAGATAATTGTAATGCATTATTTAGTATGTTAGAAAAAATAGATGAACATGTTGAAAAATGCAAGACTGCTATCTTTGGTGAAAATGCAAACAAATATAAATACATTAAATTGGTTAAGGAAGCTGCCGAAGCAGATGAGGATGATGGCAATGCAAATGGCAAACCAAAACAAGAAAGATTCAGATTCTGTAAAGTTAAGTTCGACACTGATTTCAACGATAATCGTAGAATTATGACAACTGTTTTCTTGAATGAAAATGGAAAACCGGAACTAGCTGAAAACACAAACACTGTTACAGATGTTGCTGAGTACCTGACTTGGAATTCGATGGGTCGTTTTGTTATTATGATGAATAAATTATGGGCCGAAAAGAACGCCAAAAAGAAAGGTGAACCAAAAGAATTCGGTATTACATTGAAATGTCTTCAAATGGAAATCACTGAAAGAAACCAAAAAACAGGTTCAGTTAAGAATGCATTCAGATCATACGCATTCGATAATGAATCAGTTCAAACACAACCAGCTCAGAACCAAGAACAAATTGAAACTGAAGGTGACGAAGAAGTAGAATATGTCGAGGAAGAAGTAGAAGTAGAAGTAGAAGAAGAAGTCGAAGTAGAAGATGATGGAGAAGAACAAGAAGAGGAAGTAGAAGTAGAAGGAGAAGAAGGAGAAGAAGGAGAAGAGGAAGAAGAACAAGAAGCTGAACCTGAACCAGTTCCTGAACCAGTCAAGAAACCAGTCGGTGGAAAGAAAGCTCCCGCTCCAGTTGCTGCCCCAGCCCCTGTTCCAGTTGCAGCCAAAGCTCCAGCTGTAAAGAAACCAGCTGTTTCTAGAAAATAAATAGCCATTATAATTAATTGCATTAGTGATTTAGTTTATTAGATAAATATTTAATATATTTTAAGTTAATTTTTAAAATATATTTAGTAATGAATTAAACAATAAGAATATTTTTTTTATCAATAATTGAATTGACTCTATATTTATCGAATGCAGGATTATATAACAAGAGATCGTATGGAGACGGATATTTATCTACATTGGACATATACCCATCATAAATTACAAGATCTTTAAACATTTCTTGATGAAATATTTTGCTGACGATCGTTTGGTCATATATATCTGTCGGTAGAAGAAAATTAATATTTAACATGAAATCAATATACATGGGTAATTGTGTTTTATATTTATGAATATGTTTTAATGAATCATCGATTTGGGGTAAGTCACCTACAATAAATAAATTATTTGTCGGATTAGAAACACATGATCCTAAATCACCAATTTTTAACAAAGTTCCGAATGTAGGAATTCTTATATATTCGTTTTTATTAGTCAACTTATAATAAATATATTTAACATTATCCAATAATTTCGTACCCATATACGTTTGTTTATCAATCCAATGAATAAATATATTTTTACTGTGTTGGTCTAACAAAGTTATTTTATAATTTTTCCATAACAAATGAGCGGTATGAAGAAAACTTATAAAATAACCGTCTAGTAAATCTACTATATTACATTGTATGTCATTTGGTAGTAAGGCTTTGTCTTGTTTCCTATTTAAACAAATATATTTCATTAAATCCATTAGATTATTAAGATATGTTTTTGTTATTTTTGGACCTTCATTTACAAAGGGATTTATCCCCTTATTCTGAACAATTATTTCTTCAGACAATCCATGACGTTCTATAACAAATCTATTAATCAACAATGTATCTTGTTTTAATTGAGTGAGATTTTGAGCAGTATCTATATTTTTAGGAGGTAATGTTGTATCACACTTTCCTGCACCAATAAGATAAGGAACATGTGGTGTTATTTCTCTTATCCACAATTCAGAAACTAACATAAAAAAAATTGTTTCGCATGATAATTCATTATTGCTGTAAATTATTATACTATCCTCATATTTTATGACATCAAATACACCTGTTTGTGAACGTATTTTTTTAATTGCAACTTCCATCGGTATTTTCTTATTTTTTATCTTTATTTCAACAGAACCGCTGATGGTATTGGATACAACATCACCAAAATATCCTGATCCTAATTTTTCTTCACAATATCCATCCAGATTATTCATAAATAATTGTATTTTATTTTTTAATAATTCAACTAATTTTTGTCCATTGCTTTTTTTACTTTCAACAAATAATAATTCAAATAACTTCGATAAATTTATTGGTTTAACTATATCCATAAATGTATTCACAATGAATGTATTATAAATACATGACAAAAAATATTTTGATTCGTTTTTTTGTCAAAAAATATTATTTATTGTAGGTATATAGATAAATAAAATTTTACTAAAATGAATATTCTCATTCACAGATATGACAATATGGACATCGATAACATTACTTATGGTTCGTATTCTAAAGAAGAAGAAAATATTGTTGTACCTCTTTTAATGAACAACAGACAATTATTTATTCAGATATCCAATCTATTAATTTTATCACTTGATAATGATATATTGACTCTGAAAATAAATGATTCAAATAAATCACATATTTTATTATCGTCTATTGAAGAAAAAACTATTTCGAACTTAAAAGAAATAATTAAAAAAATTAAACCAGTCAATACAAAATTTTCATATGATTCATGTATTGATGACGAAATAATATGTATACCGATGGATTTATATTCTGCAGAAAAAAATAAATTGAAAATATTTATCAATAAAAAAAATGTAAGCTTGAATGAATTTATTAATTGTCACTGTCATGATGGAACATCTATCGATATAATAGTCGAATGTTATGTAAATATTTATGATAATACAATAAAGTCAGTTTTTTCACCCCATCAAATTAAAATAAATGAAATAAAAAGAGTCAGATATACATTGGATGAATATTCATTTGTTGATTCACCTGAATTCAACGATACAGCTAGTCCTGTAAATTCACGTAATACTGATGAATATAATAATTTAAATAATTTTAACTTCAATTTAAATAATTTAAATAACATAAATAAATCTATGTCAATAAATTCAGTCCAAACAATTTCTTTGGACCATATTTTGAAACAACATAATAATATAAACAATTCTAATAATTCTAATAATTCTAATAATTATAAAAGTCATAATGCTAATATAAATGATGACGGAGATATATACGAATCTGAAAAATCTAATAAGTCTAATAATTCTTCAGGATCTGAAAATTCAGACTCAGATAATTCTCAAATAGAATCAGACAATGATCAAGAAGAGGACGACCAAGAATTGGATGATATAGAAGAATTGGAAGATTCTGATAAATATATACCAGATAGCGTAGAATTAACTACTGAAGAAGAATTACGTAATTATTTTAGTGCAATGAGATCATAATTACAATATTGTTGATAACAAATATGACTATGAATCATACCCAATCATAAGGTAAAAAGTTGTATAAGATTTATAATGTTTGAATAAATTGATCAACATCAATATCGTTCTCAAAATTTAATACGACGAGAATGATCAATATCATAAATAGTATACATGATATTAAAAATATGATAAAATAAGGATTTGTTTTTATGATATGTTCCATGATATATTATTATATATATAATAATATATTAATATGTTATGTTTTTATAATCTTAAACAGATGGCATCCAATGAGATATTTTATATTTTTTATATCGTGGATCAATTGGAGGAATGAAACCGTTCAAATAACCATAATACCATGTTATAATTTTATCTTGTTTCGGAGGAAATGGATGCATCCCATACGGTTCATCATCTGAATCGGCATATATATCTCCAGTCTTTGGTTCATAAAAATAATTATTAAATAGTTCCATACGGTTTTTAGTATTAAATATACTATATGATATTAATGCAACAATGCAAACATATGCTATTATTATAATGAATAATATTATCATATATCTCCGATGTGGTTTATATATTAATAACATTAGCTTTTTGTTATTAATTATTATATAAATTTAATCAAAACTTAATGTCAACTCTACTTCATCCACCTCGATCCGCTTAGAAGCATTTATGTTTATATCTGATTTTTTTTTACCTCTAACAACAACTCTGTTTGATTTCTTAGGAGACTTTTTTGTCATTTGTTCATTGCTGTTACTTTGTTGTTTTTGCTTTTCTGATTTTTCTGATTTTTCCTGTTTTTCTTCTATGTGTATTAATTGTTTTTGTTTATTTATCTGTTTTTGAATTTTTTGATCAGTATTTTTATTGATATGTGCGTCACCAATACTATCTTTTGAAGTATCTAATTTATCTGAATTATCTGAATTATCTGAATTATCTGGTTCAATTTCGTTATAATTATCATAGTCATCATTAATATTATCATTATTATTATCATCGTCATTGTCATCATCATCATCATCGTCATTATAATTATCATCGTCATTGGATACTTCGTCAGAATCATCTGATGTATTTTTTGATTTATTTTTTTCTGCTTTTTTCTTTTTATCTTCTTTGTTAGACAAATTCATTGCCTTAGTAATTTGCTGTAAATATTGATCCACAAAATTAATGATATTGTTACTAATTGCCCAACCAAAAAAATTAAGTTGTCCTATTGTTGTAAGTAATGTTTTTTTTTCTCCATTAATCGTAAACTGATAATTAAATTTATATTTTCTTCTGAAAGGATCAAAATATTTTTTCTTATATGATTTAAGTTGTGCTTTATAATTGATATGAACATCAAACAGGTCCCCATTTTTACTTGTAAAATCTATTCCTTTTTTTGCATATCTAGTAACAAACCAATCCAATATTCTTAATGAAATATTATCTTCGCCATTTATTATATTTATCATTTTTATTATCATATCCTCAGAACATTTTTTAAAAAATTTATCAATCATTACATAATAACACATTTCTTTTTTCGAAAAGAAAGTTTTTAAATCATTATCACCCATTTGTAATCTATTTATAATACTAGTTATAACTTGTTTAAGTCATTTATTTTACAACCGCAAAGGAAATTGAAAGAATTTAATTAAGAGTATTAAAATAATATGAAATATTAGTTTTACAACCGCAAAGGAAATTGAAAGAATTTAATTAAGAGTATTAAAATAATATGAA
>Ga0182016_10004714_pt1 | contig 14981 bp, 14 predicted proteins | sample 712S2MmetaG_FD_120491 | JGI IMG/M metagenome (GOLD analysis project Ga0182016, IMG submission 120491) | Permafrost microbial communities from Stordalen Mire, Sweden - 712S2M metaG | ecosystem: Environmental > Terrestrial > Soil > Wetlands > Permafrost | place: Sweden: Stordalen | collected...
AACCTTCTTCGAGGAAGGTTTTGAGATTTGCTGCCAATTTGCTGCCAAGCACCAAGGAAGGGGAGCCGCTAAATGCTTGAAAACAATGGTAGGCACGACTGGATTCGAACCAGCGACCTCTTCCGTGTCAAGGAAGCGCTCTAACCAACTGAGCTACGCGCCTGTAACCAACTCAATGTAGTCTAACAGGACTGCTCCCCCTGCGAAAGCCAGCGGCCAACCTCCTTGATCGCCCCCGAAAATTCACCTCTTCACGTTTCTCTATCAGCGATTGCCCGTTCCCTCACGCCACCAGGTTCCGTCCCGGTTCCCGATCCGCAGCGTACACGCCTCCGCCAGTCTCCACCAGCCGCCCCCGATACTGCCGTGCGTCCTCCGGGTCATTCGGCACCGCCCCCGTCACCTGCACTCGCACAACCTCGTGGCCCATCGGTCTAAGAGTTGCATCCAGAGCCTGCTTCAGAGTCCCTGCAATCCCCGTCTGCGACGCAAACAATTCATCGAGTGTGAGCAACCGCATCCGTTCCAGCACAACCCGCTCAGCTTGGGCCAGCACATGTGGTCCAGCATGCGGCAGTTGCGACCACGCTTCGTAAACCATTTCCGGGTTCACCCGCGTTTCAATCGTGATCGGAACCACAATGATCACGCCATCCCTGGTCCGTGTGCCCATCTTCAAATGCATTTGGCTCGTCCGCAGGTCCACAACTGCCGACAGCTGCCCAATTGGCAGTTTCCAGTGCGTCCCCGGGCCCACTACCCGGTGAAATCGCCCAAACCGCGTCACCACACCCGCCTCTCCAAGTCCAACGTTGTAAATCCCGGTCACCACCAGCACAGAAACAACAACCAGCAGCCCAACACACCCGGAAATCAACCATGAAATGGCCATCGCTAGCCTTTGTCCTGACAGGTCCACACCACCAGCGCAGACGCCAGCAACGGTCCAGTCAGTTGAGATTCGACACCAGCCCGTCCAAAGACAGGTCAACCTGCCCTATCGGCCAATTAACTCCCAAACTTGAGCCCTTGCCTCTGATTACCCTATAACTCGTCCCTCACCACCGCGGAACTCCAACCGCCGCAATTCCCAATCTGCCCACCCCTCAACTGTGATCTGCGTTCTTCACCACCTCGGTCAGTTGTGGTATACGTTTTCACATGATCCAAAGCCGCGCACTTTTCACGTCTTTACTTGCCCTCGCTCTCAGCCCCGTCCCCCTACTCAACGCACAAAAAGATCCCTCCATCGCCCCCACTCCGCCAATGGGTTGGAACAGTTGGGACGCCTACGGTCTCACCATCAACGAAGCCGACTTCAAGGCAAACACCACCGTCCTCACCGGCATGAAGCAGTTCGGCTGGCTCTACGCCGTCATCGACGAGGGCTGGTACATGGCTGATCCCTTCGCCGGGTCCGTCGCCGATCGCAAGTACCTTTGGGACGCCAACGGAAATCTCATTCCCGTCGAGTCTCGATTCCCTTCATCGGTCAACGGCGCTGGCTTCAAGCCTCTTGCCGATTGGGTCCACGCTCAGGGCCTCAAGTTCGGCATCCACATCGTGCGCGGTATTCCCCGCGATGTCGTCAAGCAGAATCTTCCCATCGCCGGAACTGCCTTTCACGCCGCCGATGCCGCGGACACCAATGCCACCTGTCCCTGGGACGAAGGCAACTATGGCGTCGCCGACAATCCAGCCGGCCAGGCCTACTACGATGGCATGCTCAAGCTCTATGCCAGTTGGGGACTCGACTACATCAAGGTCGATTGCATCAGCGACCATCCCTTTCGCCCCACTGAGATTCGTCAGATCGCCGAGGCCATCCACAAAACCGGCCGCCCCATCGTCCTGAGCCTCTCCCCCGGTCCCACCAAAATCGACAACGCTGACTACGTCTCCAAGTATGCCCAGATGTGGCGCATCCAGGACGACCATTGGGATGGCTGGACCTTCGACAAAAAACCGCAGGACGGCGAGTTCCCCTTCAGCGTCAAGGATGAATTCGACCGCATCGCTGCATGGGCGCCTTACGTCAAGCCGGGCAACTGGCCCGATCCTGACATGCTCCCCGATGGCTGGCTGGGCCCGCACCCCGGCTGGGGAGAAGCTCGCCAATCTCGCAACAACCCTGTCGAAGAGCGCACTGAATTTACCCTCTTTTCCATCTCCCGCTCGCCCCTGATATTTGGTGGCAACCTTACCAAACTCGACGACACAACCCGATCTTTAATGACCAACAAGGAGCTGCTCGAGATCGATCAGGAAAGTATCCGCAGCAATCCCATTCCAATCGCCCAGAAGGATGGCCAGCCCGTTGCCTGGCGCGCCTGGGTTGCCCAGGTTCGAGAACCAAAGAAAAAAACCTACATCGCCGTCTTCAACCTCAGTGACGATCAAGGCATCTGGGACATTCCCTGGACTACCTTCCAGCTATCTGACAAGCCGCGCCCGGTCTACGATCTCTTCCGCCGCGAGCAGATTCCTCTGGCCACCGCACTCCACGTCCAGGTTCCAGCCCATGGCTGCGCAATCTTCCGCGTCGAGTAGCGCACCTCATCCCATCCCTGCAAAGATGATTTGGCGCCCCCTCCTTCGCTTCTTTCCAGCGAAGGGTGGGAGACCATGAACCACACCGTCTCTTCCCCAACCGCTACCGCAACGCCTGCCTCAACAGCGGCTCCAGCACCCTCGCCGCCCCGTGCCCATGCCAAAGAACCTGCCCACTCGCATCAATCAGCACCACCCAGGCCTCCTTGTCATTTTTCACGCCAAAGTAACTCCGCCACTGCTCCTCCTCGCTAGTCAGGATCACGCACTCTTCCTGCTCGCTCGCGCTCATCCCTTTGCGCATTCCACTCTTGATCATCGGCCGCACAAACCCCGGTGCCTGCTCAAGCATCACGAGTTGGTAAACTTTAACCGCTTTGAGCGCTGCGTCCCCTTGCACCGCCTTCGCCCACTCGCTGGTCGCATCTCCCGCATCCTTGCTGAACCCGGCAATCAACACCGCTGCGTGGCCATGAACTGCCTGCGCCACCGACACCTTGTGCCCACCCAGCGTCTCGCCCTCCGTCGCCGGCAGCGATTGCGCCCCGCACACACCCACCACTATCCCTATACCAAAAACGAATTCAGCCAGTCTCACCGATCGGCCTCCCATCTTTCGAAAATCGCATGCCTCATGTAACCTGTGCGAAACTTGAACCAACCCTGCACCTCTTGGTTTCCGCACCCAACCCTCCATCTGGTTGCGGATACTTCGTTCTTTGGCCCTCACCCATTGGATTGCCCTATGCCCATTCTTCGTTCCGCCTTTATCGCCCTTTCCCGCAACCGCACCCTGCGAAACTTCTGCGAGAAAACCAGGTTCGGACGTCGCATGAGCTCGCGATTCGTGGCCGGTATGGAGATCGGGGATGCCCTCCGCGTTGCCGCTGAACTCAACCACCAGGGCTTCCTCGTCACTCTTGACTCACTGGGCGAAAGTGTCTCTTCAGAAACCGAAGCGCACCGCGCCGCCGAAATCTATCACGAACTCCTGAAATCAATCGCCGCACAGAAGCTGAACGCTAACATCAGCATCAAGCTAACTCAGATGGGCCTCGAGTTAGATCGAGCCCTCGCGGAACGCATCGCCGAAAGCCTCGCCCGGCATGCAGCCGAAGTGGGTAGCTTCCTCCGCATCGACATGGAAGACTCGTCCCTCACCCAGACCACGCTCGACATCGTCTATCGCCTCCATGCTCGTCCTGATCTGCGTTCCTCCATCGGCGTCGTAATCCAAAGCTACCTCTACCGCTCCGAGTCCGATATCGAACAGCTCATCGCAAATGGCATCCGTGTCCGCCTCTGCAAAGGTGCCTACAAGGAGCCGCCCGAAGTCGCATTCCCCAAAAAGTCCGACGTCGATGCAAACTATGTCCGACTCACCAAGTTGCTCTTGGAGAGCCCCACTTATCATGGACTCGCCACGCACGACGAAGCCATGGTCGCCGCAGCCCAGGCATTCGCCTCCAAGCGCGGCATCGACAAAAGCCGCTTCGAGTTTCAAATGTTGTACGGTGTTCGCCGCGATCTACAGCGCCGCCTGATCAGCCAGGGTTACAACGTCCGCGTCTACGTCCCCTTCGGCACGGAATGGTACCCCTACTTCATGCGCCGCCTGGCCGAACGCCCCGCCAACGTCATTTTCCTCGCTCGCAACTACTTCCGCTTCTAGCGTCTCTCCACCCCAGCCTCCTGCTCCGCTGGCTCTTCTTCGCTGCGCTTCTTCAGCCGGTGCTGTTGCCTAACAAGCATCGGTTCACGGCACAGCGGGCACTCCCATGGGTAGTAGCCAAACCACGAGTAGATCCTCTTCTGCATAAACCCCTGCCGCGCCAGCCTGCGCAGTTGGTTGCCGCAATAATCGCAGAGCACTTTCTGATTCAGCTCATCTGACTCCGTTGCAGATCGCGAATACTGTCTCCGCGGCGCTCGCCCATAAACTTCGCTATAGTCTTCTTTTTTCAATTCTTGCCTTCTCGCCCTTGCCTCGCCTCGAAGATCTTCTAAGCCCGCAACCTATCCTACTTGCTGCCCAACCGCTCCAGCCCCTTGCCAGCCAAATCTTCTACCGCCTTAACCAAATAAGGCGATGTATTCAAAGACTCCGGCCGCCTCAGTTTGACATCCAGCTTTTTGGCATACTCAGTGAAGAGAATGTCCACATCAAACAGGATTTCGACATGGTCGCAGAGAAACCCTATCGGTTGCAAGATCAGCGCCTTCACCCCATCGCCGGCAACCGCATCCAGCGTCGATTCCACAGTCGGCCCAATCCACGGTCCGCCGCTTGCTCCCTGGCTCTGGAACGCGAACCACCACTGCGGCATCTTCTCCACGCGCTTTGCCACCTCAACTGCCGTCCGCCTCGCATCTTCGGCATATGGATCCGCACCCGCTCCCGGCCAATTCCGCGGCTGCCCCTCATTCGCCTGCGCAGTCTGGATAGTCCGGCACGGCACACTGTGCGCTGTAAACAGCACCGGCACCGCATGCCCTACCTCCGCACTCATCTCCTTGAGCAGCGGTCTCAGCCGATCGGCAAACCCCTCGGCCAGCAGCGGATGATCCGCCCACCCCTCTGTAAAGTCGATTCGCAAAGCCGTTCCAGCCTCAGCCTCAACCGCTCGTCGATACAATCCCACACTGGTCCGCGAATTCTGCGGCGCAAGGCATATCACCGCCGCCTCCTCAATTCCGTCCGCCAGCATCTGCCGCACAACGTCGGGGATATAAGGCTTCCAATTCCGCATCCCCACGTACACCGGAATCTTTTCCCTGCCCGCGCTCAGTTCTGCTTCCACCAGCCTCGCCAACTCCATCGTGATGTCAGTCAGCGGGCTTTTTCCAATCAGCGAATACCGATGCTGAATCTCCTCCACCACACTCTGCGGCAGCGGCCGCCCGCTAACCACATTGCGCAAGTACTCCGGAATCTGCCCCACCGTCTCCGGCGTCCCATGAGCTAGCAGCAGAACAGCTTGCTTAGTCACTTTTCCTCCCGTCCCACTGCCGCGAGTCCAATCCCAAGTCTCGAGTCCCTATTCCCTGTTGCCTAGTCCCTAGTCCCTATTGCCTAGCCCCTAGCCCAGCCGAAACTCCCTCACCATCTTCACCACCGCCTGCACGTTCTCCACCGGCGTAGTCGGCACAATCCCATGACCAAGATTGAAGATGTGTCCCGGCCGTCCATCAGCCAGCCGCAGAATCTCATGCACCCGCTTCTCAATCACATCAAGCGGCGCAAACAGCGTGATCGGGTCCAGATTCCCCTGCACCGCGTGCCCATGCCCAACCGCTTTCCAGCCTTCATCCAGCGGCTGCCGCCAGTCCAGTCCAACCACGTCCGCGCCCGTCGCCGCCATCTCTGTCAGCAGCCCAGCCGTCTCCACGCCAAAGTAAATCACCGGCACGCCCATCGCCTGCACCGCGCGCACCAGCCGCTTCGACGCCTCAAACGCATACTCCCGATAGTCCGTCAGCGAAAGCGCACCAACCCAGCTATCGAATATCTGAATCACGTCCGCACCGGCCAGCACCTGCAACCGGCAATACTCCGTCAGCACCGTGACCAGCTTGTCCAGGAGCAGCCGCCAGCTCAGGTCATCCTTGTACATCATCGTCTTCGTGTGGATGTAGTTCCGTGACCCGCCGCCCTCAATCATGTAGCTGGCCAGCGTAAACGGCGCACCGCAAAATCCAATAATCCCCAGCCGGTCGCGGAAGTGTGTGGCTACCTTTTGAATCGCCCGCGCCACAAAACTCAAGTCATCCGTCCGATCCGTCCTCAGCGCAAGCACATCCTCAGCCGTCCTAACCGGATGATGCACCACCGGCCCTTCGCCTGCTTGAAACTCAAACGGCAACCCCATCGGTTCCAGCGGCAGCAGCAGATCGGCAAAGATTATCGCTGCATCCACGCCCAGCTTTTCCGCAGCCGTAATCGTCACCTCGGCGGCAATCTCCGGCTGCTTGCAAATCTCCACCAGCGTATGGTGCTTGCGCACGTCGCGGTACTCCTGCATATAGCGCCCCGCCTGGCGCAGAAACCATACCGGCGTGCGGTCAACGGGACGCCGCAAACAAGCGCGCACAAAGCGGTTGCCATCCAAAATCGTGTCGGGGACTGCTGAAATCAGTGGTTGGGTGTCCATACAATTTCGATTCTAAAGGCGAAGGCACCCGACCTTGGTGATTTAGCTCACACCTAGCCAGTCCGATTTCACCCCATCCAATTCCGCGCCTCTACTCAGCCCGCCAATCAACCGCGGGTCCCCATCCTTCGCCTCCCCACTGGCGAAGGGTGGGAAACCATGAATCCCATCCCGCCCCTACTGCCCCTCCACCCTAACCACCCGAATCTCCGGATAAGCCCCATCCCAGTCCGGAGTCACCCTGTCGAAGATCAGCCGGAAATCCTGCCCATCTCCCGGCTTCAACGGCGCGGCAGACACCGGCTCCAAATCCACATATGGGCTCCGCGTCCGAATGAACTTCAGCGGCTGCGTCTCGTTCTGCGCCACTTCATGCGCAAACGTCCTGAAGAGCACCTGCACACTGATTCCCGTAACCGTCCGGTTCCCTGTGTTCGCAATATGTCCGTCCACGTAGGTCACCTTGCCGCCCGCCAGGTTTCCCGACTCGCTCATCACCAGCCCGGTTATCGGCAAGCTAGCTGCATACGCATCCGGCGTTGCGGAAATCGGAGTTACCGTCGCCGTCTTCTTGCCGTGTTCCAGCATGAAAAACGCCGCTGCGGCCACCACCAACACGACCGAAGCTGCAATCGCCAACGGCAGCCAGTTGCGTTCCTTTGTTTCGCTGGGAGAAACGAGTTGAGGACCAGTGCTCACCAGCGGATTTTACACCCGTTACCAAAGGAATATCCCCACCGCACTCGTTCTTGTCATTAGACGCGCACTTTTTCGCCATTGGCCGATCTGGTTGAACAGGCCCATACTTTTCATCAAATCTCCACGAGATTTCAAACATCTTCGACGGCTCTACCGGCGTCTAAGAGATCAAGCAGCAGCAAGAGGTCTCCGGCCAACTCCGGCCCCACACGATCCACGAAGGCAGGTAGCGATGTCGTCCAGTCCTGAATCCGCGAATCCCATCCTGCCGGTCCCACAGGCCGTTCCAGATCCGCGCCCCAGCTCCCCAAAATCCGGCGACCTGCCCTACATGATGATGACCGTCATCGCCATCCTCCTGCTCCTCGGCAGCCTCTGGGTCTTCTAGCCCCTACCCCCGCGCCTCGGCAGTTCCCCGCTCCAAATGGAAGATCGCCACCAGAAACCAGGCAGCTGTTCCAAGCACTGCCGCGATTCCAAGCGGGAAGAACTCAGGAAGCACTCCTTTGCCACTCCGTGCCGCGTCAATTGAGAACCACTGAAACCAGGCAACCAGCCAGAAAACCTCCGTTTTGAGCCAGGGGATCATCTCAAGCGACAGATACTCGATCCGCGCCCCATTCTCATCGGTCGCACGCACCAGAAACTGGAGCACCCTGGGGAACTGTGAAACGATCGTGATCGTCAGGTAAAGCCCGAGCGTCACCATCGGCAAGATCAGAAGGCTGGACGCCTGCCCCCATCCATTCGGATTGCCCGCGTGATCGAAGTGAATCGGAATGCGCCCCGGAAGCCGCTCCGGTCCGAATAAAGCTCGATACGTTATCCACGCCTGTACTCCAAGCGAAATTATTGCTAGCCCTTCCAGCCACTTCCGCACGCCCTGCCTCCTTATCCAACTTTACTGAAACCATAACTCGTCTGTTCGTCGAGATCTTGCCGCCTTCCTGCACACCGACTTCATGCGCACGACAAACCGCACTCAAAACCCCGCCTCATCACTTCCACTCCCTCTGTCTCCCCTCAAATCGAACAAACCATCTGCCAACTCGTGGCAATTCACAGCGTGATATAACGGTCAAATCGATGATTAGACAATTAGATCGGTCCCCCGGAATTAGATCGATCCCACGAAGGAGTCAGTGCCTTGAACTCTCCCCTCACTATTCGCCGTTTCTCCCGTCCCGTTCTCATTGCAATTCTTGCCGCTGCGCCCATAATCCACAGTCCCACCATTGCCCCCGCCCAGCAGCCCTCAGTTGAACAGACCGACAAGTACACCTGGCTTGAAGACATCTTCGGCGAAAAGCAACTGGCCTGGGTCAAGGCCGAGAATCAGCGCACCGCCAACGTCATCGAGAAGGATCCTCGCTGGGCCACCAACCAGGCCGAAGCACTCAAGGTCCTCGATTCTCCCGAGCGCCTCGCCTTCCCCACATTCCGATCCGGCGATATCTACAACACGTGGCGCGATGCCGATCACGTTCGCGGAATCATCCGCCGCACCACCCTTGAAGACTACAAATCCGCCGACCCTAAGTGGCAGACCGTCGTCGACTACGACGCCCTCTCCAAGACCGACGGAAAAAGCTGGGTCGGCAAAGGAGTCGGGTGCCTCGATCCCGACGAAACACTCTGCCTGCTCGCCCTCTCAAATGGTGGCGAAGACGCAATCACCCTTCGCGAAATCGATCTCAGGGCTGGCAAATTCGTCGATGGCGGCTTCGTTTTGCCAACCGGCAAAAACCGCGTCGCCTGGGTCGACAAAGATACCCTCCTCATTGGCCGTGACTGGGGACCCGGAACAATGAGCGAAGCCGGCTATCCCATCACCGTCCGCGAATGGCATCGCGGAGAGCCCCTCGAAAAATCTCGCGAAATCTTTCGCGGCGACGTCAAAGACAACGGCTATGGCGACAACGCCTCCGTCTATATAGATGGCCAGGGCCATCAGATCTCTGCCGTCGAGCGCAGCATCAACACCTTCGAGCGCGAGACCTACCTCCTCGAACCCTCCGGTTCTGTCAGACTTTCTCTACCTCTCAAAGGCGGCATAGATGGCATGCTCGATGGCCAACTTATCATTTCCATCGACGACGATTGGACCCCCACCGGCTCAACGCAAACCTTCGCCAAAGGATCGGAGCTTTCCCTCGACCTCAAGGCAACCGAAAAAGACCCCGTCCACCTCAAGCCGACCATCATCTTCGCTCCAACGGCTACCGAGTTCTTGCAGGAAGGCCTCTCCCTCACCAGGAACGCTCTGCTCTTGACCACCCTGGACAACGTGCAGGGCCGTGCGTACCTCTATACGCACAACCACGACGGCAAGTGGAATCGCAAGCGCCTACCCGTTGAAGACAACAGCAGCGTAAGCATCGTTTCCACCAGCGCCACCGACGACCATTTCTTCCTCACCGTCTACGGCTTCCTCACGCCGCCCACTATCCTCCTCGGCAACGCCGCCGATGGTTCGCTCTCCGCCATCAAATCCCAGAAGCCGCTCTTTGACTCAAGTACCGACATCGTTGAGCAATTCCATGCCACATCGAAGGACGGCACCAGCGTTCCCTATTTCGTTGTCCATCGCAAAGAAATCAAATATGACGGCTCCAATCCAACGCTGCTCGATGCCTACGGCGGATTCCAGGTCTCTTCCACGCCCGGCTACTCCCCGGTCATCGGAAAGCTGTGGCTCGAGCACGGCGGGGTCTTCGTCCTCGCCAACATTCGCGGCGGTGGCGAGTTCGGCCCCGCCTGGCATGAAGCCGGACTTAAAACCCATCGCCAGCGCATCTACGACGACTTCTACGCCGTCGCCCAAGACCTCGTCGCCCGCAAGATCACCTCCACGCCCAAGCTCGGCATCATGGGCGGCTCCAACGGCGGCCTGCTCATGGGCGTCGAATTCACCCAACACCCCGAGATGTGGAAGGCCGTCGTCATCCAGGTCCCCCTGCTCGATATGCTCGCCTTCGAACACTTGTCTGCCGGCGCATCATGGGTCGGCGAATACGGCTCCGTCTCCGTCCCCGCGGAGCGCGCCTTCCTCGCCTCCATCTCGCCCTATAACCAGCTCAAGCCCGGCGTCAAATACCCCGAACCGCTCATCTTCACCACCACCCGCGATGACCGTGTCGGCCCCGTCCACGCCCGCAAGTTCGCCGCTCGCCTCGAAGAGTTCGGCGATCCCTTCTTCTACGACGAGATCACTGAAGGCGGTCACGGCGCCGGCGCAGACAACAAGCAAGCCTCCCAAATGTGGGCCGACACCTACACCTACCTCATGATGAAACTGATGGACTAGGAGACGCCCCAGAGGGGCGGCACGAGAATAGCCCCGGGTGAAACCCGGGGAAAGCCGTCAACAACATACCTAAGCGCCCTGTATGGGCGCTGCGAAATTCAATCCCTCCCCGATCAAGGCGCAGAACGATGTACGATGTCCTCATCGAGCCGAAGCACGCATCGCATTGGGAGAGGTTATGTCGAGCCGCGAAGAAGTCACCGCAAAAATCGTCAGCAGGAAAGTAGAACTCGGTCTCACTTGGGGAGGCATAGCCGCCCAATTGGGAAACAGCTCGCCGATCCTCTATACAGCCGCCCTGCTCGGGCAGATGACGTTGACCACAGAAGAAGCAGCCAAGGCCGCCGCGATCTTTGGCCTCTCAAAGGAAGAGACTGCGTGGTTGGTGCTGTCCCCGGAGCGCGGAGCAAACGCAATCACGCCACCCACCGACCCCCTCATCTACCGCTTCTATGAACTCGTCCAGACCTATGGCACAACCTGGAAGGCCCTGATCGAAGAAGAGTTCGGAGACGGCATCATGAGCGCCATCGACTTCAGTATGACCATCGAACGCGAGCCCGACCCCAAGGGCGACCGTGTGAAGATCGGCATGTCCGGGAAGTTCCTCCCCTTCAAACGCTTCTAAGCCCCCATCGGATCAGACGCTCACCAATCAATCGCGGGTGCCCCATCCATTCAACCGCCTCCTCGGGGAATGGATGCGAAATCTGAGAGCCGGCGCAACCCCCAACGGACGCCAATTATCCCCGCACGCAGTCCCTCACCCAAACTTCGCCCGCCGAACTGACTGACGGAAGTCTTGCCCATTCATTTCCACGCGTACACACATCTCCGCAAGCCTCGACCGCATCCTTTCGCCGATCCGGTCTCCAAGCGTCTGCTCGCGCGCGGCGCGTTCCGGATCAGTCAATCCTCCGCCCCCAGGCGGCAAGTCGGGATAATTCGTCGTAATAATCGTCGTCAAATTGTCGTTGTAGCGGGAATTCAATATCAGCGCCACCGTATCCCATACCCACTCGTTCGGCTTCTGCGCGCCCAGATCGTCCAGCACCAGCACCTCCGCGGCAAACACCGGCTTCAGCAGTTCAAGCTCCGTTGTATTCACCTGAGTGTTGTAGCTGTTTTGAATATTCTTCAGCAGCTCGCGGTAGTCGCAGAACAACCCCTTCACGCCCCGCTCCTGCACCAGCCTCCGCAGCACCCCCACCGCCAGGTGCGTCTTCCCCACTCCAATCGATCCCGTAAACAAGAGGCCCCTCCCCGCCGTGTCCACCGGGTACGCCTCGACAAACCGCCGCGCCGTCAGGAGCGCCCGACCCAGCGAGGCATCTGCCCCGGGGAACACCGCGTCGAAGGCTTCCAGCATGTAATGCCGATACCGCTCCGGAACCCGCGCCGCCGCCAGCCGCCGCTCCTCCCGCACCACCTCTTGGCAATCGCACGCTCGCGAAACCCACTGGCCCGTCTCGTCCATCACCCGAACCAGGCCCACTCCATCGCAAATTGTGCAAACGCTCATCGCTCATCCAGCCTAGCGCAACAGCCCTCGCAGCGATATCTGCAAAACCCGCCATCTGCAAAACCCGTCCCGGTTGCCAAATGGCCTATACACACTTCGAGATCTTCACTGCCCTTGCATCGAGAGATGTCTGAGAAAGTCATCCAGGTAGAGAACCAGCGGATAATGCACTCCCCATCTGTTGGAAACAGGCATCAGCTCCGGCCTGCGCGGCGGCACCATGCTTGGCGCAATCCGTCCCGTCAGCGGAGCGCTTTCGTGCAGGACTGTTTGCTTTGGACGCAAGTCGAGAAGCGCATTCATCATCCGGCGCCTATCATCCGGCAACGCGTTGATCTCGACCATTCTTGTCTGAATACCAGCAATGGCGTTCCTGGGTGCGACCGCCTGGTCCTGCAAACGCTCACGCGGCAACCTGAATGCCCGCCTCGCTGCATTGGGGGCATCCAGAAATCCCGTAATCGGGCCATCCGCCCCGAACTGCTCGCGAAGTTGCAGGCAGAACGCGGGTATGGTGACGTCGTTGTTAAGAATCGTCTTCGCCAGCAGTTGCTCGCAGCCTCTTCTCTTTCGCGCCAGGCAACTGTTCTGTATATTGCTGTCCGCCATGCCATAGATCACTTTGGCGTTCGGGCAGAAGGTTGTGATCATGCCCGCGCACATGTGGCAGGGTTCCAGCGTGCAATAGATCCGCAGTCGCAAATTCGCTAGGTTATAGCCCTTCCGTAGAAGTCCTAAAATCAGCAGCGATTCGGCGTGGCAACAGCGGCTTACTTGGCTCACGTTCACGGCCCAGCCGAGAATGCAGTCATTCGGAGCTACCGCCAGAGCGCCTATATTGTGTCCTTTGAGCCCATCCGGGCGTCCCCCTTGCGCGTGCTTCCATGTCTGATTCACCACTCCGAATGCGGCACGCGTAAAAAGGTCGTCTCGCAGGGCGCTGCCCGGCATTGGCACAAAACTGCAATCGGGCATGGGAGGTTCCGAAAAAATCACACCCCCCATCTGCACTCTCACGAAGGCCGGGGCAGTGGCGACCGAATTGATCGTCGCAAGAAGGTGCTGTTTTTCAAGGAGCTGGGGTGGCTTGGGCTTCGCATACCCATCAACGGCAAACTCAAACTTCAGGCTCTTCTGATTGAAGGAACAATTCAGATTCCAATCGCTAAGGTTCCATGACGGAAACCCCTCGCCCTCCACGCCATTGGTCCCCGTCTTCACTGCTCTTAGCTGGTTGCCATCCGAGTAGATCACGAACCTCACATCCAGCAGCCACGCCAGGCCCAGGCACCAATCGGACGGGAAGTAGTTCAAGACGAGGCAACAATCGCGCAGACTCCCCTCCGGACCAAGTTGTGCGGCCATACTCGTGAGGATCCAGGAGGCCGGGGTTCCGGCTCCCTGCCCCTTTGCCTTCCCGATTACATTCCATCCTTCGGCCTTGTTCCCAATCCTTACCAGCAGCGCGGCGTTGCTGCCCTGCTTTCCCGTGGGATTGCCATAAATCCTGACCAGCCAAAGCAGTAGCTCTTCGATCGTCACTTGAGTTTCCTTCCATAGACGGGGTTTTTCTGGAACAACGAGTATGCCAGACAAAAAATGCCCCTTGCAACAGTTTCCCAAACCAGTCTGCTGTCCTGCCTGTCGCCTTAAACTGAGCAGGATTCATCGTGGACACACATGGTCAGTGACCTGCAGAGCCGCGGTCGCCTACAATCAACTCCACCCGGGCAGTGAATGCTATACCTCGCGCCAACCGGGGACCACTCAATCCTGGAGACGCTCGTATGCATCGATATCGCCTTTCAACCGCTGTATTCGCCCTCGCCGCTTTTCTCACTCCATTGTGCTCGCTCGCGCAGGAGCCCGGAACCCTCCCCGAAACCAAAGCTCCAGCACCCACACAAGCCGCCACAGCCGCGGCACAGCAAGCCGCACCCGCGCGCGACGCCTATTGGACCGAACACGACAAGCAAGTGCTCCGTGATTTTCCCTGGCTCGCAAGATTCAAGGAGGAAGACTTGAAGCTCGGCCCACCCGCCCCTGGCGAAGACCGCGTCGTCTTTATGGGAGACTCCATCACCCAGGGCTGGCACTTCAAAGGTGCTGACGGTTTCTTCGAGGGCAAGCCCTACATCAACCGCGGCATCAGCGGCCAAACCACCCCGCAAATGCTTGGCCGCTTTCGCCAGGACGTCATCGACCTCAAGCCCAAAGTCGTCGTCATCCTCGCCGGCACCAACGACATCGCCGGAAACACCGGTCCCATGACCCTCGAGCAGATCGAGGCAAACCTCGCCTCCATGACCGATCTCGCCGCCGCCAATCATATCCGCGTCGTCCTCTGCTCCATCCTCCCGGCTTTTGATTATCCGTGGAAGCCCGGCCTCACCCCCGCCCCCAAAATCATCGAGCTCAATCGCTGGATCAAATCCTGGGCCGCCGATCACGGCTACGTCTACGTCGACTACCACTCCGCCATGAAGGACGACCGCGATGGCCTCCCGCCCAATCTAAGCCACGACGGCGTCCATCCCCTGCCCGCCGGATACGCCATAATGGCCCCCCTCGTCGAAGCCGGTATCAGGAAAGCCCTTGAATAGCCCACCATCCATATCGAACGCGAGACCCTGGACCCCAGACCCTGGACCCTGGACCTAGTCCCTCCGCCTCTTTGTAAACCGCCCCAACGCCCGCCTACCCGGCTCCGCATCCCCCGTGACCAGATAAGCCAATATCGCCCCCTGAAATA
>Ga0182016_10004715_pt1 | contig 14978 bp, 16 predicted proteins | sample 712S2MmetaG_FD_120491 | JGI IMG/M metagenome (GOLD analysis project Ga0182016, IMG submission 120491) | Permafrost microbial communities from Stordalen Mire, Sweden - 712S2M metaG | ecosystem: Environmental > Terrestrial > Soil > Wetlands > Permafrost | place: Sweden: Stordalen | collected...
CCGGCCTGGCGGTGCTCACTTCTGTGGGTTCCTGCGCGCCTTTCGTCGGAGCCTTCGCCACGGTGTGGGGCATGTATCTCGCGCTGATCGCGATCAGCGCCTAGCGAACGGCGGCCATCGAGAAGGTGGCGGGACCCGTCGGCGAGGCCTTGATCATGACCGCCATCGGCTTGTTCGTTGCCGTGCCGGCGGTGCTGGGATACAACGTGCTGCTGCGCCGCAATCGCAACCTGCAGGAGGGCGTCAGCCACTTCACGCACGAGCTGCACGCGTACCTGATCTCGGGCGCCAAGATGGGATTGGGCATGGAGAAGGCTCCGCCGGCTGTCGGCAAACCCGCTCCTGCTGCAGCGCGCTAGGAGTTCGCCCTCATGGCAATGAGCGCTAGCGGAAGCAGCGAAGGCGAGGTGCTCTCGGACATCAACGTGACGCCCCTGGTGGACGTCATGTTGGTGCTCCTGATCATCTTCATCATCACGGTCCCCGTGGCTTTGAAGGAGCACAAGGTCGCGTTGCCGAAGGCGAACAATCTTCCGACGGTCACCAAGCCGGAGGACGTGACCATTGCCGTGGACAAGTCGGGCGAGATTTACTGGAACGCCCGGCTTCTGGAGAACCAGGACGCATTGAAGGCCGAGTTGCGGTCCATCGCGCCCATGAACCCGCAGCCCGAAGTGCACATCCGCGGCGACATGGATGCGCGCTACATGTATGTGGGCCAGGTGCTGGTGGCCGCCCAGCAGATCGGCATTCGCAAGGTTGCGTTCTTGACCTCGCCGCTGCACCCCGGCGAAGCACCGTAGGAGATTCAAAATGGCAATGGCAACTTCCACCGCCGAGGGCCAGTCGTTTACGGACATCAACATGACGCCGCTGATCGACGTCATGTTGGTGCTGCTGATCATTTTCATCATATCGCTGCCCCCGCAGACGCACGCGGTGAAGATCGACAATCCGTTGCCGCCGCCGCCGAATTTCGTGCCGCCGCCGCCGCCCGAGGTCATCAATCTGACCATCGATTTCGACGGCACCATGGCGTGGAACGGCAATGCGGTGGACCGGCCCACCTTGCAGTCCTACATCGCGCAGGAGGCCGTGAAGGATCCGCAGCCCGAAGTGCACATCCAGGTCGACAAGTTCGCCAAGTACGAGAGGGTGGCCCAGACCTTGGCGGACTTGCAGAGTCGAGGCTTGAAGAAGATCGGATTCGTCAACAATAATTTGTTCTAATAATAACGATCCGGCGGGTATTACGGCGCGTCAGCCCCTTGGCGCGCCTTTTGTTTGATTCAAGCTGCAAATCAAATTCGAATTCAAGGTTGCGAGGTTAGCCAATGTCTCATCCCACCCAGAACGTTCGACATAAGTTGGTTCTTGCCATGGTGCTGGCCGTCGCAAGCGTCGCCGCGGCGCATGTGTCGTTCGCGGCGGACAAGAAACCGGAAATCAGCCGCGTCATTGCCAAGGAAATGACCGCGGCACAGAAGGCGCTGCAGGCCGGCCAGTGGCAGGAAGCGCTGAAGAACCTGGACGCCGCCTCGGACAAGTCCGGGCTCACGCCGTTCGACAAGAAGACCATATTCGATTTCAAGGCGTTCGCCGACGTGCGCCTGAGCAAGCTCAAGGACGCCCAGGAGAACTATGAGCAGGCCTTGGCCACGGGACAGTACACGCCCGAGGAAGCGGCCAAGACCAAGCGCACGCTGTTCCGCCTGGCCGCCGGCAACCAGCAATACCCGAAGGCGCTGGAATACGGCAAGCAGGTGGCGGACGCCGGAGACGCGAACGGGGACGACCTGTTGGTGATGGCGCAGATCTATTACCTGCAGAAGGACTGCAAGGATTCCGGGACCTGGGCCGACAAGGCCATCGCCTATTCCAAGAAGTCGGGCGAGGCGCCGAAGGAGACCCTCTACCAGTTCAAGCTGCAGTGCGCATCCGATGCGGGCGACAACGCGGCGATGTCCACGGTGCTGGTCGATCTCATCAAGCTCACGAACAAGACGAACTACTGGAACACGCTGCTGCGCATCGAGCGGCAGGATGAGCGGGACGACCACAACCTGCTCATGATCTACCGCGTCATGTACGACACGAATGCCATGGACAAGGGTTCGGATTACATGGAGATGGCGCAGCTGCTGGGCGATGCGGCGCTCCCCGGCGAAGCGGAGATGGTGATCGAGAAGGGCATGGCGACCGGCTTGTTCACCGACCAGAAGGACAAGGACCGCGCCAGCCGCCTGCAGGCCGCGCTCAAGACGCGTGCGGACGCGGACAAGAAGGGCGCCGCCCAGTTCGACGCCGAGGCCGCCAAGAACGCGGCGGGCGAGCTCGACGTCAAGTCGGGCGAGGTTTACTTCGGCGCCGGGGACTTTCAGGGCGCGGTGACGGCCATCAGCCGCGGCCTGCAGAAGCAGGGCATCAAGCACCTGGATGAGGCGTACGTCTATCTGGGCCGGTCGCTGGCTCAGCTGAAGAACAATGCGGATGCGAAGAAGGCGTTTTTTGGATTGAAGAACGTGCCGAACATCAGCCCGCGGGTGATGCGGCTGTGGGATTTGTATTCCGAGAAGCTCGGCTCCTGATCGCCGGGCGGGGAGACAACATGTCCATCAAAGCTGGCGAGAAGATGCCCGAGGGCAAGTTCACTCGCATGACGAGCGACGGCCCGAAGAAGCTCACCACGGGCGAACTGTTCGACGGCAAGACCGTGGTGCTGTTCTCGGTGCCGGGCGCATTTACGCCGACCTGCGACGCCAAGCACTTGCCGGGCTTCGTCGAACACGCCGAGGCCTTCAAGAAGAAGGGCGTCGACACCATAGCCTGCACGGCGGTCAACGATGTGTTCGTGATGAACGCGTGGGGCAAGTCGGGCGGCGTGGGCGACAAGGTGTTGATGCTGGCGGACGGCAATGGCGAATACGTCAAGGCGCTGGGCCTCGATTTGGACGCCACGGGATACGGCATGGGCCACCGTGGCCAGCGCTTTGCCATCATCGTCAAGAACGGCGTTGCGGTCCATGTCAACGTCGAAGCGCCGGGCGAATTCAAGGTATCCGCGGCCGACTACGTGCTGAAGCAACTCTAGCTTGCGCACGTTGCTGGCTCTGCGCAGCGCCCCGCCGGTGTTCGGAACGGCCGAGGCGCAGCGGATCGCGCGCGACGTATACGGCCTGGCGGCCCGGGCTGCGCCGCTGTCCGGTGAGCGGGACTGCAACTTCCACATCGGCGCCACGGGGGCGGCCGGCCACGTATTGAAGATCGTGGATGGTGCAGCCCTTCAGGCAGCGACGGACTGCCAGACCCGGGTGCTGCGTCACCTGGCCGAGCAAGATCCGGGGTTGCCGGTCCCGCGACTCGTGACGACCTTGGCGGGCGCCGATCTCGGCAGCGTGGATCGCGACGGCATCTCTTATGCCACCTGCCTCCTCACCTATATCCCCGGCGTGCTGCTCAGGAGCGCCCCGCCCAGCGCGGATCTATTGGGCGACGTGGGGAGGACCCTGGCCCGCATCGACGTCGCGCTGCAGGGGTTTTTTCACCCGGCACTGGATCAGCACATTGCCTGGGACGTGCGGCGGTTGCCCGAACTCCTCGAGCATGCCCCCTATCTGGAGCCGGCTGCGCGGCGGCGCGTCGAGGGACACTGCCACGCCTTCGTCGAGCGTTTGCCGGAGTTGCGCGCGCTGCGCAGCCAAGCCGTGCACGGCGATTGTCATCCAGGCAATCTGCTGGTCGATTCCACGATGAGCGCGGTGTGCGGCGTGCTTGATTTCGGCGACATGATTCACGCCCCGCTGATCCTCGAGCCGGCCGTGGCCATGTCCGAGCTGCTCACCGAGGGCCTCTGCGGCCCCGAGGGACTGGCCCGGCTGCTGTCGGGCTACGCGGGAGTCCATCCGGTGGAAGCCCGCGAGGTCGACTGGCTGCACGACCTGATTGCGGCCCGGCACTCGGTCACGCTGCTGGTTCACGCGTGGCGCAGCCGCCATGACCCCACGGGGGCGCGGCTGCTCGACGAAGCGGCAAGGAATGCCATCCGGTCGCTGGAACGGCTCGAGGAGCTTGGGCGCGCCCGCTTGAACCGTGAATGGCGCGAGGCGGCGGGCGTGTCGAGCGACGTGCCGGAGGGCCTTTGGTTGCAGCCGGAGGCTGCGCCGGACCTGGCCAGGCGGCATCGGCTGATGGGCGCCGGCGCCGAGTTATTCTACGAAGAGCCCCTGCATCTCGTACGCGGCGAGGGGGTTTGGCTGTTCGACCCGCAGGGGCGGGCCTATCTCGACATGTACAACAACGTGCCTCATGTCGGCCACTGCCACCCGACCGTGGTTGGTGCGATCCAGAGGCAGACGGCGACGCTCGTCACTCACACGCGCTACCTGCACCATCTCATCCTCGAGTATGCGGAACAGCTGACCTCGCGGTGTCCCAAAGAGCTCGATGCGTGCATCTTCGTCAATTCCGGCAGCGAGGCCAACGACGTGGCATGGCGCCTGGCGCAGTTCGCCACGGCCAATCGGGGCGCGGTGGTGATGGCGCATGCCTATCACGGGATCACCGACGCCGTGGCGGCGCTCACGCCGGGCGCCGGCGAGCCGCTGGATCCGCGGGTGGTGACCTTGACGCCGCCGCCCTTCGGGCTCACCGCGGAGGCGGTGATGGATGAAGCCGAGGTCGCGGCCGCGGCCCGGGATGCGGCCGGCGCCGTGCGCAAGCTGGCCGCGCGCGGATTCGGCCCGGCGGCATTTTTCATCGACAGCGCCCTGACCAGCAGCGGCATCGTAGATCCGCCGCCGATGTGGGCCGCCGCCATTGCGTCGGCATTGCGGACGGCCGGCTGCTTGATCGTCGCGGACGAGGTGCAATACGGGCTCGGCCGATCCGGCTCGCATTTCTGGGGATTCGAGCGGCGCGGGTTCGCGGGTCCGGGTTTGACGCCGGACATCGTGACCCTGGGCAAGCCCGTCGGGAACGGCTATCCGATCGGCGTCGTCATCGCCAATCGGGCGCTCATCGAAGCGTTTCAGGCGAAGTACGGGTTTTTCTCGACCTTCGGCGGCAACCCGGTCGCTGCGGCGGCGGGGCTTGCCGTGCTCCAGGTCCTGGAGCGCGAACAGTTGATGGCCAATGCCCGCACGACGGGGGCGTATCTGCGGCAGCGATTACAAGCCCTCGCGGAGCGGCATGCCTGCCTCGGGCGCGTTCGCGGCCACGGCTTGCTGCAGGGTCTCGAGGTCCTGGGGCCCGATGAGCGGTCCGCCCGGACTCGCACCAAGCAGATCGTGAACCGGCTGGCATCGCGCCACCGGGTGCTCATCGGTTCCGAGGGGCCGGCGGCCAACATCCTCAAGTTGAGGCCGCCGATGCCCTTTTGCCCCGAGCACGTCGACCTCGCCGTCGATGCGATCGACGCCGCCGCGGCATCGGCCTAACCGCCCAGGAGGCGCTCGAATTCCGGTACCACCTGGAACAGGTCGGCGACCAATCCGACGTCGGCCACCTCGAAAATCGGGGCCTCGGCATCCTTGTTGATGGCCACGATGGTGCGGGCATCCTTGATGCCGGTCAGGTGCTGAATTGCGCCCGATATGCCGAAGGCGATGTACATCTCGGGCGAGATGATCTTGCCGGTTTGACCCACCTGCATCTCGTTCGGGGCGTAGCCCGCGTCCACCGCCGCCCGCGAGGCGCCGACCGCCGCGCCCATCTTGTCCGCCAGGCTGAACAGAATTTTGAAGTTGTCGGCACTGGCCAGGGCACGGCCCCCCGAGACCACGCGGGAAGCGGTCTGCAGGTCCGGCCGGTCGGTGCCGCCCATCTTCGCGCCCACATAGCGCGTGTGCGAGGGCAGGGCGACGCTCAGCGACTTGGATTCGATCGCGGCGCTGCCGCCGTTGGGCGCCGCCTCGAAGGAGGCGACCCGCACGGTCGCCACGAGCGTGCGCGCGGCGTCGGCCTCGACGGTGACGATGGCGTTGCCGGCATAGATGGGGCGGCGGAACCGGTGGGAGGCCTCCACGGCCATCAGATCGCTGACCTGGGCGACGCCGAGCAGCGCCGCAACGCGCGGCATGAGGTCCTTGCCGAAGCTCGTGGATGGCCCGAACACGTGGCTGTAGTCCGCGGCGAGCGCAACGGCCTGCGGCGCCAGGATCGCGGCCAGGGGATGCTCGTTCTCGGGCCTGTCGACTCGCAGCACCGTCTTGACGCCCGCCAGCGCCGCGGCTTGCGCGGCCACCGCGGCGGTATCCTTGCCGAAAACGGCGAGCGTGATTTCCGCATCGGGGACGGCCATCGCGCACGTGACGCATTTGGCGGCCGCGGGGTTCAGGTTCTTGCCGTCGTGCTCGCCGATTATCAATACCTTGTTCATCAGATTAAGCCCTTCTTCTTCAATACGTCCACGAGCTCGGCCACGTCCTTCACCATGATGCCGCGCTGGCGCTGCGCGGGCGGCTCGGTCTTCACGGTCTTGAGATACTGGCCGGCGCTCACGCCAAGCGCGTCGAAGGTCGTGACGTCGAGCGGCTTCTTCTTGGCCTTCATGATGTCCGGCAGCTTGACGTAGCGCGGCTCATTGAGCCGCAGGTCGACGGTGACCACCGCCGGCAGATCCACTTCGATGGTTTCGAGCCCGGCATCGACCTCGCGGGTGACGGCCGCCTTTGCGCCGTCGATCCCGACCTTGGACGCGAAGGTCGCTTGCGGGCGCTCCCACAGGGCGGCCAGCATTTGTCCGGTTTGATTGGCATCGTCGTCGATGGCCTGCTTGCCGAGGAATATGAGATCGGGATTCTCCTTCCTGGCCAGGGCCAGGAAGGTGTGCGCGGCCGTAAGCGGTTCGACCGCAAGGTCGGTCTGGACCAGCACGGCCCGATCGGCGCCCATCGCCAGCGCGGTGCGGAGCTGTTGCTGCGTGTCGGCCACGCCGACGCTGACCGCAACGACCTCGATATTGCCGACGCGCTCCTTGATGCGCAGCGCCTCCTCGAGAGCGATCTCGTCGAACGGGTTGACGCTCATCTTGACCCCGTCGAGCATCACGCCCGAGCCGTCGGGCTTGACGCGCACGCGCACGTTGTAGTCCACGACCCGCTTGATGCAAACCATTATCTTCTGCATTGTCACTCCTTAGGCGGCCCCGCGCGGCGCGCTGCCCGATGGCGCCTGGGCCTGATTTTCCGACAACAACGTGGCGATTCTGGCGGCGCACTCGCGCAACTCCGGCAGAAACCGCTCCAGCCCGGTCTTCAGGGGTACGGCCGAGGACATGAACCGCACGCTCAGCACCGCCCACAGCCGGTCGGGCGAATTCACGGGAACGGCGACGTTCACCTCGTCCTCCGGACCGCGATCGCGTGTCACCACGGCGTAACCGTGGGTCCTGACGTCGCCGAGCGTACGCAGCCATTCGGATTGCTGGGACTCGGCCGGCTCGCCCCCCTTCTTGTTCGAACGGGCCAGTTGTGCGAGAAGATTATCACGCTCAGGCTGAGGGCAGAATGCGAGATACGCCCGGCCGGCGGCGGAGCCGAGCAGCGGGGCGCGCAGCCCGGCCGAGCGGCGAATGTCGACCAGCGTCGTCGTGTGGTCGGTGGTCTCGCGCACCAGCATGTCGGTGCCGCACAACGTCGCCAACGACACGGGCCAGAGAATGCCGCCGGCGAGTTCGGACAAGCAAGTCTTGGCGATTCGCGCCACCCAGGCCTCGTCCCGGAATCCGCCGCTCAAGGCGCGCACGAGCCGAGTCACCCGATAGCGGTCGTCGAACGAATGGCGATGGGCGAAGCCCGATTCGCACAGCGTTTCCAGAATGCGGTAGGCGGTGGTGCGCGGCAGGCGAATTTCGTGGGCGACCTCCGATACGGTCGCGCCGTCGCGCGAATTGAGTATCGTAAGGGCGTCAAGGCCGCGCGCCAGCGCGCGGATTGGGCGGGTGGATTCCATGAAACCTCGTTGCACGCCAGGGTCGCGCGACGAGAAAATCCACGCCGCGCACTCAGTGCCGTCATTACCCTAAATCGGCCGGCGCGGTAGTGTAAGGACGGCCGCTTCGCTTGTCCACCTTGCGGACAATCGCTAGACTGCTCCAGGAGATGACGCGCTATTTTCTCAAGCGGCTGGCGGGGGCGATACCCACGCTGTTCATCATCATTACAGCCGCGTTCTTTCTGATCCGCGCAGTTCCGGGAGGACCCTTCGACCAGGAACAGTCGCTGCCGCCCGAGATTCTCGCCAATCTGCAGCGCGCGTACGGGCTGGACCTGCCGGTCTGGCAGCAGTATGGCCGGTACGTGAGCGCGCTGGCGCATGGCGACTTCGGGCCCTCGTTCAAGTACAAGGACTTCTCCGTCACCGAACTCATCGCCCAGGGATTCCCCGTGACGCTCGAGATCGGGGTCGCCGCGCTGCTTCTTGCGGTGCTCGTCGGAATACCCGCCGGCGTGTTTGCAGCGCTGCATCACAATTCCGCCGCCGATTACGCCACGATGTCGCTGGCCGTGGTCGGCATTGCGGTTCCCTCGTTCGTCGTGTTGCCTTTTCTGGGCCTGTTGTTCGGGATCCGCCTGCATTGGCTGCCCGTTGCAGGCTGGGAGCCGGACTCGATCCGCCATCTGATCCTGCCCGTGCTCGCGCTCAGCCTGCCGCCGCTCGCGTACATGGCCCGGATGATGCGCGGAAGCATGCTCGAAGTCCTGCGCAGCGGTTTCATCCGCACGGCGTTCGCCAAGGGTCTGCCGCTGCGCGTCGTCATCCTGCGGCATGCGCTGCGGCCCGCGCTGCTTCCCATCGCGGGCTTCCTTGCTCCCGCGGTCGCGGCCATCCTGACGGGTTCTCTGGTGGTGGAGTCGATCGCGGGACTGCCGGGCATCGGACGCTATCTGGTGCAGGGCGCGTTGAATCGCGACTACACGCTGGTGATGGGCATGGTCGTCATTTACTCGGCTTTGCTGATCGCCATGGGCCTCGTCGTCGACCTCCTGTACGCGTGGCTCGATCCGCGCATCAGGTACTCCGGATGAGCGCGCTCCGGCGCCTGCGCTCCAATCCCGCCGCCGTGGCCGCGCTCGGCGTCATCCTGCTGCTGATCGCGATCGCGCTGGTCGGGCCCTGGCTCAGCCCAAACGACATCGCAGCGCTGGATTGGGCGCATGTCGCCGCCGAGCCGGGCCTCGTCGGCGCCCACTGGTTCGGCACCGACCGGCTCGGCCGGGATCTGTTCGTGCGCACGCTGGACGGAACCCGCATGTCAATGGCGGTGGGGCTGGCCGCGAGCGCCATCAGCCTCTTCATCGGAATCGCCTACGGCGCCGTCGCGGGTTACCTGGGCGGCCGGACCGACCACGTGATGATGCGCGTCATCGAGGTCCTGAGCGGCCTGCCGCTGGTGTTCTTCGTCATATTCCTCACGGTCGTGTTCGGGCGCAGCCGCTACGTGCTGTTTCTCACCATCGGCGCGGTGGGCTGGCTGTCCATGGCGCGCATCGTCCGCGGGCAGACCCTGAGCATCCGGCGGCGCGAATTCATCGAGGCGGCCGTGGCATCCGGCGCCGGCACGGGCCGGATCATTGCGAAGCACGTCGTGCCCAATCTGTTGGGATCCGTGATCGTGTACGCGACGCTCACGGTGCCGCAGATCATTCTCTTCGAGAGTTTCCTGAGCTTCCTCGGTCTGGGGGTTCAGGAGCCGCATTCGAGCCTCGGCACGTTGATCGCCGAGGGCGCCGGCGAGATGGAGGCGGCTCCGTGGATGCTCCTGGTGCCCGGGACCTTTCTCGCCGCGCTGCTGCTCTGCTTGAACATTTTCGGCGACGGTTTGCGCGATGCCCTCGACGTCAAGGAAGGGTAGGAGTTGACGCCCGTCTTCGCCATCGAGAACCTGAGCGTCGAGTTTGCGCGGGCGGACGGGACGGTTGCCGCCGTGCGAGCGGCGTCCCTGGCGGTGCGGCCGGGGGAGTGCGTCGGCATCGTCGGGGAGTCCGGGTCGGGCAAAACGCAGATGCTCATGGCCGCGATGGGGCTGCTCGGCAACGGCGCCCGCGCCAGCGGCAGCGTGCGATTCGAGGAGCGGGAGATACTCGGCTTGCCGGCCGCGCAGCTCAATCGAGTCCGCGGCTCCAGGCTCACCATGGTCTTTCAGGATCCGATGACGGCGCTCACGCCGCATTTGCGCATCGGCACGCAGCTCGCGGAGGTGCTGGTCCGCCACCGGCAGGTCACGTGGCGCGACGCCGAGCAGAGGGCCCTGCGGATCCTCGAGCGGGTGCGGATTTCCGAGCCGCGGCGGCGCCTCCGGCAGTATCCGCACGAACTGTCCGGCGGATTGCGCCAGCGTGTGATGATCGGCATGAGCCTGCTGTGCGAGCCCTCGGTGCTGATCGCCGACGAGCCGACCACGGCGCTCGACGTCACGGTGCAGATGCACATCATCGACCTCTTGAGGAGCATGCGCGAGGAGTCGCGCATGGCCATCGTTCTCGTCAGCCACGACTTGGGCGTGGTCGCCGGCCTTGCCGAGCGCATCTATGTGATGTACGCCGGCCGTGTGGTCGAGACCGCGCGCACCGGGCGGATTCTCGCGGGCGCCGAGCACCCGTACACCGCGGGTTTGCTCGCGTGCGTGCCGGATCTCGACGCCCCGCGGCGCGCCCGCATGCCGAGTCTCGCGGGGCAGCCGCCGGACCCGACCGGCATCGAGCGGGGATGCGCATTCGCGCCGCGGTGCGAACGCGCGCAGGAGCGCTGCCACGTGGAGCGGCCGCTGCTACGGGACCGTCCGGAGGACCATCAGGTCGCATGCCATTTTCCGCTCTCGGCATGAGCGGCGAGCTCCTCGAGGTCAAAGGGCTGCACGTGCGATTCGGCGCGGTTTCCGTGCTCGAGGACGTGTCCTTCGCCATACGGCCCGGGGAGATCGTGGGTCTGGTCGGCGAATCCGGGTCGGGCAAGTCGACGATTGCGCGCGCCGTGCTGCGCCTGATCCCGATCGCCTCCGGAAGCGTCGAGTTCCTGGGCAGCAATCTGCACTCGCTCGGGTCTGGAGAGCTGCGCCGCGCGCGGCGCGACCTGCAAATCGTGTTTCAGGATCCGCTGGCAAGCCTGAATCCACGCATGTCGATCGGCGATGCGCTTGCGGAGCCGCTGCGGATCCACGAGCCGCAGCTGACGGCGCGTGAGCGGGAATCGCGGGTGAGCGGGATGCTCGAGCGCGTGGGCCTTTCCGGGGACATCCTGCGCCGGTACCCGCACGAGTTCAGCGGGGGCCAATGCCAGCGGATCGGCATTGCGCGGGCCATGATGCCGAGCCCGAAGCTGCTGGTGTGCGATGAGCCGGTGAGCTCCCTCGACGTATCGATTCAGGGACAGATCGTCAATTTGCTCGCCGACTTGCAGCGGGACACCGGGGCCGCCGTGCTGTTCATCAGCCACAATCTCGCGGTGGTGCGTCACCTGAGCCGCCGCGTGCTGGTGATTTACCGGGGACGGGTGGTGGAGTCGGCCGGTTGCGACGAGCTCTTCGCCCGCCCGGTGCATCCCTACACCCGGGAGCTGCTCGCGGCCGTGCCGCACCTGTCGGCGCCGCCGCGGCGGATTGCCGCCCCCGCCGGGGACTCCACGGGCCTCGCGCCGGGCGCCGGCGGCTGCCCGTTTCATCCGCGCTGCGCCTTCGCGCAGGCGGCGTGCCAGAGGGGAGTTCCGCCTCTCGCGCAGGTGCGCCCGGGTCACCTCGCGGCCTGCCACCGCTGGCGCGAGCTCGTGTAGTCTTGAGTCCATGAAACATCCCGCTTCAGGCGCCGGCGGCGAGCGCGGAGGACGATCGGCGCTTCGCGCCAGCGGCGGCCTCGCCAACGTGCGCTACGAAATCCGCGGCAAGCTGGCGCGGCGCGCGCTCGAGCTGGAGCGGCTCGGCTACGACATCGTCTCGTTGAACATCGGCAACCCCTATGCATTCGGGTTCCGGACGCCCGAGACGATGCGGCTGGCGATGATCGAGAATCTGCGCCACAGCGAGGGATACGTGCACCAGAAGGGCATCTTCCCGGCGCGCGAGGCGGTGGTCATGCAGCAGCAGGAGCGCGGCGTGAAGGGCGTCACCACCGAGGAGGTGTTCATAGGGAACGGAGTGAGCGAGCTCATCGACTTGACGCTGCGCGCGCTGCTCAATGCGGGCGACGAGGTGCTGGTGCCGAGCCCCGATTACCCGCTGTGGACGGCCGCGGTCAACCTCAATTCCGGGCGGGCCGTGCATTATCCCTGCCGGCCGGAGCGGGGGTTCGTTCCCGACCCCGAGGAGCTGGAATCGCTGATCACGCGGCGCACGCGCGCCGTGATCGTCGTCAATCCCAACAATCCCACGGGCGCGGTCTACCCTCGCGAGACCCTGGCGGCGATCGCCCGGCTCGCCGAGAAGCACGGTCTGGTGGTGTTTGCCGACGAAATCTACGATCAAATCCTGTACGACGGCGCCGAGTTCGTGCCGATGGCGACCTTGGCGACGCGAACGCTGTGCTGCACCATGAGCGGTCTGTCGAAAGTGTACCGGGCCTGCGGGTATCGCGTCGGATGGGCCGTGTTCTCGGGGGACGTGGAGAATTCCGGCGAGTACTTGAGCGGCCTGGAGCTCTTGAGCTCGCTGCGACTATGCAGCAACGTGCCCGGCCAATGGGCCGTGCAGACGGCGCTCGGCGGACATCAAAGCATCAAGGAGCTGACGCGCCCGGGGGGGCGGCTGCACGTCTCGCGGCAGGCGATCGTCGAGGGCGTCGCAGGCAGCAAGTATCTGCGTCTGGCCCGGCCCATGGGCGCGCTATACGCCTTCGTCGAGGTTCGACCCGACGTGCTGCCGGAATTCGACGACGAGGTGTTCGCACTGGAACTGCTGGAGAACAAGCACGTGCTGGTCGCTCCCGGCGTCAGTTTCAACGTGCCCTACAGGAACTGTTTTCGCATCACGAATCTTCCCGAGCCGCAGATCCTCGCCACCGTGTTCGAACGCATCGAGGAACTGCTCGACATGCGCGCGCCCGGGCGCCCCGTGCCTCATTCAGGCGGGATCGCCGGCCTTCGCGGACAGCCCGCCGAAGCGCCGCTGCCGGCTGGCAAAGTCGTTTAGAGCATCCCGGAACCGCGACTCGTCGAACTCGGGCCAGAGGCAGTCGGTGAAGTGCAGCTCCGCATACGCGCATTCCCAGAGCAGGAAATCGCTCAGGCGGCGCTCGTTCCCGGTGCGGATCAGGAGATCGACCGGGCCGGCGTCGGCGGCCGAGTGATCGACCTCGTGCAGCGCCCGTTCGAATTCATCCGGCGCCAGTGCACCGCCGGCCGCGCTGCGGCGCGTGGCGAGCTCGGCGGCCTTGAGGATGCTGTATTGCGACGAGTAGTCGAACGCAATGCGCAGGTGCATGCCGGTGCAGGACGAGCTCAACCGTTCGCTCTGGTCGATGGAGCGCAGCAGATTCTCGCTCAATCGATCCCGGCGGCCGATCACGTTGAGGCGGATCGATTGTTCCACGCAGCGCCGCGTCTCGGTGAACAGATACTGGCCGAACAGCTTCATGAGGCCCGTGATCTCGGCCGACGGGCGCGACCAATTGGCCGATGAAAATGCGTACAGGGTCAGGGTGTCGACTCCCGACCGCGCGGCCGTCTCGACGGCGGTGCGCACCGCCTTCGCGCCCTCCAGGTGGCCCGCGGTGCGGGGAAGGCCGCGCTGCGTGGCCCAGCGCCCGTTTCCATCCATGATGATTGCGACGTGCATGAGGGATTGTAGATAACTTTGCGGTGTAGAGCGAAAGGTTACAGAAAATTTGTGAATCAGTTCCGGCGGGTGGCCCTGATCACCGCCTCGATGTGTTCGAGGTAGCGCAGCAGCGCCTTGCGCCCGACGGGTGTGATGCGGTACTCGGATTTCGGCCGCCGCGCCTCGAAGGATTTGGTGCAGGCGATGTAGGTCGCCTCCTCGAGCTTGCGGGCGTGCGCTCCCAGGTTCCCATCGCTGACGTTGAACAGGGCCTTCAGTTCGTTGAAGGTCAGCGCTTCATTGGTCGCCAGTGCGCTCATGATGCCAAGCCGCACCCGCTCGTAGATCAGCCGGTCGAACCCGTCCTCGCCGATCCGCCGCGGGCGCGGCAGGTCCACCGGCAGGTCGACGGAGATCCTCCCCTCGCGCAGCACCAGCACCCGGTCGGCCAGGACGACCGCCTCCTCCACGTCGTGGGTGACGAGGAGGACGCCGGGCCGGTGCCGGGCGCACAGGTGGGCGACCAGGTCCTGCATGCGGAGGCGGGTCAGCGCGTCGAGGGCGGCGAAGGGCTCGTCGAGCAGGAGGAGCTTGGGTTGGCGCACCAGGGCACGGGCCAGGGCCACGCGCTGGGCCTCGCCGCCCGAGAGGGTGCCGGGCCAGGCGTCGGCATGATCGTCGAGGCCGACCTCGCGCAGCGCGTCGACGGCCAGGGCGCGGGTGGCCGACGCTTTGGGCAGCCCGATCACGACGTTGCGCCAGACGCGCATGGAGGCCACGAGGCGGGGCTCCTGGTACACGACGGTCCGCACCTCGGGCACGAGCACCTCTCCGGTCGTGGGCGCCTCGATTCCGGCCAGGATGCGCAGCAGCGTGGTCTTCCCGCTGCCGGACGCGCCGAGCAGCGCGACGAACTCACCGCGGGCGACCGTGACGTCCAGGCCCTCGAGCACGCTCCGGCCGTCGAAGGCCTTGCCGACCGCGAGGGCGACGGCGGCTGGGGTGGTGGTGGTCTGGACGCTCATCGGACCGCGCTGTGGCGCCGCCAGGGCATGGCGTACCGCTCGAGGAGGCGCACCAGGAGGTCGGCGGCGATGCCGAGGATCGCGTAGATGATGACGCAGACGACCAGCACGGGGATCTGGTCCAGGCTGTTGGCCTGAGCGACCAGGTAGCCGATGCCCTGGTTGGCCCCGATGCTCTCGGTGAAGACGAGCGCGATGACCGAGATGCC
>Ga0182016_10004718_pt1 | contig 14968 bp, 14 predicted proteins | sample 712S2MmetaG_FD_120491 | JGI IMG/M metagenome (GOLD analysis project Ga0182016, IMG submission 120491) | Permafrost microbial communities from Stordalen Mire, Sweden - 712S2M metaG | ecosystem: Environmental > Terrestrial > Soil > Wetlands > Permafrost | place: Sweden: Stordalen | collected...
TATCGCAAAAACAATCAAACCTCCATCAATATTGACACAACCTATAATTATTGTTGCAATTTTCGATTCGTATACCAATAACGGTTCATTCGAGTATTTAGCATCTTGTACATTTTCGGGAAAATTCATCGAATTATTTTTTATTTCTCTTATTACATCGACAATTTTCTTATTAGAATTATTGACATCACTTGCCCATCCATAACTACCATCATATTTTTCGTATGAATATGATCCATTACCACTTATATTTCCTATTTTTAAAAGTTTTCCATCATGTTTGACGACAACGACATCATTTGGTTGAATGTCAGTTACGTCAATTACACCTCCTCCGATTTTATTTTCTACAGAGGTTTTTAAGTAACTGTATTTGTTCTTATATTCTCCATAATTATCTGTATCATTTGATGACATTATATATATATATGCAAATATATAAATTTATTATATTGTAATTTAAAAATTGAATAAATAAAATATTGGTTCCTGATATATTTAATATACAATCAATTAAGTATATCAAAACAATAAAATGATAACATACACAAACCAAAGTTCAAAAGAATTAAAATACCTCATAATTAAAGGTATTCGACGAGAGGTAGAACGCCATATGAATCCATATTTGTCGTCAGATGACGATATTCCGTACGATACAGAGGAATTTAAAACATTTCAGAAATTTTGTATTGATAATACGAAACTATTAGATCAAGATCGCGATTACGATTTCAGTACCCACTTCGAAAGTTATTTCAGATCATCTATTGATAATTTTATATCTATGATTAAAACAACTGATGATAAAAAACTGTTCGATTTACTCTACAATTATAATGAATGCATGTTTGAAACAGCATAATTTTTCCCATAAATAAATCATGCAATGATACCTCTTGTCATTTTTGATGCTTTGTATATACCATAGAGGGTACTAACTTTAAAAACACAACAAAGAACGGTATGATAGGCAATAATTCCAATTATGTAGTACACGAAAATTGGATCAAGTGATTTATCATGAAGATGTTCTGACATTCCTTTGTAGAAATAAGAGCAAAGGACATAACTCAAATTATTACAAATCATTCGTAAATATAACCCGAACATATATAGTTTCATATTGCTAAAGAGGTCATTGAAAACACACATCATAATCATCATTAATAGTGTGTTTATGCAAAGACTGGCAAGTACACCAACTTGAACAATATAAGCGGCATAAGTAACGTCTTGGACCAACATTGCTGAACTATTTTTAATCAATGATTCTGATATCAAGAAAAGTGCAATACCAAAACAAGGACGAATAGGGTCCAAAAGAGTAGTATAATTTATTTCTGTTTTATTTCTTGACATTGTTAGTCCATTCGATGATCTTTCAAAAAGATATACACGGAATAGTTTAGCTTTTTTAACATCTTTTTTGTCATTATCAGCATCGATATTATTACCGTAAAACAAACTACCATTATAATATAACCATTCGACGAATGAACCAAACCAATCACGACACCACGTCAATAATACATAGATTGATAGAGCATATATATATCTTGAAACTTTATAATTCTGTTCGATATTATTTTCATTATAATCTGCTAACAGATATAATGTGACAAAAAATAAACCTGAATAAAATGCTTTCTTCAAAATAGTAAAAACCATTTTGAAGAAATAAGTTGAACATAACAAATCTTCAATACCAATAGAATTACTTTTATGATCTTCATAACAGGTCATAATAGGTTGCAAAATATACCCGACAATGTAAACATAAAATGGAATCGCAATAACATACAATGAAGCAGTTGTAACATCATTCACACTAAGTTTATAATATGCAAAAACTATGCTAATAATACAACTAAAATATACTAAAAGATATCCAATTAGTGTCAAAATAGTTGGATAAGCCAATTTACAAAATCCCATTTTTTTATTTTAAATTATACTAATTCGATATCTCCAAACTTAATCAATTTGAATAATTAAAGACTTTATCCATATTATGATTCAGTTGTTTTTTCAATTTTATTTAAATAATTTTAATTTATGTGCGGTCAAGATCTTTATTTAATCTATTTTAATCTTTATTTCAATATGTCAGAATTAAAAAATATTATAATATAATAATATAATATATGTCGGATTACTTCGGTAAGTTATTTTCCAAAACAACAAATGTCGAAGCAAAAGTCAGTAATGTAAAAAAAATTAGTGATGTTGATTTTATTAATAATGGCATTACGTACCAAAATCAATTATCTCCTGATACATGCAAGGTAACGATTGATTGCAAAAATGCTCAAAATTTAGTCAATGTAATGAAATACAATATAACTAAAATTAATGAATCGGTCTTCAAAGATTTAGATACAAAATTTAAGGGATTAAAGGAGGAGGTAAGTAAAATGGATGTACACCAATCACAAAAATTCTTAACTACAGTAAAAGCTTATGAAAAAGAATACATCAATACAAAAAAACAGTCTGATGCAAAAATGAAAGGAAACATAAGTGATATGACGGTTGACCAAAATGGATTTATAAAAAAACTATCTATTCAGGTTATTGTTTATTTTAAAGGACAATATAAAGTGGAAGAAAAAAAAAGGAACTGTTAAATCAATCAATTTACTAAATAAAACTGTGTCAATTGAATATGAAAATATGAAAAATGTTCCAGAAATATTGTATGATGTTCCCATATCGAAATTATGTATTCAAACTGCACAATGCAACATTGAAATAGGCAATAAGGAAAACTAATAAATAAAAACACAATAATAAACAAATTAACATTGAAGTCCCTGTGGTAAAATGTTTTGTGCGTGTAGACTCTGGACTTGTCCAAACGCTTTTCTCACAACAGAATTTGCATAGGAACTAATCGGATTTTTCAAATAAAAATGTTTCCCATTGATAATTGTCGTGAACTGAGGAGTAACAAACTCTATGTCAGACATTTCATTGAAGGAAGTGGGCATGTTTCCGTGTATGTCTTCAGCAATTTTTGCACGAAGATTCTCGCGTTTTACACCACGAACGACACCAATGAAAATGGGTGTCGGTCCGTGCATGAAATAATGGAATTTTCCATTTGATCCCTTGAACATTGCATCCAGTACGGTCCAGTTCACAGAACCGTTATGATTCAGAGTTTGAAACTTACACTCTTCTCTAACTTCACGAGCAAGACAAACGAGGTAACAACCACCATCAACGGGTTCCATTTTTCCACCGATCACATTGTACTGGTTTGCATAATTTCCAGAGATTTCACAACCGAGGAAACACACATAACCGCTGTTGTAGTAATTCAGCATGATGGCGGCGCCGATAGATTGGGCACATTTCCTTTGACGGAGTTCAGCACAAATTGAGTGTTTACACATGGTTATTATGACAATAAGCTGATTGATTCGTTTCGATTTATGAAAACGAATAAAGATAGTTAATATGTTTTAGTTTTGAATCTTACAATAAATTATAAAAATCAATTTTTTGTAAGTACGAAACCATATTATTTAGCCATTTACCTCCAGTGCAAGATTAATTTTGATGTCCATATAATAAGTAATAACATGAGTAATATTTTACCGTCTTTAGATTGGAGAACGAAAGGTGCAGTAACTCCTGTTAAAAATGGAGGAATAAATGCAATTAATAATAGTTGGTCATTTGCCATAACTGGTATGATTGAAGGGTATCACTATATAACACAAGGTTCCTTAAAATCATTGAGTGAACAACAAATGATTGATTGTATTAAATATATATGGAACGATATCAATAGTATACCGAGAGGATTGAATTATGTTATTAATATTGGCGGTCTTGAATCAGAAGCTTCATATCCATTTACGTCAATAAAAAGTACATGTAAATTTAATGTATCGAATGTGGTTACAACAATAAATACTTTTGTTAAAAAAGATAATCCATCGACATCATATTTATTAGAACAATTACAAATATCACCAATAGCCGTAACAGTATTAGTTGATCAAGATTTTTTTTCTTATGAATCCGGAATTTATTATCCGAAATCACATAATTATTGTGATAAATATTTAACAGTATACCACATGCTACTCGTTGGATATGATACGACCGCAAATCCTTCATATTTTATCGCCAAATTAAATTTTGGAACTAGTTTTGGCAATCATGGTTATATGCAAATTAGTTTATTAAATTGTGATGAGTTTTTTGTTAGAGCATATAATGTTTTCTAAATAAATCTAAAAATATAAAATTTGTATTTAAATATGTACCCATATAGTGAATTAATATATTAACACATATTATAAAATAAATATAACATGAACACAAGAAGAAATTTTTATGCATACGTAAGTAACAATGGCAAAAATGATGATTCCGACATAACAATTCCTATTCCAACAGTGCTCGATGGAGTAACAGTATATTACGCAATTCCTTTTAATTCTTTTGATAATCACGGAATTGAAGGTAATGCATTTGGAGTTACTCTACCAAAATCGGGTGCTTATCAAATAAACTATTATGTAGATTGTTTCAGTGATGTTGTTCCAGCTGAATTCTCTAGATTGGCTATTGGTTTATTAAATTCAAACGGTTATAATATTATTTCTGAATCTGTTGCTGCAGTTCAAATAAATACAACTAATAATTATTCAGTCATAGTCCATGGTAAAAAAGGTGATCAATTACAGATTTTTAATGTAGATACCATAAATGATATAGTTCTTTACAATGATTCTGCTCGTCGTCCGGGTGTCAAATATCCATCGATGTGTGCTTCAATGACAATTACCTACTTGGGATGTTAAAAAAATAAATAAATAAAATTCTTAATTAAATCATAATATTTTTGATTTAATTATTCTCATTAATAAATTCATACACTCATTTTTTTCATACCATTTATATTGAGATCTAATCTTTTTCTTTTCTTCAGGATGGGATATTTCAAATCCTCCTCTGAAATAAATCAATTCATATTCTTTCGGTAAAATTAAATCATGACGTTGACTGATAATATAATTCAGAATATCAATTCTATTATGCCATATAATTATTCTCAGATATTTATATTTAAATACTTCACCACTATAAATATCAGTGTCATAAGAATTAATATTGAGATCGTGTCTATCAATTAACATAAAAGCTATATCATCGAGTCCTTTTTGACAAGCGTATTCGAAAGGAGTTTTACCAAAATAATTTTTTTTATTAATGTCGATTATATTATTATGATCAAAGCTAAGTAAAAATTTTGCCATATCAATATTTCCTATCTCACATGCATTATTCAGAATTGTATTTCCATAAATATCAGACAAATTGATATTAACATTTTCTCGTGTGATTATGAACATAACTGCATCAAATTTGTTATAGATGGATGCAATGAATAAAGCTGATTCTCCTCGGTTGTTCATTTTATTAATATCAATGAATGGAAGTAAAAATTTCATTTTATTCAGGTCATTATTTCTAGCTGCAAACATAAATTCATTCATACCATTGTCATCCGGTTCCGATTCGAGGACTTTAACATCCCTATATATTTTAACAATTTCTGGTACTATATCATATTCTTCAATTTCTGGGACTTGTTTTTTAGATTTTTTAGATTTTTTTTTAGATTTTATCTCATCATCTATTTGTTTTTGCGTTTTTTCTTTTTTGACTTTACGATAAACTGTTTGCTCCTTGACTAGGACTTGTTTTGTTTTTTCGTGTAATTTTACTAGTTTATTGGGAAATATATTTAGAATGGTAAAAATTTTACGGATTGATTGAATTTGCTCATTGTTGAAATCACCAAAATTATTATAATTATCAGAATTATTATAATTATCAGAATTATCATCGGTATCAGAGAAACCATTTAATGATATTAGTCGTTGATTATTATCTCGAGAAGTAAATTGTTCATCAATTGATTGTTGACTTGATGAAATTATAGGTTCATTAATATTACTGGATGTAATTGATTGATGAGTATATAATTTATTTTTAACTATGAATATAAATCGTGCAAATTTTGAATCAATGACTGACGGATGGATCCCATTATTGATTAAAATATTTTTTAAAATTATTACTTGTTTTTCGTCAAGACTTTTAACCAATCCTACATCAATTGGTGATATTATTGACGGTAATTCTAACATGTTACAATGTTATGGAGTTTAATTTACATATAAATAATAATGGCGAGTCAATCAATTTAATTTATCAATTTTTAAATTGGGAATAAATAAAATTATTTTACTGTTTGCTTTTTTATAGGATGTTTTCACAAAGGAGTATAAAAAAGAAAGTAGGTGCGACAATTAATCCCACAGTGATTGGAACACCAATGAAGTACGCAACAAGAAATCCACCAATTATTTCGCCATCCGTTATTGGTTTTGAATTTGATGTATTCAGTCCATTCAATCCATTCAGTCTATTTGGGGAAGAGTTCCCATGCAACTGTCGGTGTCCGATATTGAAAATGTATCTACGTCCAGCTACTCCCGTCGCGGTGAAAACCCTCGGGGTCAACGGAAAACGAGTAAGCAAAGAATTCATAATTAATTTTAACACGAATAGAAAATAATTAAGTTAGATAGTTATACGGCAAAAATAAAAGAATATCTTAGACATTTTATTTAATCAATTTTTTGTGAAAAATTGATTAATTTTCATTTAATTTGTTAAATTACTAATATGCAACAAGTGTAGTATACAAACATAATGAACAACGATTCTAATGAAATCAGTAAGTTAAAAACAGAGGTAATTAATTTAGAAAAAGAATTATGTAATCCTCCACTCTTAATTGATAAGCCGGGACTTAAAGTTCCAAATCCTCCTGAATTCATTGAAGATCATCAAGAGAAAATTGCGGAATTGAAAAAGAAAATTAATAAAAATTAAAATTATTGAATATCATAGAGCGATCTCGCATATTTAAGTAGTTTTTGCATTAACTCTCTATTTTCTTTATCTATTATATCATTATCTTTAATTTTATTTCCATCTTTTGTTTTTTTTAAGACACTTATATTAATAAAACGCGATATACATTCTGGTGGTATATCTGGATGACATTGTATCCCAATCATTCCTGATGCCTTGATTAAATAGGGTTTATCATCAAATGTTGATAAAACCTCAATTTTATCATTTGGAACTATATAATCTGAATGACATCTAAAAAGATTATTGTATATTTTATCATCAAACGAAATGGTGGTATTATAACCTCTACTCATATAAAAACTTTTTTCTATTTTGCATTCCATCATATGGGCAATTAAATGACATCCTAAGCAAATTCCAATGATTGGTTTTTTCATTTGAACACATTTTTTCATGAAAGAAATTACTTTATTTAATTCTGGAAATAATATGATTTGGGATACACACTGATGACCTCCTAATATGATTATTAAATTATATGGATCAAGGTTTATATTATCTAAATTTGATTTTGCTATTTGAACTAAATCTATTTCATCATCTAAATATTTTTGTATATATGTTCCTAATAACCCGTTTTGGACTATTAAGATCATTTATAATATTCCTACTGAATACTGACATATAAATTAATTATGTGGTACAATAAAATTGAAAATTCCAATAATACTAGTCCATCAAAATAAATTTAAATTAACTCATACCAGTCAGGATAACAAATACAATAATTACAGTAAAAATGTGTACAACGAAAAAACAAATATGTATTGGTATTCTTGCTATGTTTGGTATTATAGTTGTTGTAGGTTCAATTCTAGCAGGTTACAATGTTGTCGCATCAAGATATAACAATTGTGTTACTACATCAAGTGAAAATGTGACGTGTACTACAACATGCGAATCTCATTCATGTATATTAAGATATCAAGACTTAACATATCATTGTGACAACTGTACATTCCCATCTGAAACCACATGTATATATCTTCCATACGGTGATTCTGGATATGATTGTGAAAATAAAGACGATACAAATAGAATGATTACAGTTACAATTGAGTTATGGAATATGATTATTCCTAATGCAATACTAAGTTTGGTATTAATATTTTCTGTAATATACATTATAATAGGCCTTACATGTTGTTGTAAATCGAAAAAGAAAAAACAAAGACAAAATAACGATGACGATATTGATTTAATCGAAAAACAATAAAAATAATAAAAATAAAATCAATTATGAACTACTTGAATCGTCAGAATCTAATGGTTCTTCATACAAATTAAGATAATAACATAATTGCTTAAAATTATTAATCCTTTCATATACATGACATAACAAATAGAAAATTATACTGATTTGCTTGTTACTCAATAAACTTTCGCGTTTGTGAAACGAAATAAAAACGTCTTGAACTGTTTTGTCACCTATTAGTTCATTGAGTTCAGTTAGTTCTGTGTAATCAAGTGTAATTTCATTTACACGCAACCTATGTTCTTTTATAAAGAATGAAATAAATTTTTCTCTATTACTTTCATTAATTTTATTGATTATCATACTAATTTTTATCATTTTAATATCATCGAGATATTTCGTTTCCAGTCTGTATTCTTTTGCATCAGTCGGTTTGAAACCGACACTTTCATAAAATGTTTTTTCGGTAGCTAAATATCTAACAATTGCTAAATTTAATTTATAATAATGACCCCATTTAGAAGTGGGAGAAACTGATAAAGGTAGATAAGAACCGTCCTTAAGTTCTAATCTATGAAATTCGAACAAATCAGCTATCTTAATGATAAAATTCATAAAATTTGTTCCTGAAGTGTAAACAGGATTTAATTTAAAATCCTTAAGATATTCAGTATCAATAGCTCGAATTTCATTTACATCTTGTAATTCAGATTTTAAATTGGAATAAAAATTCAATATTGAAATTTGTCCACTAATCTTTCCGTCTTGAAATGTAATATCATGAATTTTTCCAACTTCTGATTGTATTTTTTCATGAAGTCCAAATATGATAGTATCACTTGAAAAAAAAATAGGGATAGATTCATTATTTTCTATGAAAAATATAAGAAAACCCGTATATCTCTCTATGTATTTAATTACATTATTTTTACAGACTCTTAAAGCATGGTCTTGAAAAGACATATTTTTTTAAATTTTATTATTTATTAAGTTACAAATAATAAAATGCTTGTCATATATTTTTAACATTCAATTTTTAATTTAAGAATTTAAGAATAAATAAACAAATTATGGTTTTTTCAATAAAACTTCAATATTTATAATTAATTTGTAGAATCAGGCAATACTGGAGAATCAGGTAATACTGTAGATTCTACCCAATCTGATTTCTCAAATCGTCTATTCAATCCTGGGATATATTTTGTAAACGTTTGTGGCTCCGTATTTAAATTATTCATATTTGACATATTTGACATATTTGACATATTTGACATATTTGACACAGTTGACATATTTGGTACACTGCTCACAATACCCATATTACCCATATTTGACATATTTGACATGTTTGACATCATACCATTTAATCTACCTTCAAAATTGTTCATTTGTTCGAAAAACATTTGGGGTTGTTGTGTATTAATACCAAACATTTGATTACTCGCTTCTGATCTAAATTCTGTAGTATTTCCCTTTGTTTGAAACATATCCAGATCGGTTAATACATTTTGTTCTTTATTTTCATTTTTAACTAATGGCTTAATTTTATCAAATGACCATAATTCACTATCGTTTGTCATTGAATCTATATTCTCTAAGGCTTCACTAGGATTATCTAAATATTGCATAAATAAAGTAGACAAATATGCTGGACTATACTGTTTTTCTGAAATCTGATGCAAAATTTCATTATTACATTCTTTATTGAAAAACATTTTAAACATATCAGAGATTTGTTCATGAGTGCATAGGTCTAACAAAAACTTTTTATCGATTCTACCTGGTCTAATTAATGCATCATCTAAAACTTCCGGATTATTTGATGTCATTATTAGAATTCTTCCTTCACATTCGTTAACACCATCGATGGCATTTAGAAGACCACTTAATGTTATTCCTTCTTTATAATTATTGTTAGAATTTTGATACGGATATGTTCCACCAGATACATCAAACGGTTTCTGTCCACCATATCCATTATATCCATTATATCCGCTATAATTATTATTATTTTGTTTATACAAATTATTCATTTTCGATAGTTCTTCTTTTAGTTTGCTGATTTCTTGGTTCATCGAGTTCATTTTTTCATGATTATCATTGTCATTATCACTATCATTTTCAGAGCTCAATGAATCATCAAGTTTATTCGATTCTATTTTATTTTTTCTTTTTTTAGTTACCTCGGATGCGCAATCAATATCTTCGATTACTAGTATTGTTGACGAATAGTCTATTTTTGCCAATAAATTGTATAATTCTACGTCATTTTTGACATCATTTAAAATCAAATAGTGAATATTACGTTTGCAATAATTACTTATTCCTTTGATTAAACTTGTTTTACCGACTCCAGGTGGTCCATAAAAAAGATATCCTCTTGTATAGGGAATACCAATATTATTGAACCACTCCTTTTTGTTAACAAAAAATGATAAATCAGCCATTAGACGTTTTTTTGTGTCATGTGGTAAAATAATTGTTTCAATGCGTCTCTTATTTTTTAATGGTTTAGATTTCCAGTCTCCATTACTGTTATGATAAAGCATTGGTTCCCAATTTTTATTTTTCAAGAATTCAACATATTTTTTTACACAATGTGTACAAAATTCATCAAGAATATCAACAGTATCGGTGTCTAAAATTTTTGTATTTAATTGAATTGAACGATTTTCTTTCTTCCTTTCTTCATCAGAATAAACGGTAATAACTTCTGAGCTAAGCATGTATGTAATTTCATGTCCATTATAAGTAATCTTTTTTTCTTTGTATCTTGAAATTACTTTGTTTAGTTTTATTTCAGTTTCTTCAGGATTTAGTGTTTTCAAAGGATTTTTATCATAACTGAATTTAATGGGTGTTTCCTTAATAAAATCGATAATTTCAGTATTTGTAATGTACCAATAAACCGCATCATACAATTCGTTCGCTTTTCTCTCGTCACTGATTGCATTAATATGTACGTATTTAACTATTTCGTTATTTTTCTTCCCCGTGAGATAATTATATATCCTTTTGATCATCCTAACTGCCATATAATACATACTTTCGAACGAAAAATTAGATATGAAATTAACTAATTTTGTAACATTATTAGCAACAACAGCACCGACTATCGATAAAAGAATTGCATCGATTAATGGATTTCCTGTACGGAGAATGTTAAAAATTCCCATGTTTAAAATTGTTGCAGTAGAATAATCGTTAGACGGTCCCAAGCCATTCATTTTATAAATTTATTTTTTTATTTTATAATTTTGTTTAGCGTATATCGTTTAAGTTATTTATAAAATCTATTCAGATTTTTGCAATTATTTAATTTAATTGGCATATGCCTTTCCGCACATTCCCGACATATATCTCATTATATTAACATTGAAGGTCGATATATGAACATCGGTATATGAAATGGATTCATATAAATCGAACGATAAAAAAGAATTATCAATTCTGGAGAAATTAATACCATAGCCGCATTCCTCACCTAAAAATATTTTTTTAATATTCTTTTTTGATTTAAATTCGGGGGATAAAGAAATTGCATAAATACATTGTCCGCAAATACGAAATTTCATTATTTCTCCTTCGTCATTATCCCATATGATCGGTTTTGCACCATTTAATGATAATTTTATTTGCTTGATTTTGTCAAAATCATAATCTTGATCATAATAATCATCATCATTGCAACTATTCAAAAATTTTACTAATATAATTTTACACGGATGATTGAATGAGAGTTTATAGACATCACTTTTAATATACATAAGTGTTTGAGTTTCAATAATAAACGTTTCTAAAGAATGCAACAAACGATCATTGTTATAAACTTTTGATAAAGGAACTTTATATTTACAATATTTAAACCCCGAACTGATCGATTTATTGAGCCCCTTTATTTTAATTTGCACTTGATGATGAGTGAGTGTAAAGAGAGGTAATTTTCTATTAGTTAATTTATTATTTTTATTGAAATCAAACAATATCAAAGGAATTTCTATATAATCATCGTATTCCTTAATGTTCCTATTAAATATTTTCATTAAAAATAAATTCATCAGCATATCTAAACTCATAACATCAAAACCACCAATTTCAAGTTTCAAATAAATTTGTCTGGATAATATATCGTTAATATTTTCATCGCCAATTTCGGATCGTTTAATAACCATAACAAGATCTGACAAAACTGCAAGATCATTTACAGGTTCATGCCTTATTTCATGATCGTCATTTGAATAAATAAAATCTGTTCTAACTATTTCATAATTGTCTTTATCATATAAACATGTATCATCATTATCGTTACAATTATCACTATAATCATAATCTATTTTACCACTCATATCGAAGTCATTCCAATCATTTCTGTTAATATATTGTTCTCTATACTTTTTATCCTTATCTTTAAAATACATACTTATTGATCCCACTGCAATTTGAGCGCTTAATTCAGATTCATACATTTTATTAATTAATTATGTAGCTACATAATTAATCATTAAGTCATATTCCTTATTTTATTTTATTTGATTAAAATTGTGAACTACTATTAGGTTTTTTAATATTTTTGTATACATCGTAAATATTTCCTATTAATTGTGCCATTGAATTTTGAACAGTTTTTTCTTTAGTATGATAGTGAAGGAAGTCTCTAACGTGATCGATATATACATGTTGTGATTGTTCAATTATTTCATATAATTGTGCTATAACTGTGTCATCTGTTTTTTCCGGTTGACAACGTGTTATCAAAAATTGTTCTATTTCTTTTATTGCAAAATTTCCACTTCGCCCATTGTATTCTAATTGACTGAGTAATAAAAACATCATTTGTATATGTTTTCTTAAAATGATCAAACCACTCGAACATAATTTTCTATATAATTTGTACCGTTCTGAATTACGTCCGCCCAGCACTTGAATCATTTCTGAATTAACCCTAATATAGGACATAGATATCGGTTGTGATTCCCTTCCCAAAATAAATCCGAAATCAATATGAAATATTGATCCTTCTGTTGTTATCATAATGTTTTCCAAATGGCGATCACCTAATCCAAAAAAATAACTTTGGAGTGTATATGAAACGAGACTGTACGTATAGACATCGAGAACATTGCCAACAATATTCGATTCATTATTTTCCAGAATATATTGTAATATAGATTTACCTTCTGAACCCATACTTTGTATAGTTTCGGCTTTGTCAATAATTTCTATCATACCAGCATTTCTACCTAGAGGAACAGCTTTATACGAGATCGATTGGAAATTTTGGCTGACATACTTTTTTAAACTATCATCAAATAGTTCTATTAAATTTAATATAACAAGATCATTCATAATGGATTCTAGCTTAAATAATAGTTTTATTGGACCTTTTGTAGTTAAAAATCTAATTATTACCGGCTTTGTATAACTATCTTTTACTACAATAGAATCATAATCAACACCAATTAATTTAACATTTGGGTCATATGGAAGACTAATGGGTTTTACTTTATCGAAATTTCTTATTAAAAATTTTGTGATATCATCTAAATTTAGTGTTAATTGTTTATAGAAAGTATATTCATTACTCATTTTTAATTCCAATTGTTTATCGATTAATCTAATAAAAACATATAATCTATCGATTTCAATCAAATCAGAACATTCTATTGCACTTTTTAACAACCAATAAAAATAATAAATATGCTGAATATTATTAGTCCTAAAAATAAGATCATAAATATGTTTATTTAATTTTTTATTAATGGAGTTAATTTTAATGAAATTAATAAAAAGCGGCATATAACAAGTGATTGATTTTCCTGGCACATTCCCAAAAATTTCAAATATGCGTGCAACAATACTATCAGGTAAACAATCATATGTTTGATACAAAATATTTAGACAATCTTCACAATCCAATTCTTTACTGCAGGTACGTGTACAATAAATATCTGCACAGGTACATGTAGATTTACTTGTATTTAGTATTTTTAAAATTAATTTTTCGTTTAATATTTTATTTTCTTCAACAGACTCAATATCCATTTCACTATCAATAGTGAACGATAAATGGTCCCAATCAATACATTTAATCAGATTCGTAATATATTTTGAATGACCAACGAACATTTCTGCATTTTTATATAACATATCAAAATCGATTTTTGTATACACGTGGTTCGGAAGATAGTATTGAATATTCCTCAAGTACTCAAAATAATATTGTCGTAAATGATAATATTTATTGTTGTTGTTATTGTTATTGATTTCAATGATTGATGGACATGATTTAAACATTTCAACGATTGAATTATGTAATATAATTTTTTGGAAAATCATATCGTAACAATTTTTACATACACGCTCTTCTTGCGCTTTTAACGACGGAACATAATATGAAATATTCCAATAATCGTCTGGTTCTATCCTATCACGAATATAATTTGGTATAATTATACTATAATCACAGCATGAATAACAAAAAATGTTTCCACAATAACGACAATGATGTCTTCTTAAAAACAAAGAAAACGTTGATTGACACGAATAACAAGTCATAAAATGTTTATCATCCTTCCATTCGTTTGGATTTTTTACAATAGTTGATGTTAGTATATTAGTCAAATCTGGTTTATGGGAGTCCATCTAAATTAACTAAATAAAAATATTCTCAAATAAAAAATCTAACTATTTTACAATCAAGGATACTATATTAAATATACCAAGTCTATTTTAATATTAAAATTCATCCTTTTGCTATTTCAATATTTTGCAATAAATAAAATTTAGTCGACATATTCCATA
>Ga0182016_10004720_pt1 | contig 14965 bp, 9 predicted proteins | sample 712S2MmetaG_FD_120491 | JGI IMG/M metagenome (GOLD analysis project Ga0182016, IMG submission 120491) | Permafrost microbial communities from Stordalen Mire, Sweden - 712S2M metaG | ecosystem: Environmental > Terrestrial > Soil > Wetlands > Permafrost | place: Sweden: Stordalen | collected...
GTCTACCGCATGGAGGTGAAAGTCCGGCATGCGAAGATCGCGCAGCAGGATTCCGCCATTGGCGTGAGGGTTGGCGCCCATCCTTCGTTTGCCCTCTGGCGCCAGCTCGGCCAGTCCCGGTATGAGTCGCCCATTCTTGTCGAATAGTTCCTCGGCCTTGTAGCTCTTCATCCAGCTTTCAAGCTGCTTCACATGATCCGGATGATCGGCGTCCACCAACAGTGGCACCTGGTGCGAGCGGAAGGTGCCTTCGATTTGCAGGCCGTCCACCACCTTCGGTCCGGTCCATCCCTTGGGCGAGCGGAGGACGATCATCGGCCAGCGCGGCCGGGTGGTGTCGTGGGTGCTCCTGGCATTGCTTTGGAATCTCCGGATATCCTCGATGGCCTTATCCAGGATGGTGGCCATCAGCTCGTGCATCTTCTCCGGCTCATCACCTTCCACAAAGTATGGCGTCCATCCACAGCCGCGGAAGAACTGCTCCAGCTCCTCATGCTCAATGCGGGCGAGGACCGTTGGATTGCTGATCTTGAATCCATTCAGGTGCAGGATCGGGAGCACGGCTCCATCGGAAATGGGATCCAGAAACTTGTTGGAGTGCCATGCAGTCGCCAGCGATGCAGTCTCGGCCTCGCCATCGCCGATGACACAGGCGACGATGAGATCGGGATTGTCGAATGCGGCGCCAAACGCATGGCTCAACGAGTATCCCAGCTCGCCGCCTTCGTGAATGGAGCCGGGCGTCGTGGGAGCGACGTGGCTGGAGATTCCGCCCGGGAAAGAGAACTGCTTGAACAGTTCCTTCAGTCCGGCTTCGTCCTGGCTGACGTTGGGATAGAACTCGCTGTAAGTTCCCTCAAGATACACGTTGCCCACAATCGCCGGACCCCCATGACCAGGGCCCGCGATGTAGAACATATCGAGGTCATACTTTTTAATGACGCGGTTCAGGTGCACATAGATGAAGTTCTGTCCCGGGGTGGTGCCCCAGTGTCCGACGACGATCGGCTTGACGTGCGAGAGCTCCAGAGGCTCCCGGAGCAACGGATTGTCGTAAAGATAAATCTGGCCAACCGACAGATAATTCGCGGCGCGCCAATAGGCATTCATCCTGTCCAGCAATTCGGGACGCAGCGTATTGCTGGCCGCAACAGACTCTTTCTTGCTCGCCGCTTCCGGCATCTTATGGGGCCTATCTGGAGTGAGAGTATTGGTCTTCATACGTTCAACATCTCTTTCTTGCAGCCGAGCCCGAGTAGCTGGCACACCGTTCTTGCAATCATCAGTTCTTCATCCGTGTGGATCATGCGAACGGCAACCCGACTGGTGGACGAGGAGAAGACGGAATCATTTGCGGCATTGCGTTTTTCGTCCACCGCGATACCCAGAAAACCAAGCCCCTCGCAAATCCGTGAGCGGACCGCCGGCGCGTTCTCTCCAATGCCGCCGGCAAACACCAGCGTATCCAGCCCACCCAGTGCGGCGGCATATGCGCCAATCCACTTCTTCACCTGGTAACAGAAGAGGGACACGGCCTCCGCCGCGCGCACGTCATACGCTTCCTGCTGGAGCAGGTCGCGCATATCGGAGCTGGTCTCCGAGACGCCGAGAAGCCCGGAGTGGAGGTTGATCATTTCGCTGAATTGATGCGCGGTCATCTTCTCCGTGCGCGAGAGATACCAGACGAGTCCGGGGTCGAGGTCGCCCGAGCGCGTGCTCATCGGCACTCCAGCGCTTGGGGTAAAGCCCATGCTCGTGTCTATGGGTTTTCCGTGCAGCACCGCGGCCAGGCTGGCTCCATTGCCGAGGTGTGCGAGGATGACACGCCCCTGCGCCGCGGCGTTGCCGCCCTGGCGGCCCAGCTCTCCCATCAGGAATTCATAGGAGAGTCCGTGAAAGCCGTAGCGCCGTACTCCGGCGGCTTCGTATCGGCGTGGGATCGGCAGGATCTGCGCGACCCTTGGAAGGTCATGATGAAATGCCGTGTCAAAGCACGCAAATTGTGGAAGGCGGGGAAAGCGGCGATGAAACGCCTCGGTCAGCAGAATCTCCTCCGGCATGTGGTCAGGATCGAAGGGGCTGAGCTCGTGCAACTCCGCGACCAGCTCAGCGGTGATTCGCTGCGGGGTGTAATACTTCGCTCCGCCATGCAGGACGCGATGGCCCACCGCAGATAGCGTCGTAAGCCGGATGCGCTGCTCCATCCAGTCCATCAGGATGGCGACGGCCGATGTGTGATCCGAGACCGAAACCGCACGCACAAAATTATCGGCCAGTTCTATGCCATGGACGCGGAGGCTCGCATCGGGAAGGCCAATGCGTTCGATGCCGCCCCACAGAACCCTGCGCAATGGCTCGCTGGCGTCGAAGAGCGCGAACTTGATGCTCGATGATCCGCCATTGATGGTCAGAATGCGTGGATTGGCCTGCGTCATGGTGGAGTCCTCAGTCGTTCCGCAATCCTAAGGTTGCCAGCTTCGTGAATGTGGAGGCGTAATCCGCGTGGAGAATGCTACGAATCCCCAGCTTTTCCGCAACCTGAACGAACATCGGCGTGTTCTCGATGTAAAGAACCTTTCGGACTGGCGCCTGTGCGATGTCCAGTGCGAGCCGGAAGATCTCAGGATCGGGTTTGCGAAGGTGGACGAAGCAGGAGGAGATGAAGCAGTCCACCAACTGATCGAGCTTGAAGCGGCGAATCCGATAGGCGTTCACTTCTCGCGATTCATTGCTGACCACTGCGATCTTGAGCCCATACCGTTGCTTCAGTTCGGCGATGAGCGGAATCATCCCAGGGCAGGCCTTGGACTGCGCGAAGAGGAAGTTGCGAAACTGCGCCCGGGTAAAGGGACGCTTCCGGTAGAAGACCACCCAGTTCAGATATTCCTCGAACGACAACTTCCCTTCTTCGTGTATCTCAAAGACAAGCCGGTGCCGCTCTTCCATCTCCGCCCAGGGGAGCGCGAAATGTTTCGCCGCGCGTCTGCGGGCAAGGTGGTTCCAGCCATCGTTGAGCAATACGCCGCCAATATCCACAAACAGCGTCGTGATCTCGGCGGAGGCTTTCATCACTGCCATGCCCTTAGACTCGCGAATACTGGACTCGCGCGCATTAGACCTGAGGGAATGCTAAGCGGCGAACGCCTCGGCGCTTGAGTGCAGCGCGAAGTGAATCGGGTGCGTGCTCTGAATGATGTCCCGCGCCTTCTCCACTTCTTCTGATGCCCCATGGACGATGAGCAGGTACTGGTCGGTCTTGAGCGCGGTCTGGTACTCGACAATGCTGTTCTTGGGAATGCCGATGCTGAAAAGGCCTGCACCCACGGCACCCAGAACTCCCACCTCCGCCGCGCCTTCCAGGCACGCCACAATCCATCCCACGATGGGTCCTGCGGCAAGGACCGGGCCGAGACCTGGGATAATGAACACGGCGGACCCGAAGAGCAGTCCCCAGAATCCTCCCCAGAAGGCGCCGACTTTTCCCCAGTACTTCATGCGTTCGCCAGCGTTGTAATAGCCCACCACCTGGTCCTCCGTATGGCTTCCCTTGCCGAGGATGGACAGATGGTGCATGTCAACTCCGCCGCGCTGAAGCACCTTCACCGCGTCTTCCGCAGCAGTGTGTGTGTGATAGATCGCGACCACTGAACCTTCTTCTGTCGGCATTGGGATTCTCCTTGGAAGTTACGTGGCTTCGTCAGCCCTCAAGCCAATGACTGTGACACCGGCCCACCATGGACGCTGTACTGAATTGCACACCGCGGCAGAAATGCGACCTGCCCGCATAAGCGGCATTTCTACCTCTATCTGCCTTTGCTAACTGCTGCACAGTATTGAACCGAACCGTCGGGAAATGCGGTCAATAGTAGACAGTCAACCGGCCGGGAGGGCCGCTAGGATGAGTGGCAGTACCGCCGGTTCCCGAAAGGCGCCGAGGTGAGGAAATACCATGGCGCATTCATCCATCGGCAGCAACGGATCGTCGCACTCCAGCGGTACGGGTGGAGGCCGCGGCCAACCGGAAACCGCCCTGTACCCGCTTCGTTTCGAACCTATCTTTCAATACAGGCTGTGGGGTGGACGGCGGTTCGCCGATATTCTCACCGAGCCTTTGCCACCCGGCCCCATTGGCGAGGCATGGATCCTCAGCGACCGCCCGGACCACGCGAGCCAGGTTGCCGACGGAGCTTTGCAGGGGTGGACCATCGCGCAATTGGCAGAGCAATATCCGGTGCAACTGCTGGGGAAGCTTGCCGGACGATTCCAGCGTTTTCCATTGTTGCTGAAGTTCCTCGACGCACAGGAGATGCTCTCCGTCCAGGTGCATCCTACGGCCGCGAATGCCGTCCTGCTGCCCGCGGGCGAGGGCCCGAAGACCGAGGCATGGGTCGTATTGGAGGCCGCGGCGAAGAGCCGTATCTATGCGGGGCTCAAGCCAGGCACAACATCCGTCAATTTGCGGCAGTCGCTTGCCGAGGGCAGTGTGACCGAGCACCTTGCCTGCTTTTCTCCGCAGGTTGGCGATGCAGTGTTTGTGCAGGCGGGCACGGTGCATTCTCTCGGCGGCGGCATCGTGGTCTTTGAGGTTCAGCAGAACAGTGACGTCACCTTCCGCCTCTACGACTGGGAGCATCTCGACGCGAAGACCGGCCTGCCCCGGCCACTCCAGGTGGATGCGGCCGTCGCCTGTATTGACTTCGCACAGGGAGCGGTCACTCCCTCGGTGCCGGTGATCGAATCAACGACGCCGGTGGAGCGCGAGCAGCTCTTCGATTGTGAACACTTCCAGCTGTGGCGCCTGCGCGGCGAGTCCCCGTTTGCCGTGGGCGCCCCATGCGTGGCGCGCGTCGTGGTATGCATCGCGGGCGCAGGTCACATCGAACACGGCGGCGCACGCTATCCCGCCCGAAAAGGCAATGTATTCCTATTACCGGCCGTGGTTGGAGGGTGCGTCTTCCATCCCGACGGTGCGGTGACATTGCTGGAAATCGCGTTGCCGGAATGAAATCCCGCGAGGCCCGAAGCCAACCCATAAAACAGATGCAGGCCTTTGAGGTGGTTACATGAGCGGATTTACATTAGAACGCCTGGGAATCGTGATGGAGCCGGAGCCCGGGAATCCGCAGGAGTCCGAAGGCGTTCTGAATCCGGCAGCCGCTCGTGGGCCGGATGGCGAGTTGTACCTTTTTCCGCGCATGGTTGCCGCGGGTAACTACTCGCGCATCGGCATTGCACGCGTGAAGTTCAATGACGCCGGCGATCCGACGGGCGTCGAGCGTCTCGGCATCGCTCTGCAGCCGGAAGCCGCCTATGAGCTGCGCCCCAACGGTGGCGGCGGCTGCGAGGATCCTCGCATCACATTCGTCGAGCCGCTCGGGCAATACATCATGACCTACGCTGCGTATTCGCCGCTTGGTCCGCGAATTGCCCTGGCCGCTTCGACGGACTTGCTGCATTGGGAGCGCCTGGGGCTGGCGGCCTTTGAGCCGTATGACGGAATTGACTTTGTAAACGTGACCAACAAGGACGCCAGCATCTTTCCCATGGCGGCTCCAAATCACTGCGGAAAAATGCAGATGGCGTTGCTTCATCGCCCGCTTTTCCCCGGTACGCGGCCGGAGGATACGGCCCGCCAGTCGGCGGCGCGCGTGGTGGATCTCGATCATGAGAGCATCTGGATCTCTTACTGCCCAATGGGTCTGGAGGGTCCCCCGCCGCTTCATGCCGGCCTCTTCAATTCGCATTTCCGCCTGGCGACCCCGGTGGAGCCGTGGGAGCGTCTCAAGATCGGCTGCGGCACCCCTCCCATCCTGACCCGGCATGGCTGGCTGATTGTCTACCACGGCGTCTGTGAGGTTGACGAGCCGAGCGAAAAGGCACATCCCTTGTGCTATTCGGCTGGCGTCATGGTGCTCGCACGGGAGCAGCCACAGGTGATTTTGTATCGTTCGACGAAGCCCGTATTGACGCCAACACTGCCGCAGGAGCGCCATGGGGTGGTCGCGAATGTTGTCTTCCCCACGGGAATTGACCGCCGCGATGACATCGGCCAGCCCGACCGTTACGACGTCTATTACGGGATGGCTGATTGCCGGATCGGCGTCGCGCGGCTGTACGTGCCCCAGCTCCTGCCGGAGGAAGCCGTTGCCGACTCGCCGAAAGCCAAGGTGTAGCGGCTCGCGGAAACTTAACGACCGGAATTTCTCCGCGGTCAGGCGATCTTCAGGCGGCTGAATGCCGGAACCTTGACGATGTCCACCAGGAAGGCGAAGGCAACTGCGGCTGCCAGCGTTGCAAGGATGACCGTCACCGGCAAAGGCGCCATGGCGATGCCAAAGCCTGCCATGGATGCGGCAACCGACAGATCGGCGACCGAGGAAACAATGAGCCAGTTGCTTGGGCGAATGGACCAAAGGTGCTGGCGAGTTCGATTGGTATAGGTCGTCGCCTGGTTGCCAAAGACGATGACTACGAAGGCGAGGGTTCTGAGCGTCGCAATCCCAAGCCCGAAGTGGAATCTTCCGGCGGCCAGCACTCCGGTGCAGAATAGCAGCTCCGCAATACCCATGGAGACGCCCGCGACCGTCAGGCTGCCAACCCGCCATGCATTCGGACTGGAAGAGGGCCGCACGTTGTCCGTCGCCAGCGACATGCCCAGAAAATCACCGGTGATCATGATGATGACCATCAGCATCGGGGTCAGGATGGCGTGCCCAGTCATGATCAGGCCAACCACCAGGAACAGAACCTGCACAACCTTCTTGGTGACGGAGTTCAACGTGTAGGTCAGGATGCGTTGAAAAGTGACTCTTCCCTCTTTCACCGCTGCCACTACGCCGTCCAGTCCAGGCTTGGTCAATACGATTCCGGCCGCCGACTTGGCAACATCCGTGGCCGTGGAGACGGCGATTCCCATCTGTGCCTGGCGCAACGCCGGTGCATCGTTGGCTCCATCGCCGCACATTCCCACCGTATGACCGCTCTTTTGGAAGGCCTGAACAATGTGATACTTGTCATCCGGGAGAACGCCGGCAAAGACCGCAAAGTCTTCCGGATGCACGCTCTCGAGGTTCGCCCCCGGAGGACAGATCGCGCCATTGAGGCCCACGGCCTTTGCGATGATCTCCGCGGTCGCCGCCGCATCGCCCGTCACCATCACCACGCGCACGCCCAGTCCGTGCAACTGTTGGACAAGTTCGGGGGCATCCGCGCGCGGCGGATCGCTCAGCGCGATCATCCCTGCAAGGCTCATGGCCGCGGTTGTGCCCACGGCAACGGCCAGCACACGAAAGCCCTTCGCTTCCAGATCGTGTGCGGTTGCAGCCGCGGAAGGCGCGGCTTTGGCGAGCTTGACGACCTCGGCAAATGCACCCTTCACGATACGAACGGCCGCTCCATGCGCATCCTGGGCTGCCGCCTCTGACATTTTCGTCGCAGGATCGAATGGGGTGAACTTGGTGAGCTTCGGCAAATCGCCGGGACTCTTCTTTGCGGCAGCCACACGGATGGCCACGTCCACTGGATCCTGTCCACCATCGGAGCTGGCCAGGGCGGCCAACCCCAGTACGTGCTCCTCGTCGAAGCCACTCTCCGGATGGATGACGGTGATTGCCAGCTCGTTGCGCGTTAACGTCCCGGTCTTATCCGAGCAGAGAATGTCCAAGGTTGCGGCTTCATCTACGGCGGAGAGTCGCGTAGGCAGCACGCCTAACTTCGCCAACGCCTTGGCGCCAATCGCTGCCGCCAACGTAAACGTGGCCGGCAGCGCCACGGGGATGGACGCGAGCACCGCGGTGAGAACCAGGGGGATCATCTCGACGACCGGCATCTTGTGCGCATAAGCGTAGGCCACCAGCAACAGGATGATGCAGCCGTTCACGATTGCCAGGTTCCGCACCACGCGCATGACGGTCTTCTGCTGTGTGCTTTCGACATGGGCGGTGCGCACAAGCTCCGCCGTTTGCCCGAACTTCGTGCGCGCGCCGGTTGCGGTAACGGTCGCCGTGGCTTCTCCGCGCCGCACCAGCGCTCCGGCATAGGTCTGGCGGCCCGCTGCGGCCTCAATAGGAACGGATTCCCCGGTGAGCATGGACTGGTCGAGCAGGATCGAACCCGCGGTCAGAGTGACGTCGGCGGCGACCACGCCTCCCAACGACAACTTCACCGTGTCACCCGGCACCAGTTCAGCCGCGGGGATATCTTTCCATGCACCGTCGCGCCGCACCGAGCAGGTCAACGCCAGCCGTGATTTCAGCGCCGCCAGCGTCGCCTGGGCGCGACCTTCCTGAAAGAATCCGAGGGCCGCGTTAAATGCCAGCAGCACCGCGATAACCGCAGCCTCAACATACTCGTGCAGCGCGATCTGGAGAATGATTGCCGCTTCCAGCATCCACGGAACCGGGGCCCAGAATTTGGATAACGCTGAGCGCCACGGCTGCGTTGCCGTGTCTGCGATGGTATTTGGGCCGTACTTGGCAAGCAGAGCTCCGGCTGCCTCGCTGGTTAGCCCCTGCGGTGGAGTGCTTTCGCCGCCATTTTGTTCAGGCGCCGTCTTACCTGCGGATGCGCTCGCGGTCGCGACAGTCGGCTCATTGCTGGTCATCAATTCCTCTCGACGATGGTAGAGACCTTCGCAATGGATTGAATGTGCAAGATTGCACATGGATCGGGAGGCGAAGCTGGAGGACGAGCTGAAATCATTCTGTTGTTGGCGCACTGGTGTTACGCACGCACTCATTGCACCAATCCAGTTTGCAAGGGGCCCATGTATGCCATTCCATCTTGCCGGCGGTTGTGCTCCACCCTCATTCCAAGGCCCGGCGGAGCATGGCAGATAATCGGATTTCCTTCGGATCCACCCCTACTCCGGAGTGAGTGGCCGCGAGGGTTTACTCCCATTAAATCAATCAGATAACCGAAAATTAGGTCGATTTCCAGCGCTCCGGACGGACGACTCCCCAGGTTTTTCCATGATTGACAACCCGCTCATCCACCGCTACTCTACTGAGGCGAACAAAAGGCGAATATGAACACAGCGGCAGAACTTCGCAGGCAGGTGGAATCGGCGTTGGGCGGGCGCTTTCCCGCGGCTCTGTCGCCGCGACCATTAGGCTCGCCGGAGCGTCTTTCCTGTGGCCTGCCGGGGGTGGATGCCATGCTCGGCGGCGGCTTTCCGCTGGGCTCCATTGCGGAGCTGGCCGGGGTGCACTCCTCGGGACGCACCACGCTGACGCTCTCCACCCTGGCCCAGGCGACGGCCGCGGGTGAAAGCTGCGCCTATGTGGATGCCACCGATGCCCTGGACCCGGCCTCGGCCGCCGCCCTGGGAGTGGACTTGCGCCGTCTTCTGTGGATTCGCACCGCGGAGGCGCACGCGGGCAAAGCTGCTATGGCCGCAGGTTCTTCTCCCTTTCCTGCGGCCATGGCGGCGCACCCGCCACGCCCTGTCTGGACGAAAAACCATGTCCCGTGGACGCGCCTGGACCAGGCTTTGCGCGCCACCGATCTGCTGCTCAGCACGGGAGGCTTCCGGGTGATTGTGCTGGACATGGGAGACGTGGCTCTGGAGCAGGCTCGGCGCGTGCCTCTGGCCACCTGGTACCGCTTCCGCCTGCTGGCGGAGCAGTCGCGCACGCTCCTGTTGCTGATGACGCAGGTGGCCTCGGCCAACAGTTGCGCAGCCGTTTCTCTCAGTTGCGGGCTTGATGCCGCACAGTGGCCCCGGGCGGTGGAGAGCAGTCCGCGGCTGCTGGCGGGATTGCAGTTTTGCCTGCGCGTGGAGCGCCACCGCGCCATGCCCATGCGCAAGCAGCCCGTGGCGACACCATCCACACTTTGGAAGAGCCGAGCCACGTGGGCGGGATGAGCGATGCCCACGCCGCTGTATCTCTGTCTTCATCTGCGGGACTTTGCCGCCCAGGCGCTGGCCTGCCTTGAGCCCGTAGCGCAACCGCGCGGGCTGGTGGTGTTGAGCGGAGAGCCGCCTTTGGAGAAGGTGTTTGCCATGACGCAAAGCGCGCGGCAGCTTGGCCTTGAAGAGGGCATGAGCCGCCTGGAGGCCGAATCCTTTGCCGTGGCCATTGTGCGCCGCAATCGCCGGCAGGAAGAGCTGTCGTTTACGCAGTTGATGCGCTGCGGCGAGGGTTTTTCTCCGCGCGTGGAGGCCGTTGCCGCCCCCGGAGAGCGGCACACGGGAGCGACGCTTGTGCTCGACGCCGCGGGTTCGGAGCGGCTGCTGGGTTCGGCCGCCGAGATCGGCCAATCTTTCTGGCGACAGGTTTCTGCTCTTGGCTATGAGGCCAGCGTCGCCTCGTCGGTTCGCGCCTCGACTGCCCTGCTGGCGGCGCGCGGACGGCTGGGCGTAACCACCATCGCCGCCGGTGACGAGGCCACGGCGCTCGCCCCTCTGCCGCTCTCCGTGCTGGAGCCCGACATCGTCACGGCGCAGACCTTTGAGAGCTGGGGCATTCACACCCTGCGTCAGTTGGCGGAACTGCCAAGGCGTTCGCTGGCGGCGCGGCTCGGGCAGAACGGACTGCGGCTGCAATCGCTGGCGCGTGGCGAATGCGACCAACTGCTGGTGCCCACCGAGGAGCCGGTGGATGCGCCGCTCACCGAAAGCATGGAGCTGGAGCATCCCGTGGAGTTGCTCGAGCCTCTTCTCTTTCTGCTCAGCCAGATGCTGGAGAAACTTTTACAGCGTGCCGCTGAGCGCGCGCTGGCCCTGGCCGCCGTGGAGAGCTGCCTGGCGCTCGATGGCCCCTCGCACGTGGAACGCGGCGAACATCGCCGCCTGGTGCGCCCCACCCTTCCGGAGCGCGAGCGCCTAACGCTGCTCAAACTGATTCAGCTCGACCTGGAGACGCATCCGCCGGCCGCCGCGGTCATCGCGCTGCGCCTCACCGCCTATCCTGCACGGGCGCAGACGGCACAGCAGGGACTGTTTGCGGCGCAGGCTCCCGAGGCCGGACGCATGGAGATTCTGCTGGCCCGGCTGCGCAAGCTCGTCGGCGAAGGCCGCGTCGGCTCGGCGCAACTGCTGGATTCGCACGCGCCGGAGGCGTTCCGCGTGGACGACTTTGCGCTGGTGCCGCCGCCGGTGCGGACGATTGCCGGCGCGCGCTCGCCGTCTACTGCCATGGCGCTGCGCATGGTGCGTCCGCCGCGCGCGGTGGAGGTGGAACTGCGCAATGACGCTCCCTGCGCCATGCATTATGAAGGCCGCCGCCTCCTGCTCTCGGCCGTCAGCGGGCCCTGGCGCGCAAGCGGCGCCTGGTGGACGAACCCCTGCTGGTGCCGCGAGGAATGGGACGTGCAGTTAGAGGAGGAGTCGCGGCGCTGCCTGCGATTGGCGCGCGATCCGGCCGCAGGCAACACCCGCCCAGGCTGCGCGGCAAGGGCTGCCGCTCCGGCCGCAGGCGCGGGTTGGTATCTCATCGCTTTTTACGACTGAAGAGAGGGCGCGATGTACGTTGAACTCCATGCCCGCTCGGCCTTCAGTTTTTTGGAGGGCGCCTCGCTGCCCGAGCGGCTGATGGAGCGCTGTGCGCAGTGGAATATGGCGGGGATGGCCTTGCTGGACCGCAACGGCCTCTACGGTGCGCCGCGCCTTCACATGGCCGCCCTGCGCGCGGGCTGTGCGGCGCACATTGGCGCGGAGATTGCCGTCGGCGAGGCCGGCCTGCGCGTGATGCCGCCGCAGTGGCTGCCGCATTCCGTGCCGAGCGAACCGGTTCGTTTTGCGCTGCTGGCGGAGTCGCAGGCTGGCTATCAGAACCTCTGCCGCCTCATCACCCGCATGAAGCTGCGCGAGCCGCACAAGAGCGAAGGCTTGGCCACCCTGGCCGATGTGGAAGAGCACGCCTCCGGGTTGATCTGCCTGACGGGCGGCGACGAAGGCCCATTGGCTTCGGCCCTCGCGCGCGGTGGATACGACGCCGGCCTCGGTGAGGTGCAGCGTCTGGTGCGCATCTTCGGCCCGCGCAATGTGTACGTTGAGGTGCAGCGCCACTTCGATCGCGCCGAGGAGCATCGCAACCAGGCCGCCGTGCGCATTGCGCAGGCGCTCGATCTGCCGCTGGTGGCCACGAACGGCGTCTGCTACGCCGCACCCGAAGAGCGCGAAGTGCTCGACGTGCTCACCACCATCCGCCACCATTGCACGCTGGAGACCGCCGGCCTACTGCTCTCCGCCAACGCCGAGCGTTCTCTGCGCTCGCCGCGAGAGATGATGCGCCTCTTCCGCGATCTGCCCGAGGCGATCGAAAACACGGGCGAACTCTCCGCGCGCCTCACCTATCGCATGAGCGACCTCGGCTACCGCTTTCCGGATTATCCGGTCGGCGAGGGCGACACGATGCAGAGTTTTCTGGAGAAGCGCACAGGCGAGGGCATTCTCAACCGCTACCAGCCCAGGCGCGATAGTGCCCTGCTGGCGCGGGCCAAAAAGCAGGCGCGACGAGAGCTCGACCTCATCGCCAAACTCGGCCTGGCCGGATACTTCCTCATCGTCTGGGACGTGGTCGAGTTCTGCCGTCACGAAGGCATTCTGGTGCAGGGGCGCGGCTCGGCCGCCAACAGCGTCGTCTGCTATGCGCTGGGCATCACGGCCGTGGACCCGGTCGGCATGGAGCTGCTCTTCGAGCGCTTCCTGAGCGAAGAGCGCGGCGAGTGGCCGGACATTGACCTCGACCTGCCCAGCGGCCAGCAGCGCGAGCAAGCCATCCAATATGTTTACCGCCGCTACGGAGAGCTGGGCGCGGCCATGACCGCCAACGTCATCACTTACCGTGGGCGCAGCGCGGCCCGTGAAGCGGGCAAGGCCTTGGGCTTTGACGCTGAAACCCTCACGCGCCTCACCCGTCTGGTCAGTCCCTGGGAGTGGCACGACCACGAGGATTCCTTCGAGCGCAATCTGCGCGACGCCGGATTCGATCCACGGCAGCGCCGCATTGCCAAGTACTCCGAACTCTGCCACCGCATGCAGGATCTGCCGCGCCACCTCGGACAGCACTCCGGCGGCATGGTCATCTGCGGCGGCCGCCTGAACGCCGTGGTGCCGATCGAACCGGCCAGTATGCCCGGCCGCACGGTCATCCAATGGGACAAGGAAGACTGCGCCGACATGAGGCTCATCAAGGTGGATCTGCTTGGCCTGGGTATGATGGCCGTGCTGAAGGATTGCACCGAGCTGGTGCCCGCACACTACGGAGTGCCGCTCGACCTGGCGCAACTTCCGGCCAACGATCCACCCACCTATCGCGCGCTGCAAACAGCCGACACGGTGGGCATGTTCCAGGTGGAGAGCCGCGCCCAGATGGCGGCCCTGCCGCGCAATCAACCCACGCGCTTTTACGATATCGTCGTGCAGGTGGCCATCATCCGGCCCGGGCCGATTGCGGGCAACATGATGAATCCTTACATGAAGCGCCGCCGCGGAATCGAGCCGATTACCTATCATCACCCTCTGCTGGAGCCGGTGCTGAAGCGCACGCTGGGCATTCCTCTCTTCCAGGAGCAGCTCATCCGCATGGCTATGATTGTGGCCAACTTCACCGGCGGCGAGGCCGAGGAGTTGCGCCGCGCGGTGGGCATGCGCCGCTCCCTGGCACGCATGAAGGATCTGGAGGGCAAGCTGCGCCGCGGCATGAGCCAGAACCGCATCCCGCCCAAAACGCAGGATGAGATCGTGCAATCCATCTCCTCGTTCGCGCTCTATGGATTCCCTGAATCGCACGCCGCCAGCTTTGCGCTCATCGCTTACGCCAGCGCTTATCTCAAGTGCAATTACCTGGCGGCCTTTACCGCGGCGCTGCTCAATAACCAGCCGATGGGCTTCTATGCTCCCGCGACGGTGGTGAAGGATGCGCAGCGCCACGGCCTGCGCGTGTTGCCGGTGGATGCCGCACACTCTGACTGGCCGTGCACGTTGACTCCCGCCCCGGAGAGCGAGCATCGCTTTGCCCTGCGCCTGGGATTGAACTATGCCCGCGGACTGGCGCGCAGTGTGGCCGAAGCAATGCTTGCGGCGCGCGCGCGCCAGCCCTTTGCCTCCATCCAGGACCTTGCATTGCGCGTGCCGGAGTTGCGCAGGAGCGACCTGGCGCTGCTGGCAAAGATCGGAGCGTTGAACTCACTGGGCGAGGTTGCGCACCGTCGCGACGCTCTGTGGCAGGTGGAGTACGCCGGCCGCCCGGTGGGTCCGCTGCTGGACACATTCGCCGAAGAGGCGTTGGACGAATCCACGCCGGAGCACGATGCGAGGCCCGAAGATGTCTGCGAAAAATCGTCGCCGCAGAATGCAGCGCGAAGAAAGAAAACCCAGTCGCCGCTGCGGCAGATGACCCTGGAGGAGCGCCTGGTGGCCGACTTTGCCGGCACCGGCGTCACCGTGGGCCGCCACCCAATGGCCTTTCATCGCGAACGGCTGCGCGGCATGGACATTCGCACGGCCGCCGAGTTGGCTACCCTGCGCAACAGGCTCATGGTGCGCGTCGCCGGAGCGGTCATCGCCCGCCAGCGTCCCGGCACGGCCAAAGGCTTCGTCTTTCTCAGCCTGGAGGACGAGACCGGCATCGCCAACGCCATCCTCACCCCTGCCGTTTACGAAGAGTTCCGGCAGATCGTGGTGCGAGAGAAGTTTCTGCTCATCATGGGAGAGTTGCAGAACCAGGAGGGCGTCGTCTCCGTGAAGGTCTCTGCCGTCGAGCCGCTTGCCATCAGTGCGGCCGAGGTGCGCTCGCACGACTTCCACTGAGCAGCCCGTCCACAAGGCCGTGCGGGCGCTAGGCACATCTTCTACTTGTAGCTTGCGCGGGTTAGCGACTTCGGTTAAAGTTACATCCATGAAGCCCGTGATGCGAATGACCGCCTGTTGCGCCAGCATGTGTTGCTGTTGCGCACTGGTTCGTTCTGGCATTCGGGCATAAGCAATTTTTTCGATTCAGGCTTATCCGACCCACTGCCA
>Ga0182016_10004724_pt1 | contig 14955 bp, 16 predicted proteins | sample 712S2MmetaG_FD_120491 | JGI IMG/M metagenome (GOLD analysis project Ga0182016, IMG submission 120491) | Permafrost microbial communities from Stordalen Mire, Sweden - 712S2M metaG | ecosystem: Environmental > Terrestrial > Soil > Wetlands > Permafrost | place: Sweden: Stordalen | collected...
CACCAATGCCTGGCCGAGCCGACGAATTTCGCCAGACACTCCCATGCTGAGTCTCCCCATCGCCCGCAGCAAAGGGCAAAAACCAGGGCGGCCGAGGCTGTGAAAGCCACCGTCTCCGCGCAGTTGTGAAACAACCTCCACCCAATAGACGACCCCGCCAGAGCACCGACGATTAAGCCACACCAGAAATGCACCCAAAAATCGTGCTCGCCGGTGACATAACGGTTCCAGTCCATACGCTCTTAAATGGCAAGATGAGCATAACCCGATCCGCGCCGCCCGGCAAGATAATCATCCGGCGTTGGCCGCGCCTTGGCAGGCTGCACCGCAACTTTTCCTTGGCGCTAGGGTTAGAAAAGAGCAAATTGGCAGTGGTTTCAATTGATCTATGGCCCAATTCCAATATAAGGCTCGGCGCCGCGATGGCCAGACGGTCACCGGCGTGCTGGAGGTGGCGGACCGCGGCGCGGCCCTCGCGCAAATCGACCGCCTCGGCTTGTTCCCGATCGCCGTCGAAACACCCAAAACCGCCGCCGCCGCCGCGGCCGGACGCAAAGATTGGTCCAAAGCCGATTGGAAGGAATTCCTGCCGCCCAGCCTGCGCCCGTATTTCTCCCGGCAGCGCAAACCCAAGATGCAGGAACTGGCCACCTTCACCAATCAATTTGCCAACTTGCTCAAATCCGGCATGCCGTTGACGGTGGCCTTGAACAGCATGGGCCACCTGGAAACCAAAGGCATTTCCTCGGAGGTCAGCCGCCAATTAAAACAGGACGTGACGGAGGGCAAAGGCCTTTCCGAGGCTATGGCCAAGCAGCCGATCATCTTTTCCAGCCTTTACGTCAACATGGTCCGGGCCGGCGAACAAAGCGGCGCGTTGGTCGAAGTGCTGCGGCGGATGGGCGACCATTTCGAGAGATTTTCCGAGGTGCAGGCGAAGTTTACCTCGGCCATGATTTACCCGGCCTTTGTTTGCTGCGTGGGCGTGGCCATTTGCATTTTCTTCATGACAGTAATGCTGCCGAGCTTCCTCAAGCTTTTTGAGGGACTGCACGTCCAACTGCCCTTGACCACGCGCCTGTTGATCGCCTTGAATGATTTCTTCAAACATTGGTGGTGGGTTCTGGTCCTCATCGTCATCGCCCTCGCCATCATCTTCAACCGCTTCCGCTCCTCGCCAAAAGGGCGGGAAACGCTCGATCGCTGGCAGTTGAGCGCCCCGATCTTTGGCAAGGTCATGAAGATGCATATCTTCGGCCAGTTTTCCCGCACCCTGGCGACCCTGCTGCAAAACGGCGTGCCGGTGCTGACCGCGCTGGAGATCACCGAGCAAACGCTCTCCAACAGCGTCGTCAAAGGCGCGCTCAGCAAGGCGCGCGAGGAAGTAACCGATGGCAAAACGCTGGCACAACCGCTGGCCAAGAGCAAACTGTTCCCGCAGTTGATGGTGGACTTGATCAAAATCGGCGAGGAAACCGGCGATGTGCCGGGGGCTTTGTCCAGCCTGGCGGAGACCTATGAAAGCGAATTGAACATTGCCCTGCGCGTCATGACCAACATGATCGAGCCAATCATTATTTGCATCATGGCCATCGGCGTGGGCTTCCTTCTGATCAGCGTGCTCTCCGCGCTCTTCGCCATCACCTCCAGCATTAACGTTCGGTGAAAACACGGCCGCCAAAGTCCGCCGGCTTCACGCTCATCGAAATCATGATGGTCGTGGCGATCATCGGCCTGACGCTGACCATGGGACTGCCCAGTTTTTACCGCTCGATCAAAAAGGAGGGCATGGCCAAGGCGGAAAGCGAACTGGTGGAGGCCTGCCAGAGCGCGCGGCGCGAAGCCATCATGAAAAACCACAATGTGGAGTTGGTCCTGAATCCGATCGATGGCACTTTCCAGGTGCCCGGCGCTTACGAGCTCAAGGAACTGCCGCCCGACATCCGCATCGACATCCTGGGCGTCAATTTCATTGAACTGACCAAAGCGCCGGAAGCGCGTGTCCATTTCTTCCCCAACGGCACCAGTGATGAATTCACCATTGTCATCAGCTCGGCCGACGGCTCCGTGCGTGAAATTGATCTTGACACGGTTGCGGCCCTGCCGGTGGTCAAAACGATCCGATGAAGACCAGACGCCACGCCGCCGCCTTCACCCTGGTGGAAATCATGGTGGCGACGGGCATTTTTTTTATGGCGATGTTCGCGCTCCTTGGCGTCATGAGCGCGGGGGTCCATGCCGCCGCCATTCTGCGCAATAGCGGGCCCACCGCCGGCATGATCGCGGCCGAAATGTCCGTGAGCAACACCTTGGAACCAGGAAGCCTCATGGGCACCTTTAGCGATATTCCCATCTATCAGGAATATCACTGGGTCTCCGACTGCCAGATCGTCACCACCAATGGTCTTTTTAAAATGGATTTTGTCGTCCTTGATGCCAACGGTGTGCAGGTCTCCACCTTGAGCACCCTCTTTTACAAGCCTGACTCCAAACCCACCATCGGAGCGCGCTGAGTATGTTTGTCAGACCTTCCAACCCTTCCGGCAACCGGGCCTTCACCATGTTGGAATTAATGATGTCGGTGGCCATCTTCGGCCTCATCATGCTCAGCGTGCTGTCCTGCTGGAAGGTCATCGTCACCGGCACGATTATCGCCAAAAACGCCGCCGCCGCCGCCCAGCGGGCGCGCATTGGCATCAAATCGGTGGAAGAAGCCTTGGAATGCGCGGAGATCGACCAGCGCAATCTTCAATTTTACGCGTTCCTCAACGACACCAGCCAGAAATTTGCCAGTCTCAGCCTGGCCGCCCGGCTGCCGGCGGCCTTCCCGGGATCCAGCTTGTTTGGCGACAATCTCGTTCGCCGCGTGACCTTTACCGTGCAAGCGGACAAGGACAACAACGGACAAAATAACCTGGTCATGGAGCAATCGCCCTTACTCGAAGCGCTCGACAGCGTCAACACTCCGTACCCGATCACCTTGGCGCGCGACGTGAACATCTTTATGCTCGAATTCTGGTCCACCAACCAAAACGAGTGGGTGGTCTCGTTCGACCCCACCAACCAGTTTCCTCCAGTGATCCGCGTGACCCTGGGCTGCGGCCACTCGGCCGACCATCCGGATGTCCCCTACGAAGTCATCGTCCGCACCGTGGCCATGCCCGCCAAGGAGCATCAATGAAAACAGCCCTCCATCATCCCGCGCCCCGCGCTGGCTTCGCCTTGATCCTGGTGATGATTACGATCATATCCTTGACGGCGTTGGTGGCCTCCTTTGCCATCTCCATGAGCACGGAAGTGCGGCTCGCGCAAAATGCGGACAACGACGTGGAAATGGAATGGATGGGGCGCGCGGGCATCGAGATGGCGCGCTGGGCCCTGGCGAACAAATGCCCGGAACAAAAGGGCTTGGACGCGCTCAACCAATATTGGGCGGGCGGCAACGCCCCGTGCAGCAATGGTATCCCGGAAATTTCGCTCAAAAACGTGCCGATGGGCCACGGCCATTTTTCCGTCAGCATCACCGATATGGAGCGGAAATGGAGCATCAACCTCGTAGCCAATTCGCGGAACCCGCAAATGGAAGTCCTGCAAAAGGCGCTCAACGAAGTGGGCATTACCGACGCGGGACTTTCCTCCACCATCATTGATTCCATTCTTGACTGGACCAGCCCCAATGCCAACACCACGCGCTTGAACGGCGCCAAGGACGATTACTACGGTCGCCTCCGTCCGCCCTATTATTGTAAGAACGGGCAGATTGACGATTTATCGGAATTGCTTCTGATCAAAGGCATCACCCCGGAAATCTATTGGGGATCCAACTCGACCAACCATCCCGTCTCCGCCTTCCAGCAGCATGGCGGCGGCCCTTTTGGCCAACCCTCCACCTCGGGCAACACCAGCTTTCGCAACAAGGATGACCAACCGCTTTATCCAGTGGGGTTGCACGATCTCTTTTCCCCCCTCGGCGGTCAGCTCAATGTGAATACCGCCTCGCTCAAAACGCTGCAATTAATTCCCGGCCTGGACTTGGCGGCCGCCCAGCAAATCATCACCCAGCGGGCCGGCCCGGATGGCATTGATGGCACGGAGGATGACGCCCCCATCCAGAACATCGGCGAAATAAACGGGATGAACGTTGCTGGAGGCCCGCAAGTGGGCCAGCAGGCGCAAAACCTCGCCGCCTTCGTCGGAGTGCGCAGCTACGTGTTCGAGGTCCGGGTCGATGCGGAAATCAATGGTTATAAACGAGCCTTTTACGGCGTGATCAGCCGCCAGGGAGCGCAGAGCCAGCAACTCAAGTGCGTCAAGTTTTATTGGGATTAGGCAATGGTGCCGCCGACAGGGCGGGGATTCAACTTGGCGTTGACTTTGTGGTACTAGCGGAAACATTTCAGTTCCAAACCGAAATTCCCTCTAATGCCCGGGCTCCGCGCTTGCCTAACGTCAAAATGACGTTAAACTAACTTCGATGAAGACGTTGCCGAAAATGGAGATCAGTGACGAACTGGATGCGCACATCAACGAAAGCATGAGCGTCTCGGAGTTGTGCAAAGCTGACGTCATTCGACAGGCCCTCCGCATCGGTCTGCCGCAATTGGCCGCTCGCTTTCAACCAGCGCCGTTGTGGCTGGAAGAACGAATCCGCGAAGCGCTGGCCGAGCCCGCCGAAGTGGTCAGCCTCAAGAAGTTTGGCGAAACCATGTCAGCCATCGCCGATGGTCGCGAATAAACTACGCGTTCATCCTGCGTTTTACCGGCGCCTCCGCCACTACCGCGACCGCATTGGCCTCAAAGACGGACGTCCTCAGGTGGCCGTAAAATTTGTCCGGGCAACTGAGGAATTGATTCTTGAGTTGATGAAGAATCCTCAGCGTGGGCGCACAGCCCGGTTTGAAGCTCCCGATTTGGCTGATATCCAGCGGGCGCATGTCCCCGGTTTTTCGGTGTTTTCTGTTTTTTACCGATGGGATGGCCAGACACTCACAGTTATCACGCTGGAACATACCGCTCAAGATTTGCCCTCTCGACTCGCGAGTATTGTCTCGCATTCAAAGCCGCCAACCTGAAAGTCGGTCTGGTTGATTTGGCCGGGCAAAGGACGTTGCCATCGGCGGGGATTGCCCCTAACTTGCGCCTTGGATATGGAAAAAATCGTTATTATCGGCACCGGCTGCGCCGGCTTAACGGCGGCCATCTACGCCGCCCGCTCCAACCTTTCGCCCTTGGTGGTCACAGGCACCATGCCGGGCGGCTTGCTCACCACCACCAGCACAGTGGAGAATTTTCCCGGCTTCCCGGAAGGGATCGATGGCTACGAATTGATGGCCCGCATGCAAAAGCAAGCCCTCCGTTTCGGCGCGCGTCTTTTCACCATGCAGACCGTCGAATCGGTCGATTTGTCCCGCCGGCCATTCACCCTGGCCATTGATGGGGAATCCGTGCAAACGCGGGCGCTCATTATCGCCAGCGGCGCGAGCCATCGCCACCTCGGCCTCGAGAGCGAGCATCTCCTGGAAAAGAAAGGAGTCACTTTTTGCGCGACCTGTGACGGTGCCTGGCCCATGTTTCGCCAACAGCCCCTGGTCGTCGTCGGCGGCGGTGATTCTGCCTGCGAGGAGGCGCTTTATCTGACTCGATTCGCCTCGGTGGTTTATCTGGTGCATCGGCGCGAGAGTTTGCGCGCCTCCAGAATCATGGTCGAGCGCGTCTTGCAGCACAGCCAGATCAAGCCCATCTGGTCTTCAACCGTAACGGAGATTCTGGATGTCAAACACGACAAAGTCACAGGTGTGCGGCTGAAAAATGCCAAAACCGGGGAGGAAACAACTCTGGCCTGCGCGGGTGTTTTCGTCGCCATTGGCCATGTCCCCAACACGCAATTATTCAAAGGCATCATTGATATGGACGAGAACGGCTACATTATTCCGAAAAAAGGATCGGCCACCAATGTTCCCGGGGTCTTTGTGGCGGGAGATTGCTCGGACCATGTTTATCGGCAAGCCGTGACCGCCGCCGGCTTGGGTTGCGCCGCCGCGATCGATGCCGAGCGCTTCCTGGCCAACGAAGGCGATTGAGAGAATTGCGCTTTTGTTTGCGGGCAAATCCGGGTTTAATCGTGCCCATGAACAAACGCCAGGCCACGATTCGGCGCGTCACCCGGGAAACGCGCATCTTGCTGACGCTCGCCTTGGACGGCACCGGTAAATCCGCGGTGAAAACCGGCATCCCATTCTTTGATCACATGCTGACGCTTTTTGCCAAACATGCGGTCATGGATTTGCGCCTGCGCTGCGAGGGCGACTTGGAAGTGGACGCGCATCACACGGTGGAAGACTGCGGACTGGTTCTGGGAGCGGCCTTTGTGCAAGCTTTGGGAGATAAGAAAGGCCTGCGGCGCTACGGGACCGGCTTTGACCCGCGCAATCCTCTCACTGGCGAGGCGTATGTACCTATGGATGAATGCCTGGCGCGCTGTGTCATTGATTTCGGCGGACGCCCGCACCTGGTCTGGCGCGGGCTGCAAGAATCCGCCCATAAGAGAGTTTCGCTGGAGGAAAAAACGCAAGATGCCTCCTCCTCTTTTCGTTTTGGGCTAGCCCGGGAGTTTTTCCAAGCCTTCGCCAACGAAGGCCGATGCAACCTGCATCTGGAATTGTTATACGGGGATGAACCCCACCACATCGTCGAGGCGGTTTTCAAAGCCTTCGCTCGTGCGGTAGATGTTGCCTGCCAACGAGATACACGTATCGCCAATTGCCTGCCAACGACTAAAGGGAAGCTGTGAGTTTTTGCTGAATAGTTTGCGTCACGCCCCGTCCAACCCTATGTCGATGGAACCAGATACGCCGGCCCTATCGGAGGCGCAACTGGTGAAGTTGGCCCAAAAAGGCAATATGGCGGCCTTTGAGGAATTAGTGGCGCGGCATCGGGACAAGATTTACGCGCGTGCTTATAGCATGATGCGCAATGAAGATGAAGCGTTGGATCTTTCTCAAGACGCATGGGTAAAGGGTTGGCAACGACTTGCTCAATTCCAGGGCGATTCCAGCTTCGTGACGTGGATGACGCGGATTGTCATCAACCTCTGCCTGGACCAATTGCGCAGGCAAAAGCGACAGAGGACGGAGTCGATCGAAGCAATGGCCGAGGAAACGGGCGGGGTGGAGCGGCATATGCCGGTGGTCAATCCCAACCCAACGCAAGGCTTGGAGCGGGTCGAGTTGCGGCAGCGCATTGACCGGGCGCTGGCCCAATTGTCGCATGAACATCGCACCGTCTTGGTTTTGCATGAGTTTGAAGAATTGGAGTACAAAGAAATCGCCGTGCGGATGCGCTGTTCGATCGGCACGGTTATGTCGCGGTTGTTTTATGCGCGGCGGCGGATGGCATCATTGTTGGCTGGTTTAAAAAGAGAGAATTTGCAATGAAACACGATTTGGAATTGAGCCTGCAGGCATGGCTGGATGGTGAATTGCCGGAAAAGGAGGCCCAACAAATGGGCGCATGGATTGCCCGCGACGCCGAAGCGGGAGCGCTTTTGGCGGAACTGCGCGCCATTAAAGAGTTCTTGCCTGCCCATGAGATGCCTCGCACGGTGCCGGACACCCGGGAATTTTACTGGAGCCAGATCCAGCGGCGCCTCCAGCAGCCGGAAATCGCCGCCAAACCAGCTTCTTCTTCCTGGCTGGCTCGCTGGCAGGCCTATTTGCTTCCCTTGACCGGCGTGGCCGCCGCCGTTTGCGCCTTAATCGTCACCACGCATCACCCACGCACGCCGGCTTTCGATGAAATCTCTGCCACGAGCGATCTGATGGAAACCGTGACTTATCACGACCAATCCGGCCAAATGACAGTCGTTTGGCTGCAAGACAGTTCGCCAATCGCCCCTTTGTCCGCAGCTCCCAATGTCCAGAGCACAACCAAGACAAAAGACGAAGCTGACGAGGAAGTGGATTAGCCCGCTCTAGCGCCTATACCGGATGCGTAAATTCTTAACTTGTTCCCTCCTGGCATGGCTCTGCTCCGTCGCCGCCGTGCCCGGCACCCAAGCCGCAGACATGAAAGTGGAGGCCAAATTGGTTTGGGGAGCCAACGACGATAAAGGCGACGGCAAATGTCAGCCGGTGGACAACGATCTCGCCTCCAAGTTGCACGGGATGTTTAAGTGGAAAAACTATTTTGAGATTACCAATCAGGCTGCGGCCATCGCCCTCAATAAGACGTCCGAGTTGAAAATGAGCGACCGCTGCACAATCCAAGTCAAGAACTTGGGCGATTCGCGAGTGGAGGTCAACTGCATTGGCCAGGGCAAAGAGGTTTGCAAGGGCGCCTATACGCTTAACCCTCCCACTTGGCTGGTTCTTGGGGGCAACGCCACGAACGATACCGCTTGGTTCATCGCCCTCCGGGCCGTCGATCAAAAACCAGTTGAGGCGAAGCGGTCCTTGACCACAAATTAGGCAAAACGCCGCGCGGGTCGGAGCCCGCGCGACGATCACCGGGTTCTTTAGGTCCCTTCGCTCGCCAGTTCTTCGTTTGTCTCCACGTTGACGATCTTGAATTGCTCGGCGTGGAAGGTCGGTTCGGGCCGGAAGGATAGCTTGCCGAAATACCGCTTCTCCATGTCGATGATCAGTTTTTCATCTTCTGTGCGCAACCGATCCAGGACGGTGGGATGGACCGCAATCCGCAATTGGAAATCCGATTCGTCGCGCGGGCGTTTCTTGAGGATTTCGTTCAGCTTGCGCTGAATTTCCACGCTCATGGTGATCGCGCTCTTGACCTTGCCCCGCCCTTTGCAATAGGGGCAATCGTCATAAACAGCGGCGCGCACGCTCTCAGAATGCCGTTGGCGCGTCATTTCCATCAGCCCTAATTGAGAAATGGGCAGGACATGCGTTTTGGCTTTGTCACGCCGCAGGCCATCCTTGACGCGTTGATAGACTTGCTGCTGATCACGGCGTGACTTCATGTCGATAAAGTCGAGCACGATCAGCCCGCCCATGTTGCGCAAGCGCAATTGGCGGCATATTTCGTCGGCCGCCTCGAGATTGACCTTTAGGATTGTCGATTCCTGGTCGCGGCTGCTTTTGTGGCGGCCGGTATTGACGTCGATGGCCACGAGCGCCTCGGTTTCGTCGATGACGATGTGGCCTCCGCTCTTGAGCTGGACCTGGCGGGAAAAGGCATTCTCCAATTGGCGGGTGACGTTAAGCCGGTCGAAAACGGGCTGGTGATCGGAATAAAGGACGAGCTTCTTTGTCGCCAGCTTGTTGACCCGCGCAATCATGGCCCTCATGCGGTCATAGGCGGCGGCATTATCAATCACCACCCGGTCCACGTCCTCTGTTAGAAAATCGCGCACGGTGCGCTCGATAAGATCCGGTTCCTGGAAGACGCAAGAAGCCGGCGGCTGGGTCTTGATCTTCTGCTGAATTTCATTCCACTGTTCCAGCAGCATGGCCAGATCCAGGATAAAGTACCGCTTTTGCTGTCCCTCGCCGGCCGTGCGCATAATCACGCCCATTCCTTCCGGGATGTTGATTTCACGCAGGATTTTCTTCAAGCGCTGGCGTTCTTCCGGGTTTTCGATCTTGCGCGAAATGCCGCTTTGATCGGAATTGGGCAGCAAGACCAGGAAGCGTCCTGGCAGGACAAGATTGGTCGTCACCCGCGGCCCCTTCGTGCCGATGGGCCCTTTGGTCACCTGCACGATGATTTCGCTGCCGGCTGGATAAAGGCGGGGAATGTCCTTCTGGGTGATGCGCGGCCGCTCACGCCGTTTGCCTTCGTTGCGTTCCACGACTTCCACGCCGCTGTCAAAACTGCTGGGCACGATGTCCCAGTAGTGGAGGAAGGCGTTCTTTTCGAAACCGATATCAACAAAAGCCGCTTTGAGGCCGTCCTCAAGGTTGCGCACCTTTCCTTTGAAAATGCTGCCCACCAGCCGTTGCTCGGTCGTCCGTTCCAACGTCAGTTCCTCCAATCGGCCGCCTTCCTGCACCGCCACGCGCGTTTCCAGCGATTCGGCGTTGATGATGATTTCCTTGTGGGTCTTTTCCTTTTCTTTTCGGGGCAGGATTTTCTTGATGGCCCGCTTGAACCGGTCAATCAAGGTTGGCGCCTGCGTCTGCAATGGCACCGGCTCGAACTTCTCCTCGGGAGCGTCCGCCGCCGGCTCCGGGCGGGGGCGGCGAAAAGAACCTTTTTTGTCACGGGGCTCCTCCACGGCTTCCTCCTCCGGCGCCTCGGCTGGAGGCTGTCCTCCCGGGGGCAAGCCGGAAGCAATGTTCTGCGCCCGCTCGATTTCCTGTTCGTGCCGGGGCCGTTCAAAGACGGCATCCGGCTCTTTGTCGCCAGTGGCTTCGGCCCTGGCTTCCAAAGCGGAACGGTCGGTTTTGTGGCCGAGGCCGCCGCTGGGGCGAAAGCGCATGCCGCGCCGACGCCGGGAAAAATTTCGTTCACTCATAGATTAATAAGACCTCCGATAAATATGGACGTTGTGCAAAATGCCAATGGCGATCAGCGAGCAAACCACCGAAGACCCGCCATAACTAAGCAGGGGCAAGGGGATGCCGGTCACGGGCATGATGCGAATATTCATTCCGATGTTGATGAAGACGTGGCAAAACAGGAGTGTCACCACTCCCACCGCCAATAAGCTTCCCAGGTGATCGCGCGCCTGGCTCGCTATTTTGATCCCGCTAAACAAGAGCACCGCGTAAAGCGCCAGGACCACGACGCTGCCAACAAAGCCTTCCTCCTCGGCAATTACCGAGAAAATGAAATCATTGTGTGCTCCCGCTGAAGGCAGGAAACCCAGCGCATGCTGCGTTCCTTGCGTCCAGCCTTTTCCGGTTAATCCCCCTGAACCCACCGAGATGAGGGCCTGCTCGACGTTATAGCTTCGGTCGCGTCCAAAGAACGTCAGCACGTTTTTCTTCTGATAGGGGGTGAGAACTTTCAGTGCCGAAGGCATGAACAGAACCGCCACCACTGCGATGGCGACCAGCAGGCCCAAGACTCCAACCAAGGCGCCCAGCATCCGCCCGGACACCCCGGCGGCGAACATCATCGTGATGCTAATGGCCAGAAAGACAAGCGCCGAGCCCAGGTCCGGCTCTTTCAAAATCAGGAAAAATGGCAAAGCCGTATAACCTAACACTCCCAGAAACACTTTTCCTTTGCGCAATTCGTCCTCGGGCCTGCTCAAATAGCTTCCCAGCCAAAGGATAAAGGCAATCTTGGCAAACTCGGACGGCTGCGCGCTGAACCCGGCCAAATTAATCCACCGTTTTCCCCCATGATGCACCGCGCCAAGAATGTAAACCGCCACCAGCAGCAAAACCGCCACCCAGTAATAGACTGCCGCCCAACGCACCAAGCGCCCATACTCCTGGCGACCCAGCGCCACCGCCGCCACGACTCCCAGCCCGTAGCAGACGACCTGGTGCAGGTACAATTGCTTGTACCAGGCCGTGCGCGCCATCGGGAGAAAAGTCGCGCTGTAAATAAACGCCGCGCCAATGGCCATCAGCCCCAGCGCGGCCAGCCACATGGCCCGGTCGTCAGGTCCCCTTTTTTCGTTGAGCAACGGATCGTACATTTCAATTTTGGGCCAAGGTGGAGACCTTGGGCGGCAGGCCCTGTTCTTCTTTCACGATGGCCTCGTATATCTTGCGCGCCACGGGCGCGCAGGTGGTCCCTCCCCAGACCCCGTCCTCCACCATCACCACCACCACATAACGCGGGTCCTCGTACGGTCCGTAAGAGTCAAACCAAGTGACTTGCTTATACGGACTGCCCGGCGATTTGACTTGCGCCGTCCCGGTTTTGCCCGCGACCTGGAAATTGGGTAAATAGGGCGTGCCATTCTTGGTGTGGAATTCGCTATAGGCCGACCCGCCTTTGCTGATGCTGTCCGCCGTGTGTTCCGTGTCGGCCAACATGGCTTGGCGGATGATGCGCAAATGTTCAGGATTGATTTGGATATGATCACGCACCCGGCCCGGCGCGGTCAACTCGGTGACCTCGCCCGTCTCGGGATCGCGCGAAAAGGCCACCAACCGCGGCCAATAAAGCGTGCCGCCGTTGGCGATGACTTCGATCATCCCTGCCATCTGGAGCGGCGTGGAGGTGATTTCCTGCCCAATGCAGACGTCCGCCGTGCTGCTGGAGGGAAATGTTTTCCCCACTTCGTCTGCTGTAGGAATCATACCGGACACTTCCTGGCCTGTCTCGAGGCCCGTTTTTATCCCAAGATGAAAGCGGCGCGCCACCTCCAGGATTTTCGCCAGCCCGGCTTTGAGACCATACGTGATAAAGTAGGTATTGCTCGACCGGAAAAAGGCGCGCTCAAAATTGAAAGGGCCGGGTCCAGCGGTGTCCGCGATCGGGCGCCCTCCTTTTGGAGGCCGCCATTCTCCCGGACTATTAAAGACTTCATCGGAATCCAGACCGCTTTCCAGGCAGGCCAATCCGGTAATGATCTTGAAGGTCGAACCGGGCGGATAGGCCCCGCTGACCACGCGGTTGAACTGGGGTTTGAGGATGGGATCGTTCAGGCGCGCGTTTTCGGCTTGGGAAAAACCAGGAACATATTCGTTGGGATCGAAGGCCGGGGCCGAAGCGGCCACCAAAATATCACCATTGGTGGCATTGAGCACCACGACCGCGCCCCGCGTATTGGCTTGGGCGCTGGCCAGGGCCGCTTCCGCCGCCCGTTGCAAGGGCAAATCAATGGTCAAATAGATGTCCTTGCCCGGCACGTTCGGCGTGACGATCTGTTCCCGCTGCCGATAGTTCTGGTTATTGACAAGGACCGACTTGATCCCCGGCTGGCCGCGCAAATCCTGGTCAAAGACCCGCTCAATCCCGCTGCGTCCCTCGAAAGCGGTGCTCTCCCCCGCCCCTTGCGGTTCAACCCGCTGGACATAACCGAGGACGTGCGCGGCGGTCTCGCCGTTAGGATAGTTGCGGACCGGTTCTGTCTCCAAATCCAGGTCCGGTTGGCCCGAAAGGCGCTCGGCAAAAATGGCCACCTGCCGCGGTGCCAGGTCGGGGACGATTTGAAAAGGCACGTAGGGATAATTATTGTAATGGCGCAGAAACGCCACCGGGTTGAGGACCCGCGGTTCCTCCAGCAGCGTGCTGATGCGTAGAGTAATGTTGCTGACCACATCGCAGTCCGCCTGCATTTGCAAGGCGGTGTGCTCTTTGGCGGGCCAGGCGAATTTGCCCCTTTTGTTGACCAATTGGGGATGGTCGTGCATATAAGCCGCCTCCAGATTGGTGTAGCGTTCGTGGAACTGCCCTTGCAGGTCTTCCAGGAACAAGCTGGCGTTATAGCGCGGGCGGTCGTCCGCCAAGACGCGTCCACGACGATCAAGGATTTTTCCCCGGATGGCTGGAACCTCCACGGTGCGAAAGGATTGCCGCTGCAGATTGTCGGCAAAGTAACGCGCATCGACAATCTGCACAAACCAGAGGCCGGCCAGCAGAAGCAAGAGTCCAAGCGCCACCGCCCCGGTAATGATTCGCAACCGCTGGTTCTTTTCTTTGAGAACGGCAAGCACGCTCTTTTACCCTTTCCCCCGTTTGATCTCCCGGTCCGCCCGGAAGGATTCCGGCATGGCTGGCTGATAAGTAAAGGCCAGACGGAGGCGGTCAAAAAGTTCAAAGAAGATCGGCGCGAGCACCGCGCCGCTGGCCGCGAGAACAATCCACTGCCAGAGCGAGAACCAGCCGACCAACGGGGGTTTGCCCAGGTTCAGCAAGAGAAAGAGGGCCCCCAGCGGTTGCGCCGCCCCGGCAAAAGCTCCCAATACCACCTGCGCAAAAGTATGCCGGCGCAAGATCAGCTCGCGGATTTGATAAATAAAAGCCCCGATCAACAGCAGCGGCAACACACTCACGCCCAGCGGGTTCAACGAAAGGGAGTCAAACCAGAGCCCTCCGCAAACGGCCAGCAAGACGATAGCCGTCAGACCCTGGGTCAAGCTCGTATAAACCATCAATGGAGGCAAAAGATCGATCTGCGCGCCGAGCCAATGCCGCGGCAGATCGCTGGAGGCTTGCGAGAATACCGCCACAAAAGCCACCGCCAAAATGAAAACTGTCATCAACCAGCTCATGGCAGGATCACCCACACTTCCTCCAAGGCTCCCAAGTTAGCCGACAGCTTGACGCGGGCTTCCAACGAAAGTCCGTAATCTTTTGGCCGCACATCGACAATTGTCCCGATCGGAATGTCGGGCGGAAAAACACCCGCCACTCCCCACGTCACAACCATTTGCCCGGGTCGCACCGGGCTGTTTCCAGAAAGATAGCCCAGGTCGATCAATCCTTCCTCTTGCGGCATGGAGGCGTTGGCGAGGATGACCCCGGTTTCACCGGCAGCCATGACGCTGGCAGAGAGGCGCGGGTTGGTGTTGGTCAAAACCATGGCGGAGACGCGCAAATTGGGATCACCCAAAAGTACCACCTGGGAGCGGGTGGGCCCGACATTCTGCACGCGTCCGACCAGGCCCGCCCCGGTCAGAACCGCGCAATTGGTGACCACGCCATCACGCGCGCCTGTGTTGATCTCCAGGCTCCGCCACCAATTGGAGGGATCACGGGTGATGACTTGGGCCAGCTTAAGTTTCCAACGGCTCTGCCGCGGCCATCCCAAGACTCCGCGCAACCGGTCATTTTCAGCCCAAGCGCCCGCATCCTGGGCCAGGAGCATTTGTTGTTCCTGGTTCTGGCGGCGGAGTTGTTCCAGTTGACGCTGCAATTCGCGCCGCGGAGTCAGGCCGTCACTGGTTTCCTCAATTAAACCATGCGTGGAACTGCTCAAGCCAAACAGGGGCAGAAAAAGTCCGCTCAAGGCCAGTTTTAGTTTTCCCACTGGCTCGACTGGCAACTTCATCAGCGCCACCGCCAGCACGACCACCGACAATAAAATTA
>Ga0182016_10004725_pt1 | contig 14950 bp, 13 predicted proteins | sample 712S2MmetaG_FD_120491 | JGI IMG/M metagenome (GOLD analysis project Ga0182016, IMG submission 120491) | Permafrost microbial communities from Stordalen Mire, Sweden - 712S2M metaG | ecosystem: Environmental > Terrestrial > Soil > Wetlands > Permafrost | place: Sweden: Stordalen | collected...
CGCGAGCGTTTCTTCGTCGGCAAAATAGCAGCCTTCGCCGTGGGCGATGGGCACGCGGAGAATTTTTCCCGCCGGAATCTGGCTGGTGAACGGCGAATCGTTCGTGGCGGTCTTGAGGAAAATGTTTTCGCAGTGGAATTGCAGGTCGCGGTTGCGGATGAGCGCGCCGGGCAGCAAACCGGCTTCGGTGAGTACTTGAAAACCGTTGCAGACGCCGAGGACGAGGCCGCCGTTGTCGGCGAATTGCTTCACGGCCTGCATCACGGGACTGAACCGCGCGATCGCGCCGCAGCGCAGATAATCGCCGTAGCTGAAACCGCCGGGTACGATAACGCAGTCGGTGTCGCCGAGCGAGGCGTCCTTGTGCCAGACGAGCCGCGCGGAATGGCCGAGCAGGCGGACGGCGTGGACGGCGTCCTGGTCGCAGTTGCTGGCGGGAAATTGTAAAACGGCAAAATTCATAAAGGTTTTGCCACCGGGTCACCGGGACACAGAGAAAACAAGTTCAGAAACTTCTCTGCGCCTCTGCGCCTCTGTGGCTAAAAATTCATTCGATTTCCAGTTTGTAATCTTCAATCACAGGATTGCTCAACAGCTTGAACGCCGCGTCGTTCAAGGCTTTCTGCGCCGCCGCCTTGTCCGTGCCGGGGGCGAGGTCAATCTCGATGTATTTGCCGATGTGGACGCCGGTGACGCCGGTGTAGCCCATGTGGGCGAGGGCGGTCTGGACGGTTTTGCCCTGCGGATCGAGGACGGCCTTCTTCGGGGTGATGATGATTGTTGCTTTCATGCGCGCGACAGACAATTTTGCGAAAATTTCCGATGGAAGCGAGCCAAAAAGTTTTGCCGGGACGGCGTTCCCCGGCCGTGAAAATTATTCATCAACAACCCGCAATCGTTTCATGCGGTTTTTACGTGAAACCGCACAAGCGGCATTGAAATTCGGCGGTGTTTGCGCCATTGTTCGCGCCATGAGTATTGTGAACATGAGTGAACCTTCGCACGGCGACATCGGGGCCGAGCGCAAAAACCTCACGCCCTGCACCATCGTCATCTTTGGCGCGAGCGGCGACCTGACCGCGCGCAAGCTGATTCCCGCGCTGTATCAGCTCTTTCTGGAAAAGCAGATGCCGGCGGATTTCCGCGTGGTCGGCTTCGCGCGGCGTGAAAAAACCGACGAATCGTGGCGGACGGAATTGCGCGCGGCACTCGACCAATTTTCCCGCACCAAGCCGGTGGACGACAAAGTCTGGCACGCGTTCGCGGAAAAACTTTTTTACTGCATCGGCGACCTGACCGACGATGCGGCCTACAAAAGACTGGAGGCGCAGTTGACCGAGTTTGGCAGCGCGCCGCTGCGCGAAAACCTCCTGTTTTACCTCGCGATTTCGCCGAGCCAGTTCGGCGAGGTGGTCGAGCAGGTGCACCGTTCCGGCCTGTTGAACAAGGAAGGCGCCGGCTGGCAGCGCATCGTGGTGGAAAAGCCGTTCGGCCACGACCTCGCGTCCGCGCAGGCGCTGAACCGCGAGCTGACACGCTACGCGCACGAGCAGCAGGTGTTCCGCATTGACCATTATCTCGGCAAGGAGACGGTGCAGAACATCTTGATGTTCCGCTTTTCCAACTCGATTTTTGAGCGCCTCTGGAACCGCGAATCCGTAGACTCCGTCCAGATCACCGTCAGCGAAAAAATCGGCGTCGGCGGGCGCGGCGGTTATTACGAGGAAGCGGGCGCGCTGCGCGACATGGTGCAAAACCACATGCTGCAAGTGCTGTCGCTCATCGCGATGGAACCGCCGGTGTCGCTCGAAGCCGAAGCCGTGCGTGATGAAAAAGTGAAGTTGCTCAAATCCATCCGCGAACTCACGCCGGAGGACGTGGCGAAACAGGTCGTGCGCGGACAATACTTCGCCGGCCTCATCGGCACCGAGGCGCGCCCCGGCTACCGACAGGAACCGAAGGTGGATCCGACTTCCAACGTCGAGACCTATGCCGCGCTGAAGCTGTTCATTGACAACTGGCGCTGGAGCGGCGTCCCGTTTTATCTGCGCACGGGCAAAAACCTGCCGTTGAGCGCGAGCGAGGTGCGGATCCAGTTCCGCCCGACACCACACGTTCTGTTCGCCGCGCAATGCAAGAATCACATTGATGCCAACGCGCTCACGCTGCGGCTGCAACCAAATGAAGGCATTTCGCTGCGGTTTAACGGCAAGGTGCCCGGCATGAGCCTCGGCGTGCGGCCGGTGCGAATGCACTTCAGCTACGACTCGGAGTTCGGCGCCTACACGCCGGAAGCCTACGAACGCCTGCTGCTTGAAGCCATCGCCGGCGACGCGACGCTGTTCATCCGCCGTGACGAGGTCGAGACGGCTTGGCAGATCGTGGATTCCATCCGCGCCGGCTGGCAGGACAAGCCGCTGACGAACCGGGAATTTTATTCCGCCGGCACCTGGGGCCCGATTGCCGCCGACGATCTGCTCGCGCAATCCGGCCACGTCTGGCACGAGCCGCTGGTGATAAAATAACCCAACCCGACAAGTAACCAGGCGGTTAACGCCCCGGATATTTGCCAAAACACCAGCAAATCCGGGTGTTTTCACGGCCCCAAAAAAAATATTTGCTTTTTTTTGAACCCAATACGAGGTTGCCCCGTCTGATATTACGAATGGGTTGGGTTTTCGCTGTTCGTTTAGGGTTGGCATAGGGATTTTGCTCGTGGTGCGGCTCGGACAGCGACCCCAAGTTGGCCGCACCACCCTTCTGAGCGCCCGGGTGAGGGCGTATAAATCTCGTCACCAAGAGAGGCCGGACGCAAGTCCGGCCTTTCGCTTTTTCACCGGTGAACAACCGGCCGGAAATCCGCATTGATTCAGGCGGAAAAGCCGTTAAACTTCCCACGCATGAAACATCAGCTTGATTTCGAAAAGCCGATCACCGAGTTGCAGAACAAGCTGGACGATCTCCGTCTGCATCCCGAGAAACATTCCCTGGGCATCCGTTTTGAAGAGGAAATCCAGCTCATCGAGAAAAAACTCGAGGAAACCCGGCGGCAGGTCTTCCTGAACCTCTCCGCCTGGCAGCGCGTGCAGCTCGCGCGGCATCCCAAGCGGCCTTACACGCTGGATTACATCAAGCATGCGTTCACGGATTTTCAAGAACTCCACGGCGACCGTTTGTTTGCCGAGGACCGCGCGATGGTTGGCGGTTTTGCCAGACTGGACGGACATCATGTCGTCGTCATCGGCACGCAAAAGGGCCGCGACACCAAGGAAAACATCCTGCGCAATTTTGGCTCCGCCCATCCCGAAGGTTATCGCAAGGCACTCCGGCTGATGCGGCTCGCGGACAAATTCGGCCTGCCCATCATCACGCTCATTGACACGGCGGGTGCGTATCCCGGCGTCGCCGCAGAGGAGCGCCATATCGCCGAGGCCATCGCCGTCAATCTCCGCGAAATGACCCTGCTCCAAGTGCCCGTCATCGCCGCCGTCATCGGCGAAGGCGGATCCGGCGGCGCGCTCGGTATCGGCGTGGCCGACCGCGTTTTGATTTTGGAGAACGCCTATTATTCCGTCATCAGCCCGGAAGGCTGCGCGGCGATTCTTTGGAAAGACCGCGCGAACGCCGCCAAGGCCGCCGCCGCGCTGAAGATCACTGCGAAAGATTTGCTCCGATTCAAGCTCGTGGACGACGTGGTGCCCGAACCGCTCGGCGGCGCGCATACGAACGCCGCCGGCACCGCTGCAAACCTGAAAACCCATCTGCTCAAACATCTCGAGGAAGTGCTCGCGCTGCCCATTGCGGAGCGGTTGAAATTGCGCTACGAAAAATTCCGTGCGCATGGCCATTTCCGCGAAAAAACCGACGCCACTGAGATGAAGCCGGCCAAGTCCCCTGAAACCACCGCAGCCGCCTGAACATGCTTTATCCGCTGACTTTTCGGCCCATTTTCAAAGACCGCATCTGGGGCGGGCGCGAACTGGAACGGCTGTTCGCCAAAAATCTTCCGTCCGGCGCGGTCATCGGCGAATCATGGGAAATTTCCGACCGACCCGGCGACGCCAGCGTCATCGCCAACGGCCCGCTCGCCGGAAAAGATCTGCGCTGGCTCATGGAAAATTACGCGGCGGAAATTCTCGGTAGTGCCAAACCGGCGGCAGAAGGACGGTTTCCCCTGCTCTGCAAAATTCTCGACGCGCGCGAAAAACTGTCGCTGCAAGTCCATCCGCCGGCGAGCAAAGCGGCGGAATTGCGCGGCGAATCCAAAACTGAAATGTGGTTCATCGCTGACGCCGCGCCGGGCGCGAGCTTGTATGTCGGCCTCAAGCGCGGCATGACGCGCGCTGAGTTTGAGAAGAAGATTGCCGACGGCAGCGTGGCGGATTGTTTTCATCGCATTCCGGTTAAGGCCGGCGACACTATGTTTCTGCCGAGCGGCCGCGTCCACGCCATTGGCGACGGCCTGGTGATTTTCGAGATCCAGCAAAACTCCGACACGACCTACCGCGTATTCGACTGGAACCGCGTCGGCCTCGACGGCCAGCCGCGCGAACTGCACGTCGCGCAATCGCTTGCGAGTATTGATTTTAATGACTTCGAGCCGAAGCTGGTGGAAACCAAATTTGTCGCCGACGGAAAAATCCAGAAGCGCGCGCTCGTCAACGACCCGTTGTTCAATGTCGAAACGTGGAAGCTGGATTCCGGCGCAAACAGTTTGTTGAAACCAAACAAACTGCAAATCGTCGCGGTGACGTCAGGTGAAGTTGTAATCAAGAGCGATTCGACAACCATGAATTTGTCCGCCGGCCAGTTCAGCCTGATACCGGCGGCCTTGGAACGGACGGTAGTTTTGGCGAAGTCAGACGCGGCGTTGCTGCGCGTCGAGGCCAATTGATTTCACCACAAAGTTCCAGGCGACGGTTTGTGGGTTTCTTTTTGGTTGCTGGCTTCGCACCAGATTTTGTAACGAAGCTGGATTCTTTTCAGAAAATTTGCCTTGGCCCACTCGCCGGCATACTTCGCCTGGGCGACTTCTAGATTTTTGGCACTTCGGCCATCCATCAGCCTCTCTTCGCCATTGGCCACAAATTTATTTTCCATAATCGTGGGTCAATTCAGCGACAAATCGTCCGGCATCTGCGCGAGCAGCTTGTTTTTCCAGCCGCCCTTGGTTTTCAGAATCTTTTGCCAGAGCTGGTCGGGCGGCGTTTCAAAGACGAGTTCCAGCGACGCCGGAAACGTGAGCCACGACCTGCGTTTCATTTCCATTTCCAACTGGCCGGGTGACCAGCCGGCGTATCCGGCGAACAATTTGACCTTTTTCCCGGCGGAAAACGACTCGCCGACTTCCACCAAATCATCCAGCGAATGGCCGAGGCTCAGGTTCGGAAAAACGTTGGCGTCGGGGATGAAGTTGTTCGAGTGCAGAAAGCTCAGCGCGGTCGGCTGCACCGGACCGCCCAGAAACAGCGGCGCGTGCTTGAGCGTGTCGGGGAGATCAGCGACGACCAGTTCGCCGACCTTGCTGCCGCTCGAACGGTTGAGCACGAGGCCGAACGCACCCTCGGCGCTGTGGTCGCAGATGAGAACGACCGTGCGGTGAAAAAACGAGCCGGTCAAATCGCCACCGTCCAGCAGCAATTTTCCTTTCAGTGTTTTAACCGGATCGTCCATTGCCACGGTCAATGTGCATCACGAAAGCAGTTCTGGCAAAAAAAAACCGGCGCGGGAATTTCCCGCGCCGATTGGAATTAAATTTTAACGGTCAGAGCGATTTCACCTTTTTCACAATCGCCGCCGCGTCAATGCCGAAGTGCGCGAGCAGTTCCTCGGCATTGCCGGAGCGCGGGATGCCGACCACGGCGAGCTTGTGAACCTTGACACCTTCCACGCTCAATTCGCCGGCGACCGCGTCGCCCAAGCCGCCTTCGGAATAGTGATCTTCAACGGTGATGACGGTGTTGCCGGTTTTTTTCGCGGCGGCCAGAATCACATCCTTGCCGAGCGGCTTGATGCTGTAGGCGTCAATGACTGTGACCTTGATTCCGTCGGCCTTCAATGTGTCGGCGGCATTCAACGCTTCAAACAGCGTGACACCGGCGCTCACGATGGTGACCTTGTCGCCTTCGCGCAGAACTTTTGCGCCGCCAATCGGGAATTTCTCGTCATTGCCGTAAATGACCGGCGTCTTCGGACGCGAGGTGCGCAGGAAATAAACACCTTTGCCCAGCGCCATCTGTTCCAGCAATTTTTCCGTGCAGACGGCGTCGCTCGGATACAACACCGTGCTGCCGACAATTGCGCGCATCATCGCCAGGTCTTCCAGCGCCATCTGTGACGGGCCGTCCTCACCGATGCTCACGCCGACGTGCGAACCGACGAGCTTGAGGTTCGACTGCGAAATGCCCGCGACGCGGATCTGGTCGTAGGCGCGCGTGAAAAACGCGGCGAAGGTGGACGCGAACGGAACCTTGCCGCGCGTTCCGAGGCCAGTGGCGACGCTGACCATGTTCTGTTCGGCGATGAAACATTCGGTGGAACGCTCCGGGAATTTTTTAAAAAACTTGTCCGCGAACGTGGAGTTTTTCGTGTCGCCGTCCAGCGCCACGACGCGCAAATCCGCTTCGCCGATGCGGGCAAGCGCCGCGCCGTAGGCTTCGCGCGTGGCAATTTTGTCACCAAGCGTGTAATTGATCGGCGGGTAGCTGGCCGGAATCGCGTTGGCCGGAGCGGGCAATTTGCTCGGCGTGGGAATCGCGACACCGAGGCCGGACTTCGCGCTGGGCTGAAGTTCGGCAATGGCTTTGGCGGCTTCCTCCTTGTTCAACGGCTTGCCGTGCCAGCCGTCCTTGTCCTGCAAAAAGGAAACGCCCGCGCCCTTGTAAGTCTTGGCGATGATGGCAAGCGGCTTGTCGTCGAGACCGACGCCGCCAAGCACTTCGGCGATTTCCTCGATGTCATGGCCGTCAATGTCTTCCACGCGCCAGCCGAACGCTTCAAAGCGGTCGCGATAAACGCCGATGTCATGGCCGAACGCCGTGGCTTCGCTCTGGCCGAGCCGGTTGGCGTCCACGATGGCGATCAAATTGTTCAGCTTGTAATAGCCCGCGAGCGACGCGGCTTCCCAAACGGCGCCTTCGGCGATCTCGCCGTCGCCGAGCAGGACGTAGGTGTTGTAATCCAGCTTGTCGAACCGCGCGGCGCGGGCGATGCCGACGCCGACACCGAGACCCTGGCCGAGCGAACCCGTCGCCACATCGGCGAACGCGAGGCGCGGCGTCGGATGACCTTCGAGGTCGTTGCCGAACTGGCGGAGCTTCAGCAATTCGGGAACCGGCACAAAACCATTTTCCGCCCACGCGGCGTAAAGCAGCGGTGCGGCATGACCTTTCGAGAGAATGAAACGGTCGTTGTTGTAGAAGTGCGGGTTCTTCGCGTCGTAACGCATCTGGCCGAAGAACAACACGGCCACAAGGTCCGCCGCCGAGCAGCACGAAGTCGGGTGGCCGCTGCCCGCCGCCGTGGTCGCCTCGATGGAATGGATGCGCAGTTGGTTTGCGATGCCCTTCAAAAGTTCTGTATCGGTGTCAATCATTGAGCGCGAAGTCTAGCGGAGGAATGGTGAAAGCCAAGAATGAAAATTGTCGCGACCGGAATGTCACTGCGTCAGCGCGTGGCCGGAAATCGAGCAGGCGGGCAGTTCCCCGACGGCATTGATCGAGTAGGTGCCGCCCGATGGACACACCGGGAGAATTCCATCCTTGAAATATGGCGCCAGATCCTGCGCCGTGGGAATGGCAGTTGGCTTCTTGTTTTTTTCCAACGCCCATTGCTGCTTGGCCGCGTCAATCTGCCGGAGGTTGCTGATGCAGGCATTGCGATCGTCCGCCTCCGCCTGCGAGGCCTGCGCGGCCTGCTGGGCGTCCGCGATCTGCTGCAACTGCGCCTGCTGCTGCCGCGCGTAGGTGCTGGTGGCCTTCAACTGTTCGGTCAGTTTTTGGTTGGCCGCCTGCAATTGGGTGACCTGGTTGCGCAGGCGCGGCAAATCCTGGTTGTCCGCACGCAGCTTGGAAATCTCCGCGCTCTGCAAACCGGCGTTGGAACTTTGAAGTGAATCCACCTGCGTTTGCAAATCATCCGCCCGCTGCTTTTGGGCCTGCACTGAAACCTGCAAGGCCTCTCTTTGCCGGAGCACGGAAAAAAGAAAAATCTCGCTGGCGAGAAAAGCCACGACCAGCAGCCGGACCATCCACTTGTTTAATTTCATGGGTGCGACTGTTTTCGTCCTTTTGGGAACGGAGGTCAAACACCAAATGTCAAAATGGTGCGCGCGGCGGGAGTTTGCGATTATCGTCTTGGTGGATTTGAGCGGCGTGCTCGCCTATTTGATATTTGGTAATGATTATTGAACTCTTTGTTTACCGACGAATTTCACGATTGCCGGATTTTTCAATTTTAATCTGGCGTGAACGTAACCTAAATCTTCCCTTGGTCGTCTTTTGCAGAACGTGCGCGAGCGAATTTATCGCGCTGGAGCAGGTGAGGCTGGTCTGATTTTGCATTATTGCAAGACAGACCGGCTCTTTTTTTGCTAAACGACTCGCGTAATCACATGCACAGTTTTTTACTGGCATTGACGGGATGTTTAATTCAAAGTCGTTTTCGCTTGCGGGTGTAGTTCAACGTTAGAACGTGGCCTTTTTCCAAGGTCAAGATGGGTGGTTCAATTCCCCTCACCTGCTCCAAACAAGCAAAGACCCTATGGTGAATCAAATTGGTAAATTATTATTCCCGCGCTTACCGAGAAAACATCGCAGGCGGCGAATGAAACTTCTGATTGCCTTGGTGTTTGCCATTTTAGCTGTCTGTGGAATCGTTCTGGCCGGAATCCATCAACTTAAAAAACCCGTAGGCGCACCGCCAACCCCACTCTCGCCAAATGACAGTAATTGAATGGCAAATCCGCAATGGTTGTCAGAGCCGGTGCAAATCAATAATTTAATTTCTGTGACTATAAAGCGAATTAGGAAAAAACGGTATTCTCATCGGCCCAAAGACCCCTATTCCGCAATCATTAAAATGGGCGCAATCATAGCTGGAATAATAATTATTGCGGTTCTTATGGCTGCGCTGATTCAAAATAAAATCCAAACATCAGAATCACAGAAGAAACAGAATTCCTATTTAGCACCTGCTTCAGCAAGCAGCGGAGACTCACTTAATTCCACGATTATTTTCAATGGTGATGATGTGGCCTCATCAAATTCAAACGCTTCCAAGCTGGATTCCGTTGGCACCAAAACCAATTGAGATTAATCATTCATCGGAATGATGTCGGATTCTTGCGCCAGACGGTCAAGGGCGAGTTTTCCGTCCTGAACGAGGTCTGAATCCACCTAAAACGCCAAACACCAAGCCAGACGGTCAAAACTCCCATTTCCCCAATTCAGGCCAATTGTTCTGGTTTCTGTTCTGGTTTTGAGGGTGATTCCATCCATTTTTAGACGACAATCCCCAACCGGGTGGAAAAGGCGGGTTGCCAAAAAACCATTGATTTTATTCAGTGTTTTTGAGGTCAAACACCAAATTGTCAAAATGGTGCGCGCGGCGGGAGTTGAACCCACAACCTTCGGCTTCGGAGACCGACGCTCTATCCAATTGAGCTACGCGCGCAGACGGTCATCAGCTTACCGGTCGGCACGCGTATGCTCAAATCAATTTGCATACCAAAGCAAAAAGGGACGGCGCAAGGCCGTCCCCGTGTCAATGTGATTGGCCGGCAAATCAGTTTGCGGGCGGCGGCGAACCGGCGGGCGGACGATGGCCGTGTTTGGTCAATTCCTGCCACTTGGTGAATTGTTCCGGCGTCAACAGCGCCTTCATTTGCGTGGCCGTGTCCTCTTGGATGACCTTGGCCTTGGTCTTCCTTTCATCCGACGTCAGGCTGGAATCTTCATGCAAGGCCTTCATTTTTTCCCGCGAGCTGTTCATGATTTCCTTAAACTTCGGCTTTTGTGCATCCGTCAGATCGAGTTCCTTGGCGATGTCATGCCGTCCGCCCTTCATGCTGGGCGGCGGTGTATTGGTGGCATCTTGCGCGAGCAGTGACGAACTTCCGGCGAGCAATGCGCCCGCGGCCAGCGCGGCGATTAACAATGTTTTCGTTGATTTCATAGACTTCATTTTGTTGTTTGGTTCAAAATCCGCCGCGCTTCAATTGCGGCGTGATACGAGGTCAGACGCCGGCAACGCCGCAAGGTTACAGCCCGCGCATGATTTTTGCCGCCGCGCTGACCGTCTTTTCAATGTCCGCCGGCGAGTGCGCCGTCGAAATGAATCCCGCCTCGAACTGCGACGGCGCAAAATAAAATCCCGCGTCCAGCATCCCGTGGAAAAATTTCTTGAACCGCTCGCGGTCGCTGTGCATCGCATCGGCCACGTTGTGCACCGGCGCGCCCGTGAAATAAGTGCAGAACATCGAACCGCACGAATTAATTTGCACCGGCACACCGGCGAATTTCGCGGCGTCCTTCAGGCCGGCCGCCAGTTGTTCGCCGAGTTTTTCCAGTTTCACATACGCGCCGCTCGCCTCCAGCTCTTCAAGATTTGCCAGCCCCGCCGCCATCGCCAGCGGATTGCCACTCAACGTTCCCGCCTGATACACCGGCCCGATCGGCGCGAGATAATCCATGATCTCCGCGCGCCCGCCAAACGCGCCCACCGGCAACCCGCCGCCGATGACCTTGCCAAACGTGGACAAATCCGGCGTGATGCCAAACCGCTCCTGCGCGCCGCCGCGCGCGAGCCGGAAGCCCGTCATCACTTCGTCGAAAATCAGCAGCGTGCCGTGCGCTTTCGTGATCTCGCTCAAAAATTCCAGATAGCCCGGCTGCGGCAAATAAAGTCCGGCATTGCCCGGCACCGGCTCGACGATGATGCCGGCAATCTGATCCTTGTTTGCCGCGAACGCCGCCGTGACCGCCTCAAAATCGTTGTAGGGCAGAACAATTGTGTGCTGTGTGAACGCCGGCGGCACACCCGCGCTGTCGGGATTTCCGAATGTCAGCGCACCGCTGCCCGCGCGCACCAGCAGTGAATCCGCGTGGCCGTGATAGCAGCCGTCGAACTTGATGATTTTGTCGCGCCGCGTGAAGCCGCGCGCCAGCCGGATCGCGCTCATGCACGCTTCCGTGCCGCTGCTCGTCATGCGGATTTTTTTCACGCTCGGCACCCGCTCGCAGATGAGCTTGGCCATCGTCACTTCCAGCGGATTCGGAATACCGAAGCTGGTGCCGTGGTCGGCAGCGGCTTTGACGGCGGCAATGATTTTCGGATGCGCGTGGCCGAGAATCGCCGGGCCCCAGGTGCCGACGTAATCAACCAATTCGTTGCCGTCCACGTCCCAGATTCGGGAGCCGCTGGCGCGGTTGACGAAAAACGGCTGGCCGCCCACGGCGCGAAACGCGCGTACCGGCGAATTGACGCCGCCGGGAATATATTTCAACGCCTCGGCAAAAAGCTTTTCCGACTGGGTCCGATTCATGCGGATAAATTAACCGCCAAGACGCCAAGACGCCAAGCAGAATGAAAACGGATCAACCGCGAACCACCCGAACCACGCGAAAAGCAAACCAGCCAAAATAAAATTAATTGGAAAAGTCGTCAGGAATCTTTATCTCTCCTTTATAAAGATAAGACGATAAATCGCTGGGCATCTTATTTAAAAGGTCAGGATTTAGAGGGATTTTTTGGTCGAACAGTGGTTTTCCATTTTTCAACCAATTGTGCAAAATGACAAATAGTCGGCCGTTCGCATCGAATTCAAGAGGTGCTTTGAATAAAGGACCATCACCCTTTGCGTCTCCTTTTTCACGCCAAAAAACATTACAGGATATTCGGCTCATTTGTATTAAACAATTTGCCGATTGAGACATTTTGCCAATTTACAAAATATTCGCCGCCAGTTCCGCCAGTTCCGAGCGTTCACCTTTTTGCAGTTCGATGTGCGCGGCGATGGCCTGGTCGCGGAAACGGCTGACGATGTAGTTAAATCCGTTCGACGACGAGTCCACATACGGATTGTCAATTTGATACGGGTCGCCGGTGAAAATGATCTTCGTGCCCGCGCCGACGCGCGTGATGATGGTCTTGGCTTCGAGCGGCGTGAGATTCTGCGCCTCGTCAATCACCATGAACTGGTTCGCGATGCTGCGTCCACGGATGTAGCTCAATGCCTCAACCACGATGCTGCCGGAGCGCATCAGGTCGCCGCTGCGGCGATGGTCATGGCCCATGTTCAGGTCGCTCAACATTTCGAGCGCGTCGTGAATCGGCTGCATCCATGGCGCAAGTTTTTCCTCGAGCGAGCCGGGCAGGAATCCGAGTTCCTTGCCCATGGAAATGGTCGGGCGCGCGACGACGAGCCGGCGGAATTCGCGATCAAGCACGGTGCGCTTCAGGCCGGCGGCCATCGCCATCAAAGTTTTTCCCGTGCCGGCTTTGCCCATGAGCGTGACCAGCTTGATGCGGTCGTCGAGCAGCGCGTCGAAGGCGTAATGCTGCTCGCGGTTGCGCGGCTTGATGCCCCAGATGCCTTCGCGGCAGTCAATGATCGGCACGAGCTTGGTGCCGGTGGCGTCCACTTTCGTGAGCGCGGCCTTTTTGGGATTGGCCTCGTCAATGAGCGTGCAGAATTCGTTCGGGAAATATTTTTTGCCGCCGTTGATCTCCAACTCACTGTTGGCGCGGAACGTCGCCATCCGCTCCGGGCTGACGGACATTTCAATCATGCCGGTGTAAAGATCCTGGATGAGCACGCGGTCATTCTCGTAATCCTCGGCCTGCAAGCCGAGCGCGTCGGCCTTGATGCGGAGGTTGATGTCCTTGGAGACAAGAATGGTCGGATTGTTCGGCTGCGCCTTCTGGATGCTGGCGGCGAACGCGAGGATGCGGTTGTCCACGCTGTTGCTGTTCAGGATGTGGCTGTCGCCGTCGGCCGGGCTGTGGCCGTTTTTCAGAAACGCGATTTTCAGCTTGCCGCCGTTGGGCAGATGCACGCCCTCGCTCAAGCTGCCTTCGCCGCGAAAGCCGTCGAGCATCCGCGAAACCTGCCGCGCATTCTGGCCCAACTCGTTCGATTCGCGCTTGAACCGGTCTATCTCCTCGATGACCTCAATGGGGATCAGGACATGATTGTCTGCGAAGTTGAGGAGCGAGTTGGGGTCGTGGAGAACAACGTTGGTGTCGAGAATGTAGTTTTTCACTGGGGTGTAATAAAAACTTTCGTGAGCAAATCAAAACCAGGTGGCGGGACGGCGACGTTTGGGTGACAAACCGGTTTCATTTCAGGTGCTTTATTTTGGCCATGCGCCGGTGCCATTGCCGGATTTCCTTGTGGCGCGCGGGCGGCTGGTAATGGCCGGAATAAAGAAAATTTTCGAGCATGCCGAACAAATCGAAATCCACGAAGCGCGGCTGGTCGTCGAGCAAAAATTCCTGGTGCGTCAGGATGATTTCAAACGGAATCAGCAGCTCCTCCAGTTTTTTGAGCCAGAGCTTTTGATCCTTGCGCCACTGGCCAATGCAGCCGCGACCAAACTTGCGCTCCTTGAACCGCAGGAATTGCAACTGGTCCGCCGCCGGCACATTTTCCCGCCAGTAAATATCGTTCAACCGGAACGCCGCGCCCTCGACTTCGTTTTCGATGAATTTCCAGAGCACGGATTGCACGCCGCGCCAGCGCGCCGGGAACAGGCCCAGTTCCATTTCCTCGTCGAGATATTTGGCGATGACCTGCGAGTCTTCGCTGACCTCAAAAATCACATTTTGGCCGTCGCGGATGACCGGGACGCCGTAATAACGCTGCCGCGTGAGCTTCCAGACCAGCGAACGATCCTGGTTGGGGATGTTGGTGATTTTGAAGGGCGCGCCGGAAAATTCCAAAATCCGCCGTTGCACGATGCAGAACGGGCTCCACGGAAATTGAATCAATTCGATCATGTCAAAAATTTCTCACGGCGAACAAGGCCACTTTAGGACTCGTCCCGCGCGGTGACAAGTGCAAACACCGCTTTACTCCATTTTGTAACAGAGTTAAATTCGCCGCATGGCTGCTGAATACGATTCAACCGAGTTTGTGGACACCGATTTTCAAACACAGAAATCGCCCTTCGCCGCGCCTGCCGCCGACCCATTGCGCGCGCCAACGCGCGACGAGGTGGACCGCAAGGTCGTCGAGGCGCAGCAGAAACTCGCCGAACTCAAGCGCGCGCAGGACAGCCTGGAACGCGAGCGCGCCTCGCTGGAGGAACTGCGCCGCCGGCAGAGCGAGTTCCAGACCGGCCGCCAGGAAATGATCCACAACCTCACGCGCGGCCTCGGCCTGCTCGAAGAAGCGGAGTTCAACCAGCGCCACGAAGCCGAGCAGATGCTCAAGACCATCGCCGATTTCCGCGACGCGCTCGCCAAGATCGAAGCCGTCCGCGATGAAACGTGGACAAAGGAAAATTTCAGCACCGAACTGACCCGCGCGCTCACCGCCATCGAAAACGCCCGCATGGAATGGAACACCGCGCGCCTGAAACTGCCCGCGCTGTCGCCCGAGGCGTTGAAAAAAACCGAAGTGGAAAGCGCGCCGCCGCAATCTGCCGCGTCGCCGCTCACCAGCTTGAGCTTCGGCGAACTCTGCAAAATCGGCCTGGCGATGACGTGGCCGCTGGTGCTCGTCGCATTGGGCGCGCTCGGCGTCTTCATCGCCATCCTGATGCGGCACTGATTTTCTATGGCGCTGTTGAAAAAAAAGGTGGATCCGATTTCCGACCGCGCCCGTGCGCTCAACGACCAGATTGCCGCGCTCGAATCCGAGATCAAGAAGCTCGACACGCAGATCCAGCGCGCCCCCGCACCAAAATTCCGTTCCACCGCCATTCCGCACGGCGCCACCGTGACGCGC
>Ga0182016_10004726_pt1 | contig 14950 bp, 9 predicted proteins | sample 712S2MmetaG_FD_120491 | JGI IMG/M metagenome (GOLD analysis project Ga0182016, IMG submission 120491) | Permafrost microbial communities from Stordalen Mire, Sweden - 712S2M metaG | ecosystem: Environmental > Terrestrial > Soil > Wetlands > Permafrost | place: Sweden: Stordalen | collected...
CGTGGCCATCCTGGGCACGAGTCCTTTCGTGACGGCGATCGCGATGGCTTGCAGCCTCGGGCTAGTGCAGGCCGTGCAGAAACGCGCTCCGGTGCAGGTGATCTTCAACTTCGGGGCCCAGCTGCTGGCGATCCCCCTTTACTACGCGCTGCTGCGATTGATGGTTCAGCCGGACGCGATCTTCTCCTCGCGAAGCGTCGTCGCGTATCTGGTGACTGTGGCCCTGCTTAACGAGCTTGCCAACGTCGAGATATCAGCGGCTATGTACCTGTCCGAATTCGACTTCACGATCCTCACCGAAGGCCTGACCTCCACAGCCCCGATGGTGTTCGTCATAGCGCTCGGCAACGGCGTCATCGCCACGATCGTCCTGGTCATGACCGTTGCCGCTCCCGTGTTGCTCCTGACCATCCCGATCCCGATCCTGCTCATCGTCGCCGCCTACCGCGCACAGATAACCAGGCGCAAACAGCTGAGCGAGATCGAGAACCTCTTCGCGGCGACGCGAATCCTGAGCCACTCCAAGAGCGTCCACACCGGCGCCGTGGACTTCCTGTTCCACATCGCCAAGATGTTCCACGCAACACTTGTGGAGCTCACGTTGTTGCCGTCTGGCCCGGGGAACCCCGCGCTCGTCACGAGAACCATGAACGGAGTGGCCGACGAGGTCATGGAGTCGACACCGGTCGAGTCACTTCCGAGCGGTCTCGCGGACACCCTTGCCGGAGACAACGTCCTCGTCACCAAGACTCTGGGCCTCGACACGCCCCTGTCGCGGTATATCGCGGCCGATGACAGGCCCACGGGAATGGGCGTGACGGTCCCCGCTGCCGACAACGCTCCTGCTCTCGGTTATCTCGTCGTGGCCCACCGCAACAAGTTCGTCGGCGACTTTGAGCAGACCGACCTGCAACTGTTGGGCACGCTCGCGAAACAACTCGCCTTCGCCCTGCAAAACGGCCGGCTGCACGAGGACCTCGCCCGGCTGGAAGGCGCTCAGGACGAGCTCATGCGCAAGGCTTTCCACGACCCGCTCACCGGGCTTGCGAACCGGGCGCTGTTCCTGGATCACATCGAGGGTGCCTTCCATCGCGCGGCGCGCGGAGGGAGCCTTGTCTTCCTCCTCTACATAGACCTCGACGAATTCAAGAAGATCAATGACACATTGGGTCACGCGGCCGGCGACGAGCTCCTCGTTCAGGTAGCCGGCAGGCTCAGCAACTGTGTCCGAGCGACCGACACCGTCGCGCGGCTCGGCGGCGATGAATTCGCGATCCTGCTGGAGCAGGCTGCATCGCTGGATGTGGTGGAGGTGATCGCCCGACGGATCGTCGACAGCATCGGCGAATCGTTCACTCTCACGAGCGGCGTCGCAGTGATCGGCTCCTCTGTGGGGATCGCGTTCACCGAGCCGTTCGGTCAGAGCTCGGCAGAGCTGATGAAGTCAGCCGACGCCGCCATGTACACAGCCAAGAGGTCCGGGAAGGGACGCCACCATGTCGCAGTCTGACAACCACATAAGACATCACACCGCTGCTGACGCGGTCCATCCGGGAGGCGCTCCATCGCAGAACCGCCAGGCGACGGCGAACGTAGTTAGGCTCCATCCTGTGCGGGCGAAGGTCGATTCACCTCTCGATGTGGAGCAAGTGCTGAGTGAAGGCTCCTTGCGAGTGGTTTTCCAGCCGGTATGCAACCTGCGGTCACGCGAGGTCATCGGTTACGAGGCACTGTCGAGGTTCCCGAGACCCGCGCACTCGACACCGCGACAGTGGTTCGACCAGGCGTCGCGGCTCGGGCTCCTGGAGGATCTGGAGCTCCTCGCCGCCACAATGGCGCTGAAACAGCTCGCCAAGCTCCCGGACAAGGTCTTCCTGGCCGTCAACGTGTCGCCGGCGATAGCCGCCTCGGCGGCATTCGGCAAGCTTGTCGCCACCATGCCACCCGATCGGCTCGTGCTGGACATCGCCGAGAAGGACGACATGGACGATTACCAACTCTTTATAGCGGTGATCGACCACCTGCGTTCGCTGGGCGTGCGGATCGCCTTGGACGACGCCGGCGCCGGAGACGTCAACCTGCAGCACCTTCTCGGAGTCCGGCCCGACATCGTCAAGATCGACACGACGGTGATCCACGGGATCGCAGAGGACGAGCTCCGCCAGGCGGTCGCGTGTGCATACGCGAGCCTTGCCAAACGGACAGGCGCCATCAGCCTGGCCGAGGGGATCGAGACCGAGGCGGAGCTGGCCATGCTCCTGTCGCTCGACATCGAGACCGGCCAGGGTTTCCTCCTTGGTCGTCCGGCGTCGTTGCCCGCGGCCTGACGCGACCTTCGCTGTCGCGTCCTCGCTCAAAGATCAGAGCGCGAACGTCACTCCGGTCAGCTCCTCTGACACTTTCCACAGGTGTCGCGCCGTGTCCTGGTCCCTGGCCGACTCTTTCGCCTGCACGAGCGTCGGATAGCCGCGAAGGCCCCCGAGGCCCCCCGGGCCGTAGAAGCACCCGCTCTCAGCCGCGGGGTCGACCGCCGCGTAGAGTTCGCCCAGCGCGCCCATATAGGCGCTCTGGGCGAACAGGCGGTTGCCGAGCTTCATCAACTCCTTCATGATCCCCGTCGGGCCGCTCGACTGCAGGTTCGTGGCCGACCAGCCGGGGTGGGCCAGCAGCGAGCGGACGGGGATCCCCGCCGCGCGCACGCGGCGGTCCAGCTCAAGGGCGAAGAGCACGTTGGCGAACTTGGACTGCTGGTAAAAGGCCCTCGGCGAATACGACCTCTCCCCTGTCAGGTCGTCGAAGTGGATCGATCCGCCCCTGTGCTCAAGCGAGCTGACCGTTACCACCCGCGCGTCGGAGCTGTCGCGGATCGTGGCGAACAAGAGCGCAGTCAATGCGAAGTGGCCGAGATGGTTGGTCGCGAACTGGGACTCGAAGCCCTGCGGCGTCAAGGTGCGCGGCGGGTACATGACCCCGGCGTTGTTCACGAGCACGTCGACTGGGACATGATCGCCGGTGATCATCGCAGCGAAGGCCCGCACCGAGTCGAGGTCCGCGAGATCCAACAGCGCGAAGTCGACGTGGACTTCCCGCCTCTCGGCTCTGATCCGGTCGACGGCGCCCTGCCCCTTCTCCTCACTGCGGCTGGTGATCATCACGCGGGCGCCGTGCAGGGCGAGCTGGCGGGCGGTCTGGAACCCGAGCCCGCTGTGGCGCCGGTGACGACAAAGCTCCTGCCGGACTGGTCCTTGATCTGGGCGGTGGTCCAACGCATCACGGTGCTCCTCAGCTTGGCGGTCGTAGCGACCTCAACGCTACGGCAGCCTCGAGGCGATTCTCGGCGTCGACCGGCACCCCGCAAGCTCACCGATCGCCTGCGCCGAGCTCACGCACCGGCCCGCCTTGAAAGGCTTCGCCTGGCAGTCGACGATGTGGCCGTGAGCGGATGAGGAACGCCACTGCTCCAACCGCGACGAGGCAGAGGCCGACGATCAGCCAAGGCAACGGGTCGAGATCCTGCGTACAGCTCGAACGGGCGGCGAGCTCGGTGCACACCTGGCCTGGCCCGGCGCGGTTGAGGTAGGCGACGTAGACCAGTGGAGCCCCGAGACCGGCAACGAGGCCGGGAAGGCCCTGCCGGGAGGACCTCCGTGTCAACAGCACCACAGTCGCGACTGTCGCCAGCGGCAGGATGACCATCCCGATCGAAAGGATCGAGACGAGGCTGAACGCCCAGGCGGCGCCCAACAGTGTGAAGGCCCCGAACCATGCCCGGGCGCCGACGGCAGGGGCCGCGCCCTCAAGGCGGCTCCGAGGCCCGAGCTCGGGCGGCGTCCGCGACACAGCACTCATGAGACCACACCGCCGGGTCTTACGGGCTCGTTTCGATGGCTCAGGAGACGCCGCCGCCTGTGCCCCTGAAAGTCGCGTAGGTCGGCGTCTTGAGGCCCATCGCATTGCCCAGCCGACGCCAGAACGAAGAGTCGGCGACCCAACGTGTCGGACCGATCCCGCGAACCGTCTGACAGCCCGTCGCGCCGACCACAACGGTCGGGAACGTCGCGTTCGCGGCGGTGAAGCCGAGACGGTAGTAGATCCCGAGGTCGATCACGCAGCTCATCACGCCCATCGGGATCCGCGGCAGGGCGCAGACCACCTTGGCCACGTCCCGGGCCGAGGCGACCTCGGTGACCGCGGTCACGACGGGGAACGAGAAGTGGATGCCGTTCCGCGGGAACTCGTCGACGCGGCGCACGACAAGGTGGTCGACCTGCCCGATCGACCTGCAGAGCGACGTCGAGGCGGCGGCGGCCGGCACGGTCCCGCCCTTCATGGCCCTCGGAGCCCCTTGCGCCACGCCGCTCGCGCCGCTTGCAGCCGCGATCAGTGCCACGGTGAGGCACGCCCCTACTCGCCAGGTCTTGATGATCTTCATGGCTCCACGAAGTATCGAGTCCTCAACTTCGCGTAGGCGAGATCGCTTCCGGCCAGAGCTTTTCCCGGAGCCCCGAAGCTCTCTGCACCGGGCGGCGTGTCGCGGCGCGCAGTGACTCCTCTGCAGCCACCAGGGTGACGTGCCTCTTGGCACGAGTGACAGCGGTGTAGAGGAGCTCACGGGTCAGTATCGGAGACGGTGGCCGCGGCAGGGTGACGATCACCTGTCCGAACTCGGATCCCTGGCTCTTGTGGATCGTCGTCGCCCACCAAGTGTCGATGTCGCCGAGCTGGGACAGCGCAAGCTTGCGCAGGCCCTTGTCCGGATCCCGAAACACGGCGATCGGCCCGGTCAGCCCTGCGACCACGAGCCCGACGTCGCCGTTGAACAGCTTGTTGAAATAGTCGTTACGAGTAACGATGATCGGCCGTCCCACATAGGTACGCCCTCCGATCCCAGTGCCGGGCAGCTCTCGCGCCGCGAGGGCCTCGACGCGGGCGCTCCAGGCGAAGACACCGAGCGGTCCGAAGCGGGTTGCGCAAAGGACCTTGAGGTCGGCTGCAAGGCCGAGCCCTCTCTCGGCGTCATCGTTATCACCGCTCTGCGCCTTGCGGATTACCTCGATGGCACTGCGGGCGAGGTCCTGCTGGAGCTGTGTGATGGCGGTCTTGTCGTCGTCGTGCACCCAGGTCAGCTCGTCTGACCTGTCGTTGCGCAGGAGGTCCACCGCCCGGTTGTCGTCGCCAAGCCGGATGGCGTCTGCGAGCGCCGCGATCTGTGAGGAAGCACCGAAGCGATGGGCCCTGTCGAGCACAACGATGCCAGGCGCCAGCGGGCCGTCCGCCGGCCCGGTTGCGCTCGGGCCGACGATCTCGCCGAGAACCGCGCCGGCTTCGACACTGGCCAGCTGGTAGGGGTCGCCGACCAGCACGAGAGTGGAGTCGGGGCGGACTGCATCGAGCAGACGGGCCATCAGCGGCAGGGAGACCATCGACGTCTCGTCGACGACGACCAGGTCGTGGGGCAACGGGTTGAGATGGTCGTGTCGGGGCTTCCCGCTGCCGTGCGCGCCGAGGAGACGGTGCAGTGTCCTTGCCGCGGTGACGCGCAGCTCATCCGCGACGCCCTCGCGGAGGCTCGCCTCCTCAACCTCGTCCTGCAGGGCTGCGGTCATGCGCTCGGCTGCCTTGCCCGTCGGCGCGGCGAGCGCCACGTCGAGCTTGCGGCCCCGGGCGAGCGCTTCGCCGTAGGCGGCACCGAGCAACCGGGCGATGGTCCGCGTCTTACCGGTCCCCGGTCCCCCTGCGATCACAGCGATCCGCCTGTTCAGGGCTCTCTTGGCAGCCTCGCGCTGCAGATCAGGCGTCGCGGCGTCGTCGGGCGCGAAGAGCTCGTCGAGGATCGCATCGAGATCGGGCGACGATGTGGTGAGCCCACCGTCGTCTAGGGCGCGCCGCAGGAGCTCGCCCGCGACACGGTTCTCGAAACGCCAGTAGCGCTCGAGATACAAGCGGGTGCCGTCCCAGACGAGCGGGCTGATCACCGCCTTCGGTCCGTCACCCGGGCTGCTCACCGCAGGGCTTGCTGCCAGGAGCTTCGCCCAGTGGACAGGATCAGGCCAGGGAAGTGAGTCCATCGAGTGCAGCTGCGCATCGTCGACGACGATGGATCCGGCGACCGTCTCGATGACCACGCACACATGCCCGAACAGCGGGGCGCGGGCGGCCAGAGCTGCACCGAGAAGAACCTCGGGCCCCACACCTCCGACACTTCGCGCGATCACGCCTGCGACTTGGACCGCGGATGCCTCGAGCACACATGCGTCCACGAAAGGCGCCAACGTCGCGACCTCGGCGCTCAGAAGCGGAGCAGGTCCCGTCACGTCCTCACCTCGACGCCGTCAAACAGCACGCTGAGATCGGCCACGAGCGCCGGGGCAACGCGCCAGCTGAAGACCCCGTGCGGGTTCCCGTCGACGACCGGCGTGGAGGCACCCGCCATTCCCCGCACGAACAGGTAGGCGGCGCCGCCGAGGTGCTCCGCCGGCACGTAACCCGGAATCCGCCAGCGTAGGTAACGGTGGAGCGCGACCGAGTAGAGCAGTGCTTGCAAGGGGTAGTGGTGCTCCGCCATCGCCGCGGGCAGGCGGTCTGGGTGATAGTCGAACGCCTGAGGCAAGTGGCCTTGTTCGGCCAGGACGTTGGTCTTGTAGTCGACGACGACAAAACGCCCCGGCGCAGCTTGGTCTCGCGAATCGCGGACGCGCACGATCATGTCTATGGAACCGGTGAGATGACCGGCGAGCTCGACAGCGAAAACCCCCGACGCGAGGCGCTGTGCCCAGGGCCTGAGGGGATCGTCCTCGTCAAGATGGTCCAGCACGAGCGCGCCGATGTCACGATCGGTCGCGAAGCGGCCCTTGCCCCCAAGGCGGAGCTCGAAGCTGAGCTCGCCCAGGCGGTCGCCGCGAGCGAGATCACGCAGCCGCCGGCCGTTGAACAGCGGGCCGAGCGGTGACTCGATCGCGGCACGCAGGCCGGTGCTGAGCGTCTCGGTGTCGACCGGCCAGGCGATCCATCTGAGACGGTCGTCGACGTGGTTCCGGAGCTCGGCGTCAAGATCGGCAGCGACGAAATCGACGCGCTCGAGCACCTCGTGGACGAGCGTGCCGAACTGTGCTCCCCCAGGGACGGCGCCGAGCGGCAGGTCAGAACCAGGAGCGGGACCATCGGCCGCGACGGTGACGGCCACCTCAGCAGGCTCATCGGCCGCGCCGGAGTCCCCGAGGCTCTCGTCCTCTGGATCAACCTCGTCCTCCCGGGTAGTCGCGCACATCGCGCTGAACGACCATCGCCGGTTCGCTCGCAGGAGAACCCGCTCCAACTCGGCGAGCTCGAGCACACCGGTGGGTGCGCGCCGCTCGGTGTCACCCCAGGGAGGAACCGGGTGCTCGAACGAACCCGTGACGGTCACGGCGACGGCATCCCCGGCCTCAGAGAACGCTCGTCCCAGTACCGCGACAGCCTCGTCGTCGGCTGGGAGACCAACTTTGGGTGCTGCGAACAGCTCAGGGTCGATCTCGCCGTCACTCCGGGCGAACAGCACGTGCGCGAGCCCGGTGATCTCCGATCCCCTCACGCGCGACCACCAAACCAGCGTCCTGTGCTGTGCCCGGGTGAGCGCCACGTACAAGAGCCGGAGGCTCTCGCCGCGCGCCTCCTCATTGGCGAGGGCCTTACGCGCCCTGGCGTCCGACGCGGTAGGCCAACCCTCTCCGTTGGCGATGTCGAAGGTACGGCGCCCGGTTTCGGGGTCCTGGAACACCATTTCGCGCGCGACGGCCAGGCTGTTGCGCCACAGCGTAGGGACGCACACGATCGGGAACTCGAGACCCTTGGCCGCGTGCACGGTCATGATCCGGACGGCCTCGGCGTCCGACTCGACCTGCCGAGCGGTGACGTCTGTCTCAGGGTCGCCCCCGGCCTCGGATTCGAGCTGTTTGAGGAGGGCGAGCAATCCCGTGGCGGTCAGGCGGCGACCCGTGGTCCTCATCTGCAGCAGTCCTGCGATGTGGTCGAGGTCGGTGTAGTCACGGTCCCCGTCACCTGTTGCCAGCACGCGGGCCGCGACGCCGCTGTCGGACCAGACCTTCGCGCAGAACGCCACCGTGCCCTGGGTCTCGAGAGTCTCGACCCATTTGAAGAGCTGGTCCTGTACTCCGCCGAGCTTCGCGTCATCGGACTGGTCGAGATCGGCGACCGACCATCCGAAGAACCACGAAAGGGCAGCGGTGCGGGCCCGGCTGGGGTCGGCCGGCCGTGTGAGCGCAGTCAGAAGCCAACGCCACTGCGTGGCAGCGGCCGACCGAAGGACGCTGTCGCTCCGGGTGACCACGGCGGGGATCGCCTGGCGGGAAAGGGCGGCCTGGATCCGCTCGGCTTCGGCGTTCGTGCCGATGAGCACGGCGATGTTGCCGGGCCGGACACGGCGCCTCGCGACACCGTCGCCCGGAGACGGGATCCAAGCCGTCTCCAACAGTTGCTGCACCTGGTGCGCCAGGTCGGTCACGATCGCGGCTTCCGCGGTGGCGACCGGGATAGCTCCACCGGTGTTTCGTAGGAGGTCGTCACCGATGGCGAGCCGGACCCCGAAGGCGGGCAGGGCAGAACCGTCGTCTGTGCTGAGGCGCAGCTGCTCCCGCCGGGGGGCGGCCCTGACCGGCACGAACTTGATCCGCGGATCCCCGAAGGTCGCGCCTTTGAACAAGCACCCGAGGGCGTCGATCAACGCCCCGTCGGAACGACGGTTCACGCCGAGGGTAAACCGCGTCGTGCCCGGCTGGTGCGCGGCCTCGAGGTAAGTGTGCACATTTGCGCCGCGAAAGGCGTAGATCGCCTGCTTCGGATCGGCAACGAGCAGGAGGGGCGAGCTTCCGAACAGCTTCGCGAAAATCTCCCACTGCACCGGGTCGGTGTCCTGGAACTCGTCGATGAGCGCGACGCGGAAGCGGCGGCTCAGGGCGGCAACAGCCGTCGAACCCTCGCTGAGCGCGTCGCGGAGTTGGGTCAACAGGTCGTCGAAAGAGAGGGTGCCAGCGGCGCGTCGCCGCCGGTGCACTTCGTCGACGGTTCTGTCGACAAGGCGACGCAGGCGGGCACCCACGGGTGTGGATCCGACGCTGTCGGGCCCGGGTATCACCCGTATACCGGGGTTCGAGAGCACCTTGACGGACAGCTTCGAAAGGGTCTCCACGGTTGGGAGCTGGTCCGCGACCAGGGGACTCGCGACCGATTCGGTCGCGACGACGTCGGCACAGACCGCCTCGACGAGCTCGTTGGTGTCCTCGCGAAGCGACGCGTCGAGGTCACCTGGAGCGGCTGATCCCAAGGTGGCGAGCACCTGCTGGGCGAAGCCGTGGATGGTCGTGATCGTGGCGGCGTCAAAGTTGACGACGGCACGCTCCAGCCGATCGAGACGGTCGCCACGGTCCTGCGCAACAACAAAGGCGAGAAGCTCGTCATCGTCCTCGATGACCGAAGGGTCGCGCAGGGCGGCTACGGCCTGAGTGAGGCGGGTGCGTACGCGGTCGCGCAGCTCGGCCGCCGCAGCCCGTGTAAACGTGACGATCAGGAGCTCCTCGATGGGGATCGCGGCCTCCGCCACGTAGCGGACCACGAGCCCGGCGAGCGCATAGGTCTTGCCCGTACCTGCGCTCGCCTCGATCGCCACACGTCCGGTCGGCAACTGGTCGGTGAGCGAGAAGAGCCGTGGCGAGCCCGCGTCGAACCCGAGCTCGGCGAGCGAGAAGAGCCGTGCCGAGCTCACTTGAGCCCCTCGGTGCTTTCCTCGATCGCGTCCCATAAGTAATCGGCGAATCGTGCTGCCCGTCCCACCGCCGTTCCGGGAGGGTCATCAACGCGCGCAGGAAGAGCACAGAGGTCCTCAAAGCCGAGAGCCCCGAACGCCAGGCGGTTCGCCTCGTCCGTACCATCTCCGTGCTGGCCGAACGGCTCCCAGTCATCGGCGGTCGCGGTGTTCTCGTGCAGTCTGCAGGAAAGCGACGCGAACAGAGGGATGGGCTCGCGCAGTCCGCGGCGGTAGCAGTCGACAGCGACCTCGAGCGCGCCGAGCGCGCCGCGACGGCGCACATCGGCAGTTTCGCCGCGCCCGACGAACTCGAAGGTCTTGATCGCACCCGGCTTCTTGGCGCGGGCGACAATGACACTTCGCCAGTTCGTCGCTGGGTCGGCCGCCTCGAGGGCCACGAGGTCGACCCACGCCGCCACCTGATGCTTGGGTGCAATCTTGGAGAATGTGACGAAGGCCGGCCCCGGACGCGGCTGGCCGCAACGGCCCGTGACCATCCCGACAACGCGCGTCCCGTCGGTGAGCAGGACATCGACCGGCAGCCGCTCGGCACGCCCCGGGTCAACGCCGAGGACACCCGCGGCAACGAGCAGCTGGTCGACCGTCTTCTCTATTTCGTCGAGCGAGACGTCACCTAGCCCTCCCGGGGGGACCGTCCCGAGGGCGCGCTCGTGGTGCTCCCACTCTCCGTTGGCGTAACCGGCAAGGCGGGCCGTGAGGAGCCGGTCCGCGATCGACCAACGGTCGAGGCCGTCCAACAAGGTCGCGAGATCGTCGGACTGATCACGATCCTCACCGAGGAGGTGCATTTGGAGCCGCTGGCGCAAGAACGCCTTTACCGGGTGCCTGAAGAATTTCTGCAACTCGGAGAGGTCGATCACGGCCTCGACGTCGGGAACCGGAGGAAGTGCCCTGTCGATGAAGGCACGGCGTTGCCCGGATCGCTCATGGCGCGCCCGGGCGCCGGCGAGCGCGCCGGCATCGAAGCTCCACGGACCAGGTCGGCTCAGCTGGCCGGGCGTGAAGCAGCGGTCGTCGAAAGGCTGCAGGGGATGAAAAGTCTCTACCTGACCGCGATAAGAAGCCGCCGCGGCCGGAGAGAGCGTGGCTGTGACCATGTCCCGCAGCTCGGCGAGCACGGTCGCGCTCGGCACGGCCTCGTTGGTACGGATGTCGCGGCCTGTACGGGTTATGACGAGGTGGTCACCGGCGGCGAGAACCGCTTCGAGCAGCGCTTGGCGGACTTCCGAGCGCGGGTCTCGATCGCCAACCAGCGGGGCAGCGGCAGCCAGATCGTCGCCGTCGATGGCTCCGGCGCCGCTCGTGCCGGCCTCGTCGAGCCCGAGAATGCAAATCACCCGGAAGGGCAGCCACCGCAGCGGCGTCAGCGAACTAACTGTGACACCGCCCCGGAAAAAGTCGGGGCGGCGCGAGGAGCCCTGAATACGTTCGGCAAGAATGCGTCGCACGTCTGCGAGCGTGATCTCGACTGTCGCGGGCTCACCGCCCACAGTGGCCTGGTCGCCAATCTCAGCGATGATCCGGCGGAGCTGGTCGAGCTGCCACCGCTGGGTTACGTCGACTTCGAAGAGCTGCCCGATCGCTTCCGACAAGGCGTCGCACCACGCAGCGGCGGTCCGGCCGTTCCTCATGTCGTCGGCGATACAAGCGAGACGTGCGATGAGGTCGGCAAGGCGACCGGCGACGGCTATCTCACTGCCCTCGACTCCGAGGGGGGCGATGTCGCCGGACGCGAGGCCGACGTCATCGTCGCTCACCGCGACGCCCATGAGCACCCGGTCAATCGCGGCCCGCCACGAGTTGGCGGCGAACTCAGGCGGGAGACCCCACGCCGCCCGATGCGGGCCGTCGAGGCCCCAGCGCACGTTGGTCGCCACGATCCACCCAGCAATGGTCGAGAGGGCGTCGTCGTCGAGGTCGAAGCGCTTGCGGACCGCAGGCAGCGAAACGAACTCGAGCACCTCCGAGGCTGTGAACCGCCCCGAGATCAAAGCCAGCAATGAGTCGAGCGCCGCGAGGACCGGGTTCGAATCGAGCAGGGAACGGTCCGTGATGCGATATCTGAGCCGGGGCGTGGCGGCGGACGCGATGGCGATGGAGTCCTCGGCGGAGGTTCCGAAGCCCGCTTCCACCAGTGGCACGAACTGGTCGATTGCCGGACAGAGCACGACGATGTCCTCCTCGCGCAGTGTCGGGTCGTCGGCGAGCAAGTGGAGGATCGCGTCGCGCAACACCTGGACCTGGCGCGTCCTCCCGTAGCACGAGTGCACCTGTATCGAACGATCGGCGGGCTCCAGCTCGAAGTCGCCGGCGGGTGCGCGGTCCGCGCGCAGGTCGTGTTGCACGCGTGCGAGCAGGGAGCCGGAAAGGCCCTCCGCCGACTCCTCTCCCGTCCCGACCGGCGACGGAGGCGGCAGTCCACGTGATTCGGCCGACACGAGCAATACCGTGCGCTCCCGGTAGGGACGCCCCCACGACCGCAAGAGGGGATGGTGCACCACGGTGTCGGACTTGTCGTCGGCACGCAGGAGCGCAGGCGATCGTGGGCCGGCTCGTGTCGCCTCGCGAACTCTCGAGGTGGCGGTGGGTGACGGGTCGAGCAGCAGGAGGTACACGTCTCGCGCGACGCTGACCGCCTCGATCAGCTCGATGAAAGGGGCACCGCTCGGAAGCGTCGTGACGCCGAAGATGGCGAGCCGAGGAGGCAGTGCCGGCGCGAGCCTGCCGGCACGCAGCTCGTCGAGAAGACGGGGCAGGCGTTCAGGGGGACTCGGGACTCCGACCAGAGCGCGTAGGAGGCGCCACAAGTGGGGCTGCCAGCTGTCGTGCGCGGCGAGCGGCCGGCCGGTGCCATCGACATCGCGGCCCGCGCTCCAGTTCAGGACGAGCCCGGGCCTTCGCACGGCGTAGCGGTCGAAGAGATCGGCGATACGCCGCGCCCGCCCGAACCAGGTCGCACCGGCCGGCAAGACGGTGAGCGGACCGAGGCGGGCGTCGTCGCGCCTCGAGCGCAATACCTCGAGCACTGCCCAGACGAGACAGTCGACCCTCCACGGATCACCGACTCGGTCGAGGCTCCCAGCTTCGAGTACCGCGGTGCGCAGCGCGCCGGGGAACGGGAAGTCGATGTTCGCGGCGACACCGTCGCCGGCACCCGGCCCCGAGGCGCCGAGCGATCTGGCGAGCTCCAGGGCGAGCCACCTGCGCATGCCCACAGTCGGCACGGCGACCCATTCTGGCGACATCGGGTCCACGGGCGGCTCCGCCAGCACCTCGGCCAGCACCGCTGCGAGAGGCTCCACCCGGCTGGCGCTTGAGAGGTGGAGCACGACCGAACACTATCGAGGGGCTGTGACCCTTACCTGGGTCAGACCTGCTCGACTCGCCCGTCCTACTCGGGTACGGTCCAAGGCATGTCGATCCTGCTCGAGCTGGACCTCACCGGAGCAATCGTCGAGGACGTCGGCTCGCATCCCATCGAACGGGTGGTGAACCGTCGCCGGCTCGCACTGCGTACCCTGATCAACCGGCTCGCCTCGGCCGCTGAAGACCCGAACGTCGTGGGATTGCTGGCCAAGCTCGGGGCCACCTCGATATCGCTCGCGCAGGCCCAGGAACTGGCGGACGCGGTAGGGCGCTTCCGCGCGAGGGGCAAGGAAGCCATCGCGTGGGCCGAGACCTTCGGCGAGCTCGGGCGTGCGACGACCGCCTATGTCGTTGCCACGGGGTTCGGTGAGCTGTGGCTGCAGCCTTCGGGAAGCATCGGCCTCATGGGCGCAGCGGCCTCCGGCACCTTCGTGCGCGGCGCCCTCGATCAGGCACGTGTCGAGCCGCTGTTCGCTCAGCGCCACGAGTACAAGAACGCTGCGGACACCTTCTTGCGAAGCGAGTTCTCCGAGGCTCACCGCGAGGTGACCGAACGTCTGGCCGAGTCCGCCTACGAGCAGATCGTTGCCGCGGTGTCGGCCGGCCGGCGGTTGCCGTCCGAGCGCGTGCGGGAGCTCATCGATCGGGCACCGATCCCGGCCGCCGAAGCCCAGGAGGCGGGCCTCGTCGATCACCTCGGGTACCGCGACGCAGTTCGCGACGCTGTGGATCGCCGCTGGCCCGACAAGCCGACACTGCTCTATCTCTCGCGCTATCAAAGGCGCTGGGACGGCGTCCGCAAGCTGTGCGGGGCGCGCCGTCCCGCGGTCGGGCTCATCGAGGCGATCGGTTCCATCCGGATCGGCAGGTCCAAGCCGGGTCCGGTCGGACGGGCAGCGGGTTCGGACACCGTCACCGCGGCGTTCCGCGCCGCGGTGAACGACGAGCGCGTGAAGGCGATCGTGTTCAGGGTCAACAGTCCCGGTGGCTCTTACGTCGCCTCGGACACCATCTGGCGCGAGGTGTGCAGGGCCCGCGAGGCTGCCAAACCGGTCGTGGTTTCGATGGGCGAGGTGGCCGGCTCAGGTGGGTATTTCGTGGCCATGGCGGCCGACGTCATCGTGGCCGAGCCCGCGACGATCACCGGATCGATCGGCGTGCTCGGCGGCAAGCTCGAAACCAAGGGGCTGTTCGAGCGCCTCGGTGTGAACATCGAGAGTCTCGGCCGCGGGCAGCACGCGCTCATGTTCTCGACCCAGACCGGCTTCAGCGAGGACGAGTGGGCCAAGCTCCACGAGTGGCTCGACTTCGTCTACGAGGATTTCACCGCCAAGGTCGCGCAGGGACGCGCCATGACCCGCGAGGCTGTCCACGAGGTTGCCCGCGGCCGGGTCTGGACCGGAGCCGACGCCCTCGAACGCGGGCTCGTCGACGAGCTCGGAGGACTGCGCCGAGCCGTGGAGATCGCCCGGGAACGGGCCGGCCTGCCCCCGCAGGCGCGGCTGCGGCCGATCCTCGCGCTGTCGCCGGTGCAGCAGCTGCGCCAGCCGCGCAACAGCGATGACCCCGCGGCCTTCGTGCAATCCAGGGGATTGGCCGCAGCGCTGTGGGAGTGGGGAGGACATGCCCAGCTCGCAGCGGCACTCGGACTTCCGGCGACCGGGCTCTTGACGATGCCGCTGGGGCCGCTCCGCTAGAGGCGTGACCCGGCGAACTGCCTTCCTGCGCTAGCCCATCCGGAGCCGTTCAGCGATCGAGATCAGC
>Ga0182016_10004727_pt1 | contig 14949 bp, 13 predicted proteins | sample 712S2MmetaG_FD_120491 | JGI IMG/M metagenome (GOLD analysis project Ga0182016, IMG submission 120491) | Permafrost microbial communities from Stordalen Mire, Sweden - 712S2M metaG | ecosystem: Environmental > Terrestrial > Soil > Wetlands > Permafrost | place: Sweden: Stordalen | collected...
CCTAAAGGAGACGTGGCGGATTTTCAAGGATCTTGGCGAGGTCGTGAAGGAAGGCGCTATCGCGTTTCAGAATATCATCGGACTATTCAGTGGGGATAAATCCATCGAGGGTACTGCGCTGAGCTTCGACACGATGGCGAAGTCTGTCGAGCACGTCGAGCACGCCATCGAGAAGATGCTCAACGGTTTCCTCAATGCGGAGAAAACGCTTGCCCATGCGTCGGTATCCATGTCGCTGCTCTTGCACGGGGATCTACATGGCGCCGGTGCGGAAATGCAGCAGGCGCTTCATGCTCCGCAGGTGGACGAGAACGGCAAACCGATCATCGATCCGGAGACAGGCGAGCAGAAAACCCAAAGCGGATGGGTAAGCGGCTTGGAGTTGGCCGGCTTCGGAGCGCTGGGGATAAACATGGCTGGCGGGGTGCTGAAGGCTGGCGGGCGGTTCCTGAAATTGCCCCTTGCCGTCGCCAAATCCCCATTCAAGTTTGCAAAGTGGATTAAGGGATTGGGTGGTGCGGTTGCGGAAGCCGAAGGCGCTGAAGTTGCCGCTGGTGCCACAGCGGGGGCTGGCGAGGCAGTGGCGGGCGGCGCAGTGGCAGCGGGGGCAGAGGCGGGTGGTACGGGGCTACTCAGTATGCTTGGCCCGGTGGGGTGGACAATCCTGGGCGGTATCGGACTGAACTGGGCGGCACGCTCGATCTTCCCGAAGTTTAAGCAATGGGAGAACAACGCGGTATCGGGCATCTTCGGTGGAGGCAAACCGGCAGAAGAAACGCCAGAATCCGGTGGAGGCCAAACGAGTGGCCTTGATTGGTTCACTAGGGATTATTTCGTTCCGTTTGTCAGGATATTCGAGTCTTTCTCAAAACAGTTTGATATATTTGCCGCACGTTTTACTGGTGCCCCTAGCGCTTCGCCAATGCCATCTCCAGCGGGGACTGGCGCGGCAGCGGCGGTGGCGGCGGCGCAAGCAGAAAAACCACCCGCAACGCAGCAACCGCAACAACCATTCACGCCGCCACTCGGAATGGATTCATCACTGAAGGGGTGGGCGCCTAGAAGCGGCGCAGAGCCACCAAAAGGCGCGGGGCAGCTATCGACACAACCGACGCCTCTGACCACTGGCGCAACTCCTGTCAAGCCAGGTGAGACGCCATTAACGAAGGCATATCAGTTTTTGGATGCCGATGCGGCGCTGGCGCAAATCAATAGGAATATTGGGCCAAAAGGCGCGGGGCAGCTATCGACACAACAGTTTTTGGATGCCATCGCGGGCGTCGAGTCTGGCGGGAAAGCGAACGCATTGAGCATCCGCAATAACAATGCTGGCAACCTAATGATTGGTAGCCAGTATCGCAAGTACCTCACGAAGAAGGAAGGCGACGATGCGGCGCTGGCGCAAATCAATAGGAATATTGGGCGCGGCCTAACGTTGAATGAGTTCTTCGCAGGGAAACCCGGTGTGTATCCTGGTTGGGCGCCAGCAGATGATGGGAAAACTCCGGCGCTGAAAGGTAATAATCCAGCAGCCTATGCGGCGAGAGTGGCGAATCAACTTCACATTGATCCTAACGTTCCGCTCAATCGTATGCAATGGACCCCAACACCGTCCGCGCAAGCCAGCGGCGGCATGAAGCAGACGGTGACCATCGCTCTCGGTGGGATCTACATCACGCAACCGAACGCCGACGCGCAACAGATCCAGCGAGCGGTGGCGGAAGGCGGCCGGAAGTTGATGGAAAGCCAGAGCCAGTTCGCGCAGTTGCAGCTTACCCCTGCTTGGGGATAAACAATGGGAACGGTAAACACAGCGCTGGCGTTGGCGACAGAGGCGGCATCCGCCTACTGGCAGATATTCTATTCGATAAGTGCGAAGGCTGCGCTGGCTGGAGATTACGCCCAAGTCCCAGGCTACAACGGCCCGTGGCGCCCGCCGCAATGGTCGCCCAACGCGCAGGCAGCGTTCACCATCATGCCCGTGGCCAGCAGCGGTGCTGTTGGGCCGCGGCAGATTTTCGTGTTCGACGGAACAATCCGCGCGGAGCACGAGCAGCAGTCGATCGTCACGTTGATCCCGGTGCAGACCGGCGCGGCGATTACAGATCACGTTTACGCCATGCCGGCTAGGTTGACTGTTGAGATCGCCATGAGCGATGCGATGCAGTCCTACACAATTGGGCAATGGACCACCGGGCCAAGCCGAAGCATTTCAGCCTACCAGCAACTGAAGGCGCTCCAGCTCGCGGGCACGCCGCTGACCATCGCCACAAAGCTGGAAACTTACCCGCTGATGGTGATCACAGATTGCCGGGCAGAGGAAACCAAGGATACCAAGTACGCGCTCAAAGCGACGGCGACGTTCACACAGATCCTCACATCTCTCATAGAGGCCAACCAGTCAAATCTGAACTTCGACATGACCGGAGTCGATACGTCTGGGATTCCCCAGACGGTACCATCCACTGCGGATGGGGGGCAGGCGCAAGGGCAACCAACTACACCAACGACTCAGAGCATATATGGCGTCACGCCAGTCGGTCCTGGGGAAACCCAATTGACGACAGTGGGCGGTGCAGGGAATTTCAGCAGCACGCCTACGCCTCTGACCACTGGCGCAACTCCTGTCAAGCCTGGTGAAACGCCATTGACTACATCCTACATCGTGCCACTCAACTCGACGCCGAACCAATTGGTCTCGGTGAATTTGCCGGGCATTTAATGACACTGAACTTGTTCGTTTACTACAACTCGGCAGGTGATTTTTGGGTGATGGACATAAGCGATGCGTCCGGCAACCCCCTGGTTAGTTCTGTGCCGCTCTTGACTGGCGTCTGGCCAGCGTCAAATCTTCTGATGCCGTATGCGTACATGGGGATTGGATCGTGCGTAATCATTGATTTAACCGGGACCGGGGGGATTCCGGATTCGACCACATTAGGGACTGGATATAAGATCCTGTGGAGTAATTGAAATGTCCAGCGCACCACAGCCATACCCGTATCCGTTCGGCAGAGCATGGCAGATTTCCGTCACGACACAGCAGGCTCCTCCCGCAGTTGGGCCAGCCAACCCCAATGCGCCAGCAGGGGCGACGTACACAGTCAGCAGCACGGTGGCGAGCGACGAATCACCGCTGCGCGTGACATTTAACATCGATACATTTGCGCTGCTGGCATACTGGGTGGCAGAAATCTCGATTTACAACCTCAACCCATCCACCGCACAGGCAATCACAGCAGGGGCCGGGAGCCCTGACATATCGAGCCTCTGGGCCATGAACAAGCCCATCGTCGCCGGGGATACGGTTAGCGTGAGCGCGGGGTACTTGCCTCCTGGCGGTGGGCCGTTCGAGCCTGGTGCAAATCTGATCTACACTGGGAAGGTCTACCAGCCGATGTGGACGCGCGAGAACGTGGTGGACTACAAGCTCACGCTTAGGTGCGTCTCGCAATTGGTGCAGGACGCCTTTAATTACTCCAGCTTCTCATTGGCCGCTGGAGCTACAGACCGGCAAACGCTCGACACTATTTGCGGCAAAGCGGGCATACAGATAGATCCGACCAGCGATCAGGCGGCGTTTGAGCGAATGGGAAACAGGACGTATTCAAGAGGACAGGCAATCAACGGCAAGCCATTGGACGTGCTGGACCCGATCATAAAGCAGAATGGGTTATCTGCATGGTTGGGACCGAATGGCCTGTGCGTCCGGTTGTTCGATCCGAACGCCCCGATAGCAACGCCAGACTTTGCATACGGGCCGCCGAACCTGGCGGGCGACTACACCACGGGCGGGACGACCACGGGTAGCGTCAAGCACACGCTCATCGATACTCCAGAGCAAACGCAAGATGGGATCAGGTTCAAGGTGCTTATGGATTCGGGTCTCAGCATCGGCAACATCGTGCAAATCGCTCCTGGATCACTGCCGGTACCGTTTGCATTTACGTACAGAAGTCAGCGGCCAGCCGTGCCAAACCAGCCAGGTATTTACGTAGTGCAGGGATTGCGGCACTACGGCGACTCGCGCGGACGTGCTGCCGATTGGTACACAGAAGTCACCGGCGTGACCATGAACTTCTTCGCGAGTTTCTTGACGCCTGGGTTGCAGGCTGGCGGAACAGCCATTACGAACTGAAATGACGCCTTCAAATACAGGACCGACGCTGGCACAAAGGCTCACGCCTGCGATTTCCGGATTCCAGGCGGTGATGGACAAAGTCGCGCAGTCGATGCGCGTGGCGCTGCCTGGTGTGGTGCAGTCCTTTGATCCAGGGCCGCCGGCCACAGTGACTGTTCTCGTGGCGACATCCGAATGGGTGGATGCAACCCAACAGTTCTGGCGGGGTCAACCTGGGTTCGTTGGACCCGCTACGCCAAATCCGAACGCAACGACCAGTAGCGGGCCGGTGACGTTGCCACTCCTCCAGGACGTTCCGGTCGTCACGCTTGGCGGCGGGGGATGGACGCTCACATTCCCGATCCAGGTGGGCGACGAGTGCTTGGTGATTTTCACCGACACGCCGCTCGATGTTTGGCTGCAAAATGGCGGGACGGGGAACGCTCCGATCAGCCAGCGGCGCCACAGCCTGTCCGACGCCGTGGCGATTGTCGGGTGGCGCTCGACGCCGCGGGGTCTGGCGAATTACTCGCTCACGGATGTACAACTCCGTAACGAAGACGGGTCCGTGATTATTGGTGCGAATAACGACCAGATCACGGTAACCGCCCCGAAGGTGGTAGTGAACACCACCGGGGATACAGACATCACAGCCGGCGGAGACGTGAACGTGCAGTCCAGCGGGAAGACAAGTGTGCAGGCTGCCGGGGATGTGGACATCAAGAGCACTGGTGGCAATGTGAACGTGACCAGCGACAGCGGGGATGTAAGCGTTGCCTGTGCAACTGGTACCGCGAGTATTTCGGCAAAGAATATTAGCCTGAGCGGGACCACCCAACTCGATCTTGAAGGCGCATTGGTAAAAATTGCTCTGCGCACGTTCCTGCTCCATACCCATACTGGCGGAACGATACTGGGCCTAACAGGGCCAGTGGTATAGGAATAATTTATGCGAGCCGCATTGATCTTACTCTTCGTCTCATCCGGCCTGGCTTTCGGGCAGTCGCCCACCATCTCCTGCGTCGGCACGCCTGGCAATACGACGGGCGTGTACCAGCAGCAGTGCAACGCCAGCACCGGGGCAACCTACGCGTGTGGTGCCAGATCCGGTTGCACTGTCGCGTCGGATTGGGGGGTGTCAACGGCGCTGGATTTCAATACGCAGGTCAAAAACAGAGTAGCGGCGGGATTGACATATACCGCTCCCGGCGCAGGGGCCGTAGCGCGCACGGCGCAGGGCAAGTTGGGCGATATGGTAAGCGTGATGGATTACGGGGCGACGGGAGATGGGACGACGGACGATACGGCAGCTATTCAGGCCGCAATGGTTGCAGGGACGCACGTTGTCATTCCTCCGACAGCAAGCGGGTACAAAATTACGTCGCCGTTAAAGTGTCGGGCGAACCAATGGGTTGAAGGGGCGGGGCAGATCGGAGCGGCAACAATCAATAACAGCGCCAACTCCGACGCTTTCCAATGCACGAACAATACTTCTGTTTGCGCTACGGGGGATTGCGGAAGATTCATCAAGATCACCAATTTGCGGATTCATGATACGGCGTCATCCCGCACCCAAGGGGCCGGGCTGAACCTCAATGGTACGACCGTCTCCAGTTCCGAGTTCACTCTGGAGGACGTGTACGTGGATGGTCATTGGGATTGTGTGGACATGGCCTCCACGATCATCACTACCCTTCGCCATGTAAACTGTGCGTCGCCTGCCAATGACGGGCTTTCTATCCCTAATGGGGGTCTGGTCGCCGGGTACGTGAACACATCCGGCACGTCGGTTACATGGGCTAGCGGATCTACGTTTATCACCGATCCAGACGTAATTTCCTGGGTAGGCGCTCCGATTGTGATAAACGGGGTTACATACTATGTGTCTTCCGTAGCGAGCTCTACGGCTCTGGTGTTGACGGCGACTGCGGGAACCCAATCAAACGTGACCTACTCCGTATCTCCAATAGGCACATCTACATCTACGACCTTTCTGAATACCTATGTAGATGGGGCGTCAAGGGACAGCTACCACGTGCAGGGGACTGCCTCCGAGGCAATGAATTGGATAGGAACAGCATCGGATTTGCCAGGGAGGGACTGCTACCACATCGGGGATAATCCCAATCCAGGCTCAGCTGCCGGGTCGTCGGATATCACTTTCATCAGCCTGGGGTGCGAGGCTCCAGGGCAGGGAGTCCGGGGGACCGTTAACACCTCTGGCACTGCTGTAACATGGGTTAGCGGAACTCACTTCATGACTGGAGTGGACTCGGCTTCTTGGGTGGGCCAGACGATAACCATAAACTCGTCGAGTTACACGGTATCGTCCGTAACTAGCTCTACGGCTTTAGTCTTGACTTCAAGCGCAGGTACTCACACCGGGGTTTCCTATGTTGGGCCAGCAATAGGCAATGGGTTCTACCAGGCCCTCGGATTCAACACCTCAATCGTCGAGCCCTACATTAATTATCTTCTGAACGGCAATGGATTTGAGTTTGCCGGCACGAATTTAGTAAACATCATCGGAGGGACCGCGCAGTACGATTCGGGTTCTCCAACGAGCGGATACTACTACATACAAACCGAACCATCCGCGAGTGGGGTTGGTCCTGAGTTCATAAACTGGCAGGGATCTCGGTGGCAGGGAGTGAACACTATTAGCCGTCCTTGGTTCTGCGACGTTTATAATGGATCTGGGACAGTGACCTCATCGGGAACGGAGGTTGCAGGAGGGTGGGCCGTGGCGCGGGCGACGGGTAGCTATTTTAGCGTCCCTCCCTTAGCAACAATGGTAGGTGAAACAATCACTATTGCTGGTAGTCCATATACTGTGGGGTCAGTCGTGGATTATGGGGACATAACAGTAACGACAAACCCCACCCTAAACTCTTCGCCTGTGAATTTTTCTTTCTCTTCCTGTAAGGGTGGCGCAACAAGTGGTACCATCGGCAGTCGGCTCTACGGAAACAACTTCACCTATAACGGTACTGCGCCCCTTGGTACCCAGTTGACAAGCATCATGGCCGCAACAATAACTATTGGAACTGTTTACCAAGCTCCAAACGTCCCAATCACAGTCAGGTCCTCCATATCGGGAACTGGGACGGTCACAGCGTTGGCGGGCCCGACCCCCAATCCAGGTTCTTACCCAGTGGCAACCGTGACCCCAGGAACTTCGGGCGGTACCTCAGAGATATCGTTCGATGTCCCTGCAAATTGGTACTATGAGATTTCCCAGACCAGCGGAACTAACACAGTCGTATCTTCTTCGATAGCACAGTGACATGCAGTGCTTAACCATCACCGGGACGATTGATGGCTACAACGCTGTCTTCGCGGTGAGTCCTGCCCCGACGTTCGTCAAGGTGTATCGCAACACGCTCTTGCAGGCGCCGAACCAGGACTACTCGCTTGGGACGGCCGGCGCGTCCAGCCTGCCAGTCGAGTTTATGCCAACGTCCATCCCGCAACCGGGCGACGCGCTCGTGGCTGTAGGTGAGGTCTAATGTCCGTTTACTTGGCGGTGTACGGCGCGATTAACGGGCAGAACACGGCATTCACGATGAGCGCATTGCCGGACCCGTCCTACTTGGAGCTTTACAAGAACGGGCAGTTGCAGCCGGGCGCGGATTATTCCTACATCCTGAACAGGATCAGTTGGCTGAATCCTTCCACGATTCCGAACGGTTCGGACTCGCTGATCGCGATCACCGATTGGGCAACACCGATCCCATCCAACCTGCCGGCCAATCCGAACCTTGGGACGGGTGGCGTCATCACTGTGCGCGCGCTAAGCGTGGACGGCGATCCGATGCGCGGTAACGGGCTTGCTAACTTCCTAGGGAACATCGATGCGGTGGGCCAGATCATCGCCACGCGGCTGAAGTTACTGGCGGGCGAAGTGTTCTGGAACGTGTCTGAAGGGACGCCGCTATTCCAAAGCCTGCTTGGTGTCTCCACCAACTCGCAAGCCGTGGCGCTGATCCTGCGCAACCGGATCTTGGGGACTCCGTACGTGACGGGGATCTCATCGCTGGTGGTCAAGTACGGACCAGCGGGCCGGACATTCGCGTTCTCAGCGGTGGTGCAGACGGCGTTCGGCGCGCTAACTGTGGGCAATGCGCCTTCCAGCCAGACGTTCGGCGGGGCCAACGGAACGTGGGGGACGGCGCAAGGAACATGGGGAGGCGTACAGCAATCATGAAACTCCGAATCATTTTGATATCGATCGTTCTCGCCGCGTCCGCCTGGGGACAGGCGTGCAAGGGGACGCCCGATCCGCGAACGTGGAGCGGAACATGGGCTGGCGGGACGACGTTCGCTTCATGCAACGTGGTGTTCTACGCGCCAAACTCTTCGGCCTACGTGAGTCTGCAAGGCGGGAACCTGGGCAACGAGCCCGACACGTCGCCTACTTGGTGGACGCTGCTCTACGGCTCGCCGGTGTTTTTACAAAGCACCACACCGCTTCAAGGATCGCAGATCGCGCTCGACTATAATCTGGCGTACACGCTCAACGCGGCGCCAGCGGGCGTGCCGTACACCGGGGCCACGGGGGACGTTAACCTGGGGACGCACTCGCTGACGGCGCAGGCGCTGACGTTGGCACCTTCGTTTTTGATGTCGGTGGGGACGGGGACGACTGGCGGAAACTTCTTTTTGGGCAGCGGCGGTCAGGTCAACACGACCGGAACGTACAATGCCGGTGCTGGCTTCGACGCGCTACTGTCCAACACGACAGGCAGCGGAAACTTGGCATCTGGAAGTTATGCGTTGTTCTCGAACACCACGGGAAGCGGCAATAGTGCTGCCGGGGTACGGTCACTGTTCCAAAACACCAGTGGGTCGTCTAATAGTGCGTTCGGCGGGCTCGCGCTTAATGCCAACACTACAGGGGCCTACAACACAGGTACGGGATATCAATCCTTGGCACTTAACACCACGGGAATCGATAATACAGCAAACGGTTATTCTTCGCTATTCTCGAACACCACAGGCACGGACAATAGCGCCTTCGGTTACGATGCGTTGGGGGGCAACTCGACTGGAAACTACAACCAAGCATTTGGAGAAAATGCCCTAGGATATCTCACAACGGGATCTTATAACAGTGGTGTCGGGCTGAATGCTGGAGCCAGCATCGGTGGCGGCTCCGCAAACCATACGTCAACATATTCGGTTTACGTTGGAGTCAACACCGAGGCTCTGGCAGACGGAGACACCAACGAGATTGTGATCGGCGCAGGCGCCGTCGGCCTTGGCAGCAACACAGCACAGATCGGCACGTCGGCCACAACGGTGCTTGGCGTCGGCGCAGTCTCCTGGTCCCACGGTTTTGGCTCGCCGGGCGGCTCCTGTGTTAACGGCAGCATCTACACCGCGACGAACGGGACGACGACGGGACTACTTTGGGTCTGTGGGTCCAGCACATGGCAGTCAATTAAATAAAGCGAGGCCAATATGGCGTACCAGCCCCCTTCGATTGGATCAGACGGATTCAGCATACCCTCCTATCAGGCCATCCTTGCATGGCTGAACCAGAATTATCTCGCAATTTTCGGCCAATCGGCATATTTGGGGAGCGATTCCGCCGATGAAATGGACATAGCGATCAGGTCGCTCCAGGCAGCCAATACGAACCAAGCGCTCCAGGCGATCTACCTCAGCTTCAATCCACTGACCGCCATCGGTGCATCCTTGGACCTGATCGGCATGTTGATCGGAACACGCCGGGATGCAGCCACCAATTCGACTGTGGTTGTCACACTGACAGGGAATCCAGGAACGGTAATCACGAGCGGAGTGGTTAGCGACACAAACGGAAATTACTGGAACCTTGGATCGCCAGCCACCATCGGCGGCGGGGGGACAGTGAACGTCATTGCGACCGCGCAGAACGTCGGGGCAATCACGGTCAACATCGGGGCGGTGACCACCATCGTGACGCCGACGGCCGGCTGGACATCGGTTACGAACAGCGCAGCGGGCGTCCCTGGCGTTCCGGTGGAAGCCGACTCCCATTACCGGGCACGGCTCCTGATATCGCAGTCCCAGCCGTCCCTGGCGCTCAGAACAGGCACAGCAGCGAATGTGGCCGGCGTCGCGGGCGTGACGCGATCTATCGTCTACGAGAACCAGTACGGAAATACGACCAGTTACGGTGTCTGTAACACGGCGAACGTGGATAGCGCGAGCCCGCCGAACGATAACGTCATTATCCTGGAGACCGGGTATCCTTTCGATGCCACGATGGTCGGGAATGCTGCGGTCATCAACAACGGCTCTCCCAATACGATTCTTGGCTACGTGTCGCCAACCGAACTCACATTGACCACGCCGCCGGGGACGCAGACCGGAGTGCCCTTCTACATCGGGGACGGCATCGCGCTTGGCCCGAAGAACTCGATCACCTGCGTGGTGGAAGGCGGCGCCGCTGCGGCCATCGCCCTGGCCATCTACACGAATAAGTGTCCAGGCTGCCTGACGAATGGGACGACCAGCACCACGGTGACGGACCCGAACAATCCTACCGTAGCGATGGTGATTTCCTTCGACGTGCTGGCCTACCTGCCAATCTACGTGTCGCTGAACGTCCACCCACTCCAGGGATTCACCAGCGCGACCCAGGCCGCCATCATCGCCAACATCGTGGCATATCTGAACAGCCTCGGCATCGGGCATAGCGTGGTCTGGAGCGAACTGTTCGGTGCGGCCGTCATGGCGAACCCGAATCCAGCCGCGCCGCTGTTCTCAATCCATGCGCTGACGTTGGGCGTGGCGCCGGGGCCGAGCGGTACCGCAGACGTGCCCGTTTCGTACAACGTTGCGTCGTCAGGGATCACTGCCGACGTGATCGTGACTCTGGTATAAAGCGCATGAGCCCGCAGCCCACAAACTACTACCTGTCCCTGCTGCCATCGCAATATCGCGGGGAGCCCGCGATGACGGCATGGCTCACAGCGAACTTGCAGCTCTACCAGGACGTGCTGGCGTGCGCCATTTCGTTTCCGCAAGCGTTCTCAATCACCGATGCAGTGGGTCCGCAGCTCGACGTGCTTGGCTCAATCATCGGCCAGCCGCGGCAAGTAGGATTTCAGCCGACGCCGGTTGGCTCGCCACCCGAAACGGTGAGCCCGGTCCTGGACGATCCAACATATCGGCTCTTGCTCCAGGCCACCATCTTGCAGAACCACTGGGACGGAACCATCCCAGGCGTTCTGGCTATCTGGAAGGCGCTGTTCCCTGGCGGGACAATGATCTTCACCGACAACCAGGATATGACGGTGTCGATCTACGTGGCTGGGGCGTTCACGTCGCAACTCGTGATCGACCTCGTAATTCACGGGCTTATGCTCCCGAGGCCAGAGGGCGTTAATTTCATCTTTACTTTTGCGGAACTCCCGATGCTTGGGTTCGACTCCGACTCTGCGTTTATCGCCGGTCTAGATCTCGGCAAGTTTGTCGCCAGGTAACAGGAAAAAATATGTCAACCAACTTTCTTCCGTTCAATATCGGATTGGCGAATGCCGAGTCGGATGCCACGTATTCAACCGATCCGCTTCGCACGGGGGGCGCCGTAACGGATGGCGTACTGCCATCTCCGTTCACCAACAAGGCATGGTATCAGTGGTCGGTCTTTGTGGCTGCGCTGGCGCAATCGCTGGCTAACAAGGGATACGTCGTCTCTGATTCCGATTTCTCCAATCTGGTCGCGGTCCTGTCCAACATCAGGACGCTTGCCGACGTGTCCGGCGGCATCCAGACCGTCACATATTCCTCGTCGGTAATCTTCAACGCTGCGTCCTTCAACTCCTTCGACTTGACGTTGACAGGCAACGTCGCATCCTCGAACATCACAGGGCAGGCCGCCGGCCAGACGCTGCTGTTCATCATCGCGCAGGATGGGACCGGGGGCCGGACGTTCGCCTGGCCGTCGTCGCTCACCAATCCGGGGGCGATCTGCTCGCTGGCCAACAGCATCACCATCCAAATGTTCATCGTGCGGCCGAGCGGCGCCATCGTGCCCATCACCCAGGCGCTCTGGATTAGCGGGTCCGGTTTGATTGTTCAGCTTCCAGCAGTGGTCTCTATTAGTTCCAGCGGAAACGTCGCCAGCACGGCACAGGAGATCGTCGAACTTGTGGACGCATCCGGCGGGGCAATCACGCGGACGCTTTTCTCTGCGGTTGGTCGGGCGGGATTCAAGGTCAACATCAAGAAAACCGATGCGAGCCAGAACGCCGTGACTATCGCCGGGTATTCCGGCCAAACCATTGATAGGCAGGCCAGCATCGCGGATTCTACGCAAGGCGCGTCGTACCAGATGGTCACCGACGGGGCCAATTGGTGGATTATCTAGGAGGAATTATGAGCTATCAACCGGCGACCAACATCCAACGGCAGCAGATTTTCACCGGCAGCGGCACGTTCACGCCGAGTGCGGCTCTTCTCCTGAACGGAGGATGGGTCAGTATTCTTGCTGTCGGAGGCGGTGGCGGCGGTGAATCGTCATGGCTCGAAGGGGGGGCGGGACCAAGTGGCGGCGGGGGTGGCGGCTCCGTAGTCCTGCTTTCGATCAGTATTTCTGGGCCGACCACCGTGACGATTGGCGCGGGCGGCGCTGGTGGCGCAGCGGGTTCCGATAATCCCGGATCTACGGGCGGCACCAGCTCTTTCGGTTCCATTTCTGCGGTGGGCGGGGGCGGTGGTGCCCACGGGGAAGGCGGAGCTTCCGGAGCAAGCACATCCGCTTCGGCTGGGGGTAATAGCGGTGGTGGCGGTGGTGGCGGCGGTGGCGCTGGCGGGGCTGCACAACTGTCCGGCATGGCTCTCACGTTTAACTCTGCTCTCGATTATTTCCCATCCCTGCTGAACGGTGGACCAGGCCTTTACGGATATGCTGGCGGCGGCGGCGGGTTCTCTTATTTCGACGGATCTGGATACTCGTATTATGGCCTCGGCTCCAATGGCGGCGGGAGTGCAGGTGCTTCCTCTGGGATCGTCAACGGGCAAGCAAATACGGGGGGCGGTGGCGGCGGGAGCGCGGACATCGCAGTGGCCGGAGGGAACGGCGGGAGCGGCATAATTGTGGTGAGTTGGATCGAATGATCGACTCTCGCACCCTAATTACGGGCATCATGCCCGCCCGTGGCCGTTCGTCCATGGCTGCCGCTTCCCTGGAGTGCTGGTGGCGGCAAACATGGCCGGACAAGGAAATCGTCATCCTGGATGACATCGATCTCCCGGCGTTCCCTGAATTCTTGGCGGCATCGGCAGAAATGGCCGGCTTTGGCGCACAGAGCGCCACCGTGGGCCTTTCAGCGCCCCGGACGACCGATAGCGGCGCCCAGGCGGTGAAGGGCTACAATCGCCCAGGATTGCGATATTTCGCCCTTCCGAACAGGATCACTATCGGGGAGAAGCGGAATCTGGCCTGTTCGCTGGCACATGGCAGCTTTGTGGCTCACGTCGATTCCGATGATTGGAGCGCCGCTGGCCGTCTCCAGGACCAGATGATGCACATGCGCTCAGACGTGTCGTTGGTTGGGTACCACTCGATGTTGTGGACGAATGGATCGTCCTGGTGGCGGTACGATGGGCCGTTGTTCGACGGCGCCTATGGGGCGCTTGGCACATCGTTCCTGTACCGCAAACCCTGGTGGGAGACGCATCACTTCCCACGCGGGCCGGTCAAACGGGTGGATGCTGAGGATAACCCGTTCGTGCAGGCCGCGATGAATGCTGGCGTATTCGTTGGGGTGCCGGCGCGGGAGATGATGGTGGCGCGGATACACCCGGACAATACCAGCCCAAAGTCAACGGGCGGAATGCGATGGCATCCGGTTCAAGATGCTTCCACATTGCAGCGATATCGGGCTATGCTAGGAGAATTATGAACATCCTCGTTACCGGCGGAAACGGATTCATCGGGCGCCACGTTTGCGATAGGTTGAGATCCTTGGGCCACACCCCGACAGTGTTCGACCGGCACGGGTCCACCGTGTCTCCGGCGGCCGGCTTCATCGGTGCTCCCGTCTTCCTCGGCGACACCACGGACGCGGCGGCAGTCTCAGAGGCCGTCTACCACTCCGATGCCGTGATGCACCTTGCTGGCGTCCTAGGGACTCAGGAGACGATCACCAATCCGCTTCCGGCAGTCCAGACCAATATCGTAGGCTCGCTCAACGTCTTCCATGCTTGCGCGCTGCACAATAAGCGGGCGGTCTACATCGCAGTCGGGAATCATTGGATGAACAATCCATACTCGATCACTAAGACGACGGCAGAGCGGTTCGCCCTGATGTTCAATAAGGAGCGCGGCACGAAGATCGCTGTGGTCCGCGGCATGAACGCCTACGGGCCGGGGCAGAAGGCCTGGCCGGTGCGCAAGATCATCCCGAACTTCATCATCCCGGCATTGAAGGGCGATCCGCTGACGGTGTACGGCGACGGGTCGCAGGTCATGGATATGGTGTACGTGGACGACCTAACTGCCGTGCTGTGCGCCGCGCTCCTATTCAACCACGGCGTCTACGATTCGGTGTTTGAAGCAGGAACTGGAACGCCAACAACAGTGCTCCAGATCGCCAAAGAGGTCATCAAACAAGTCGGCGGCGGCACAATTCACCATGTTCCGATGAGGCCCGGCGAGCCGGAGGCGTCCAGGGTGCTGGCGAACCGGGAGACGCTGGCCCCATTCCTGTACTCTGATTTTGCATCTCTGGAGAACGGGGGGCGCGGCTTCATGAGTTTGGCCGGGGCATCGAAGCGACGATTCCGTATTATCGAAACATGCTGGCCCATGCGTAAGACCAACATCATTACCG
>Ga0182016_10004732_pt1 | contig 14934 bp, 16 predicted proteins | sample 712S2MmetaG_FD_120491 | JGI IMG/M metagenome (GOLD analysis project Ga0182016, IMG submission 120491) | Permafrost microbial communities from Stordalen Mire, Sweden - 712S2M metaG | ecosystem: Environmental > Terrestrial > Soil > Wetlands > Permafrost | place: Sweden: Stordalen | collected...
ATAGTGGTGCATCTCGGGGCGCCGCTTCTGATATTCTCAGCGACAAGGCTAACATGCGTAAGACGGTCAGGCGTAGCTCAGCAATGCGTCGCGACGAGGAGCTTAAGAGAACCGCTATGGAGGCTCCGGATCGTGCTCTGGCAGCGTCGCGCCAACGTCGTAGCTGACCTCATCGGCGAGTTTGCGTCCGCGCGCGAGGCGCCGGCCGAGGGCCTCGACGAACCCCTCGTAACGCTCGCGCCCCTTGGTCTGGGCGGGAGCGAGGGCCGCTTCAGGCAAGGCGGGGGTGCTGGTCAGCCAAAAGCGCACGAACACCGCCAGCGCCTCGTTGGAAATGCCGACGTGCCGTTCGATCCGCTCCAGGTGGCGCGTGATGCGATCAAGCCGGCGTGCAAGAGCGGCCTCCAGGCGATCGGCGCCATCGGGCGATAGATGCGAGGCGAGCGCGGCTTCGACGACGAGCGCTTGCGGCACACCCTTACGATTGGCGTAGTCGGCGAGCTTGCTGGCGAGGTCCGGCGGCAGGCGGAAGGTGTGCTTCGTCCGCATCCGCCCTCACATTCCAAGATCGTCGGCGCGATCGAGCGGCGTTTGGCGCGCGGCTGCGCTGAAGTTACGCTGCATGACCCGCTGGCGCTGCGCCTCGTCGTCGGGCTCGTCCTCCAGCGGCTCGAATTCTTGAACAGGCTTTCGCGGCGCGACAACGACCTCTTCGTGCTCCGGTAGTTCCGGCTCGCGCCGGATGCCGGCATTCGCGGGGTCCTCAACGGTTGTCGCGGATGGCGTGATCACGGCGCCATCCCAATCTGCGTGACGCGGTGGAGGCACACTCCCTCCGGCTGGCGGCGAGCCCGACGAAGTCAGGGCGGGCGGTGGAAGGATGCGCCCCTTCATCTCCGGGTCCTCGAAATAGCGCATCTTTTTCGCGCGGATTGGGTGGCACCCGGAGACCAGGATCAGTTCATCTGCTGGCGAGAGTTGCATAACCTCGCCGGGCGTGAGCAGCGGGCGGGCTGTTTCCTGGCGAGAGACCATCAGGTGGCCGAGCCACGGACTGAGCCGATGCCCGGCATAATTCTTCATCGCACGCATCTCGGTCGCGGTGCCGAGCGCATCGCTCACTCGCTTCGCGGTCCGCTCGTCATTGGTCGCAAAGCTCACGCGGACATGGCAGTTGTCGAGGATCGAGTTGTTCTGGCCGTAGGCCTTCTCGATCTGGTTCAGGCTCTGTGCGATCAGGAAGCTCTTCAGCCCATATCCCGCCATGAACGCGAGGGCCGACTCGAAGAAATCCAAGCGCCCAAGCGCGGGAAACTCGTCGAGCATCAGCAGCAGTCGGTGACGACGGCGCCGGGCGTCCAACTCCTCGGTCAGTCTGCGCCCGATCTGGTTGAGGATCAGGCGCACGAGCGGCTTGGTCCGGCTGATGTCCGAGGGCGGCACGACCAGATAGAGGGTCGTGGCTGTCTTCCCTTCGAGCAGGTCGTGAATTCGCCAATCACAGCGGCGTGTCACTGTCGCGACAACGGGATCTCGATACAGCCCCAAGAACGACATCGCGGTCGACAGCACGCCAGAGCGCTCGTTATCGCTCTTGTTGAGCAGTTCGCGGGCCGAGCTGGCGACGACGGGATGTACGCCGGCCTCTCCGAGGTGCGGCGTCGTCATCATCGCGCGCAGCGTCGTCTCGATTGGTCGGCGTGGGTCGGAGAGAAAATTGGCGACGCCGGCGAGCGTCTTGTCCGGCTCGGCGTAAAGCACATGCAGGATCGCGCCGACGAGGAGCGAGTGGCTCGTTTTCTCCCAGTGGTTCCGCCTTTCCAGCGCGCCCTCGGGATCGACCAGGACGTCAGCGATGTTCTGAACATCCCGGACCTCCCAGTCGCCCCGGCGAACTTCCAGGAGAGGATTGTAGGCGGCGCTCGCCGCATTGGTCGGGTCGAACAACAGCACGCGACCAAATCTCGAGCGCCAGCCAGCGGTCAGGGTCCAGTTCTCTCCCTTGATGTCGTGAACGATGGCGCTTTCCGGCCAGGTGAGCAGCGTCGGAACAACGAGGCCGACGCCTTTGCCCGACCTGGTGGGGGCGAAGCAGAGCACATGCTCGGGTCCGTCGTGGCGCAGATATTCGTGACGCCACCGGCCGAGCATCACGCCGTCATGGCCAAGGAGGCCGGCAAGCCGCACTTCGCGGGTCTCTGCCCACCGCGCCGAGCCGTAAGTGGTGACCTTCCTCACCTCCCGGGCACGCCACACGGACATCGCGATCGCGACAGCGGCGGCGGCGATCCCACCGGATGCGGCAATATAGGCGCCTTCGACGAAGATCGGGCGCGCATAGGCGTCGTAAGCGAACCACCACCAAAAGAAGGCTGGCGGGTCGTAAACCGGCCAGCCCAGGATGTTGAACCAGGGGTGTCCTAGTTGGGGCTGGAACGCCAGGCGCCAGGCGACCCATTGCGTCGCCCCCCAAAGGAAGGCGAGCACAACGGCGCTGACTGCGAGGACTTGGCCCCAGAGGATCTTGGTCGCGTCCATGGCGACGGAGGATCAGGGGATCATCGAGCCAACCTCGCAAGCTCGGATTACTGGCCGGAGGGCGCTGGGATAGTGAAGCGGAGTAATCGGATGGTTTGTATATCGCGTATCGACCCAAGTCGACCGTGGAGCGGCTGCTCTGTCAATCAGAGAAGAGGGCTTCGCGCTCCGTGAGCGCCGGCGGCCTTGCCCCCGTGCAGGTCGCACACCCGAAGTTAGTCATCTCTCTGATGTTTGTTCACGAATTCGATTTCCTTGAACACCATCCGCAACAATATACACTGAAGATCTATTTGCGCGCTAAGCGGACCCAACTCGCTCCTGGGGCATCACCAGGCGTCGATTTCGATTCGCCAGAATCTCCAGCGGCTAGGAGCGGGGCGAATCCCGTTCCGACTCTGAGTCCCCGGCAGCCGATTGCGCCGGCCCCCCACACCCTCGCTACTGGAAAATCTCACGAACTGCCTTGTTGAATTGCAACCGATTGGACGGAATGGTCTTCGCCCGAAAACTCAGTTTGATGGCGTGCACCTTCGACCAGTCCACCCCGTCATTGCCAGTGACCCGCAAGGTCCACCCAGCAAACGGCGACAGATAAAGGTACTCACTTTCACTGCCACCCAAATTGTTCGCGATGTCGAAGGTTGGCTTCCAATCGGTGCCAGACTTGCTGAATGACAGGATAGTTGGTCGCTTTGCATGGGAAAAATTCATCAGGTTGCCGTCTGCATCCCGAAACGTTGAATTCCCCTGTTGCGTCAGTCGGCACGTAAAATTCCCGGTCTTTGAAGCAATCCCCGGAGCGTCGAAATTCACCTCGAAGACCGTCACGAAGGACGTACCGCCCCGATTGAACTCCTGGTCGTCGAGTGGGATCGAGAACGCTGCATCCCCGTTCTTTTGAAGGAGATCGAAGAACGCCGTATTCGCTGCGCGAGTCAGGGAAAAATCAGCGCTGTAGGTCTGCTCCTCGCGGCCGCGAGCAGCGGCTGCATCAACCATCTTTTGGTCCAGCAGGGCCTGGGTGTCCTTTAACGTTGAGACAATCGTCCACTGGTAGGACGGCGTGATCGGCAGGAGCGAAATGTACATGAGCGCTCGCCTCTGAAGATCCAGAAGCTCAAGAAGCCCACGCTTCGTCGAAATCAAGTATCCTGTGAGGTAGGTGACACAGTCCGCGAGCGCTGGATTGTTCGTTTGGGCGAGGACCCGGGAAATCCGATCCGACTCCATTTCGAGGGCGTCGCTTTGCGCCTGCGCTTCGGTCGACTTCAGGAGCGCCTCGGTATATGACAGCATCCGGTCGTTGCGAGCCTTCGCTAGGTCAACGATCTGCCGCATGAGATCCCGATACCGCACCGCCTCTGGCATGTTCAGATAAGGCTCCAGTTGCGTCTCGAATGACTCCATGGACACGACGATCTTAGTCGTATTGTTTTTGAGGGCGTCTTCGACTTCCTTGAATCCGGCTTGCATTTTCTGATATTGTTCTGACACCTTCGATTTATCGAAGGTTTCACCAATGATTTTGAGCGAGGTGATGATTCCGCTGCCGGCGGGTGCGGAATTCACTTTGTTCATCGAATCCGCGACTGCGGTGACACCCACGTAAACGCCGTAGCAGATTGCTATCACACCAACCACGAACTCGATCATCTGTCCGAGGCTGCATCCACCCAAGCTACTTACCCTGTCCTGGAACTCGTAATCCGCCTCCTGCAGCTTGGCGGTTAACGTCGACAGCGTGATCGACATCGTTTGAATGTCGTCCTGCGCCTGGTTGGCAACTGAGGCGTATTGTCCTCGGTCCTGTGTCAGTTGATTGCGCGTGCGGGCCACCAGGGATATAGCGGTCTGCAACTCCGCCGAGGCGTCCTGCAGCTTCGACAGTTTGTCGAGATAGGTGTTGTGGGCGCTTTCCAGATCGGTCGCGATCTTGAAGCGATCCTCGGTTGCTTTCTTCAGATATTGATAGGAGAGCGGGCTGACGAAATTCGGCGCATGTCCGAAAACATCCAGTCCCAATCTCAATCACTCGAGCAGGAGCGCCGCCCGTCCGCTCAGATTGTCGAGTTCGACACGTGTTGGACGCCCCACGTCCTGGGAATTCGCCCGCAAGGCCCTGTGGTCATAATAATAAGCGCCGCTGTTTTGAGCAGAACTCACCTGGTTGACCCAATCGAGCCGCGGAACCAAGTCGTCCGTCTGGTTGTTGGCAAATTGCAGATAGGCGTGCGAGAGCGTCATCAGCAGCTGTGTAATGGGAATATAGGTTGAAAGACCTGGGATATCTGTGAATTCAGACGTTACGGGTACGGTCTTGCCCACCCCCGAGACAGACATGTTGATATCGCCCTGATCCCCGGCGTCGCCCGTGGGACCTGCGGCAGCGCCTTGATTCCAGCGAGACGGGCCGCCAGAGCTACCACCGTCGTGGCCAGGTCTTCCATGAGGCGGCTCGGTGAAACTCGGGTCACCAGGGCTCCCTCCAGCGCCGCCGTGACCGCCCCCACCTCGGTCTCCGTTCGCCCCGCCATTGCCGCCTCGCGCCTCCGACGTCACCAGGGCCAATGATGCGGCTGTCGCGCAGAGAACCGTGATTTGGCCACTGTCACCCCCATCACCGCCGACACCACCCTTTCCCCCCTTTCCACCTTTCCCGCCTGGTCCGCCGTTGCCCGGCGGATCTCTGAAATTCGAATGTTTTCCGACGGCACCGGTCTGCCCAACGGCCCCGGTGCCACCCTGTTGTCCCTTGGCACCCCAACCGCCATTGGCCCGCAGCACCAACGGACCCACGATATCGCCAGCTACAAGCGTGATAGCGCCGGCCGAGGAGCCGCTTTGTCCTGGTGCTCCGTCTGAACCGTTGGCGCCTGGCGTCCGTCCATCCATTGCCCTGGCCGCGTTCGCAACGCCGCTCGCACCGGTGGTCTCGACGGACCCATTGTTCACAGAGATTACTTTCCGGGCCGTCAGCGTCACGTTCCGACTTGGCACTCTGATCGGGCCGTCGATCGTTAGCACGTCGCAGATGACGACCAGATCGACGCCGCTGCCTGCTGACACCTGATTCAGCGTGTATTCGACAGATTGAACAACATCGCACCCGAGATCGCGTTCCCGGGAATACTCATCCCACCGTCCAGGTTCGCTGAGCACTTGTGCGGAAGAGAGATTGTTCACCGGGCGGGGCGTCTGACCGGTCGCGTCGGTGGCTCTCGCGGGCACATATCTCGCACCTGCCAAGGCGCCCAGTGACGTGGAGCCAACTAGCACCAGACGCCGTGAAAATGACTTAGACATCCCTGCACCCCGCGATCTTTCTTCCCTTTATCCTATTTTAGACCGGCGATCGCGAAGAGGGCAGACCTGAGTCCGTCCGACTCCGCCGTTGGGCGATCTTCAGATGCCGAGCCCCCGCTTCCGGCCGAAGCCCCAGTCCACGTTGCCGCCCGGCGCCATCACACCGCTGACCTGGCGGCCAAACTGCTGTTCCAGCGCCGGCCGCCAGGGCACGAGTTGGAACCCAATGCCATCGTCGATCATGGCGAAGCGGCCGGACGAGAGTGTGACCCGCTGGCGGTAGACACCAGAGACATGCTCGCCCTCGGTGGAAGGGTGATAAGCGAGCCCCGTCTCCGCCGAGAGCTTGGAAGCGGCTTCTTCGAGGTCGCGCCGGCGCAGGGTGTTGATGAGATCGCGCGCGAAAACGATCCGCTGTCCCTGGCGCCGTGCGAGGCCGTCCTCGACCAGATGATCGACCCGGCCGTCCATCGCCTCGCGGACCTCGGCGCCAAAGCCACCGGCGCTGAGCGAGGTGTCCTTCGCAAGGAGCTGGCGGTCGATCCAGGTCGCGCCGGGTGCCGTGATCTGCGCCTCGATCGGGAGGTCGGACCTGGTGGCCAGCGACAGCCGCCGTCGACCTGCGCCGTCCTCGTAGGACCGACTCTCGACGATCGCGCCCGCCTTCGCGTCGCCGGTCAGCTCCAGGTCGGGGAAGGTGAGATGGTGGGTGCGGCCATCAATGCCTTCGACGACGACATAGGCAGACCCTTGGAGCTCATCGTGCAGCCCGCGCGCGACCAGGCGACCGAGCACCGGCTCGGCAGGCTGATCCCCGTGTAATGCGAAACCTGTCACGTCAGGCTCGTGACCCGCGCCCGTAATCGCCCGGTGCATCGTCTTGATGATGTCGCCCCGGATGCCGAGGTCGCGCAGCGCCGGCTCAAGGCCGGGCTTCAGCTCCCACCTCGCGGAACCGATCTGCTCGGCGAGCCCAAGACGTTCGAGCTTGCCCGCTCGCCCGATCATCAGCCGCTTCAATTCCGGGTCTTCTCCGGCGCCGCCAGGGCGGAGGTCCACCACGCCGCCGCCTTCATCGGAGATCTCACGCATCGAGCGATCGAGGCTAGTCCAGCGCTCGGCCGCGACCTCCTTCTCCAGGGCGGACCTGATTTCCTGCTCGGTGCGCGGGCCGAGTTCTAAGGTAACCCGCTCGGCGGCGCGGTCGCGGAATCCCTGCGTGATATAGTCGCGGCTGATGACGAGATCCGCGCCGTCGTCGGCGCGCCCGCGCACCAGAACGTGGATGTGCGGATTGTCCGTGTTCCAGTGATCGACACCGACCCAGTCGAGCTTCGTGCCGAGATCACGCTCGGCGTCAGCCATGAGCTCACGGGTAAAGGCGCGAAGGTCGGCCATCTCGGCCGCGTCCTCGGGGGACACCGTGAACCGGAAGTGATGGCGATCGTCCTCGCAGCGCTCGGCAAACGCCTTGGTATCGGCGTCGTCGGACCGTCCGTCGAACATCCTGGCGTCGGCCCCATCGCGGGTGACGCCCTCGCGCTTGAGATAGGCGACGTGCTTCGACAGCGGCGCCGAGCGGAACTTCGATCCGTGATGGCGGGCGATCCGCGTCATGATGACAACGCGCCGACCGCGGGGCCGGGTCGACAGAGACAGGGCTGCGCCTCGGCCGCGCCCGAACGTAGAGCGCCCCGCGGAATCGCCGTTCCGCCCGAAGGTCTTGCCCCGATGGCCGGCCCTCTTCGCGGCCCGCATCACCTCGCCAACGAAGGTCTTCGGACGCTTGGCGCCCTGGTTGCCGTGGCGGATGGGGCCGGGCCGAACATGCAGGTCGTCGTCGCGCGTCGTCATGGCTGCACGCACCTCGGGAAATAGCGGCGACGGCGCTCGGATCGTTGAAATCGTTGACCTTTGCGGCAAAAGCGCCAGCAGGCGCGGATCGCCGATGCGGCGAAAAATCCAACCCAACCAACCACTTGCGCCCGACCGAAGGCGGCGCTTTTATCTTGCCGTCCGTTGGTCGAGTTCCTGGTCTCCCACCTTCCAACACTCCAAGGTCCGCCATGGCCCGCCAGCCTACGATCAAGGGAAACCAAGTTCATGGCTGCCGATTTCCATGAGAAATGCCGATGAACAGGCCCTGCGATTGCGGCGCCAGACCCGTCCAATCCTGCGCTGGAGTGTCGGTCGATCGCTGGCCCGAACGCGGATCGGATGGCACCGAAGCCTTCGTCGGGCCGCTCTCCGCAGGCACGACGAACAGCGGCGCTTCTGCCCATGAACGCACGACTGCATTGACAACCGTGGCGCCGTCGACCGCCTCGCCGCCGATGACCGGAGCGAGGGCGGCCACGTAAGCCTGTGTCTCCCCAGGCAGCGTCCGACCAGTCGCAAGATAATGTTCGTAACGCGCCGGCCCGGCATTGTAGGCAGCCAGAAAGCCTGGGGAACCGTAGCGGTCCAGTAGCTCGCGGAGATAGGCAGCACCGGCCAAGATGTTGTCGTGCGCATCATATGGATCGGCGCCGAGGCCGTAGCGGGAACGCAGAGCAGCCCACGCTTCCGGCATGATCTGCATCAGGCCCATTGCTCCCTTGGGCGACAGAGCTCGCACATCGCCGAAGCTTTCGACCTGCATGACGGCGCGTATCCACGACGCCGGAATGCTGAACCGCTGCGACGCTTCGGCGATGATGGCATCGATTGGATCGGCCGTCGTGGCGACGCTGTGCTGCTCGGTGGCGACAGGTTCGGCATGAGCAACGCCGACGACGACCAGCAGTACCGACGCGACGCTGACCCAAAGGAAGGAGCGTGAGCGGCACCGGCGCAGTGGCGTCGCTGCATTGCGAGCGACTGGCGATGGGGCCGGGAAGAAGAAGGAATGGAGCCGAGGTGGTTGCGGCGTAGCGCCTCGCCGGAAGCAGGATTGCGGCATGGTCAGTGCTCCTGGTCGGTCCAGAGTGGATCGGCCCGGCCGGCGACGGCGGTGGTAGGAAGCGGGCCGAAATACCGGCCGTCGAGGGAATCCCCGGACTGTCGGTTCATGAGGAAGACATCGCCGCCGGCAACGACACGGCAGCCGTGCCAAACGGGCAGCGGACGGTTCAGATGATCGTGGTCGAGCGCGTCGCCCATCGCGACGCCGTCGACAGTGATCTTATGGTCCGACCGGCAGACGGTCTGGCCCGGAAGGGCAAGGACGTGCTTCAGCAGCGGCACGCCCTTCGGCAGGTAGCGGCGCTCGTCGAGAAACGTCGCGAGCGGCTCCGGCGGCATGACCACCAGCAGCTCGTTGACATGCAGCGCGCCCGCGGGGTGCACGGCGTAGAGACCGATCGGTACACTGGCGCTGGCGTTCCAGATCAGCCTGGGCGCGGGACGAAACAGCGCCGACAGCCCGAGGCCGAGCGCCGCGGCGCTGGTGGCAGCAATTCGGCCGGCGCGCGTCATACGTCGATCCTTCGGCGCAGAAGCCAGGCGCGATGGCGGTCCACGGTGTAGGCGCGCGGCGGTTCACCGGACGCCAGCCGGTTGTGGAGTTGCCGCCAATGATCGGGACAAGCATCCGCTGGATCGACGCCGAGCTGCTCGACTGCGTCGATGGCCTGGAGCACGCGCTCGACCTTGGGCCAGCCGGAATGGCGGAGCAAAATCTCGCCGCCCGGCCGCACAAATGGCACGGTCGAGAAGGCTTCGCCGGGCATGACAGCGCGCAGGATGTCGATCCGCGAGACCACCGTGCCGAAGTCGTTTGCTGCCCACCGGACGTAGGCGACGATGCTGCCGGGCGCGAAGCTCAAGATGCGACGCCGGCGGTCGAGGATCTGCTCGGCGACATCGTGGCCGAAGCGGATCCAATGCTCGATCCGTTTCTCGAACCAGATCAACTCGACATGCGTGAGGGTGTCGGACGCCGGCGCGGTCATGACGCGGCTCCGCCATCGGCGGGGAACTCGCGGCCGAGCAGTGCGCGGAGCATGTCGGCTACGGTGAGACCGCGCTGAAACGCGGCGATCTTGATCCGGCCGCGCAGCGCAGGCGTCACATCGATCGTCAGCCGAGCAGTGAACTCGACGTTCGGCGTGCGGCCGGTTGATAGCTCGGGCGCACGGACCCAGGAATCCGGATCGCCGGGACGAGCCGCGAAACCGCGTTTCGACGACCGCTCCGTCATGGCACCAGGCCAGCCACTTCGAGGGCGAATGCGCTGATCTCGCATGCGGCCGGGCCGATCGGGTCGAGCTCGGTGACGAGCCGGCCGGATCGCGCGACATCGGCAAAGCTCACGCGCTGGCCGATGCGCGCGACGAGCACCGGCGGCTCGTGCTCGGCGAGCGCCTCGGCCGTCTCGCGAGCGATCACGGTGCGCGCGGCGCAGCGGTTGAGTACGAAGCGGGCGACGAGTTGCGGGCGGAAGATGCGTGCCTCGTTGATCAGCTTCAGCATCTCGCCCGACGCCCAGCCGTCGAACGGTGACGGCTGCGCGGGAATCAGCACCTAGGTCGGCGGCGAGCAACGCCGAGCGCATCAACCCGGCGATACGCGGCGGACCGTCGATGACGACGTGATCGGCATCGCGGGCGAGCTCCGGCGCCTCGCGATGGAGCGTGTCGCGGGCAAGCCCGATGACGCCGAACAGCCGGCGGAACCCGTCCTTCGCGCGCTGCTCGGACCAGTCGAGGGCAGAGCCTTGCGGATCGGCGTCGATCAGCACGACGCGCTTTCCTTCCCGGGCCCATTCGCCAGCGAGATGGAGCGCGAGCGTCGTCTTCCCGACGCCGCCCTTCTGGTTGAGAAGCGCCACGATCATCGCGGCCGCCTCGGGGTTTTCCACCGTTCGCGGTGGCCACCAGCAACAGAAGGGTTAGATTCTTGTAGGTTAGAGTCTAAGTTAGGCGGCTCGGAAGTGATTGAACTGCTTGATGAAAAGCGGACTTCCGGTTCCTGATAGCACGTGGGTCCGGTTCCTGATGGCACGTGCCCATGGGTTCCCGAAAGCACGTGCGGTTCCACAGATTGTCCACAGGCTCCTGTGGATAACTGGGCGGGCGCGAACGCCAGCAACTCGCGTCCGCCAGTCGCCCGTTCGACCGAGAGCCGGTAGCCCGGAAGGGGCTGACGGCGCGCGATGTCACGTAGTTCGAATGCGAAGCGTTTGAACGGCGAAAGGCTCGCCGACTTGACGTGGAGATGGCGAAGATCGAACCGCCAACCGCCACGCTGATGGCCGGCGTGCTTGCGGACGAGGCGATACAGCCAGCGCTCCAGGCCGCCCGTCAGGCCGAAATAAGCAGGGTCGATGGTGAGTACCAGCGCGTCGTCGAGGACAGCGCGGTAGAACCAGTCCGGCATGATGAGATCGATGCCGTCGGCGTTGCCGTGCGCATCGGCGCGCTCGGTCCATTCGTTGATCCACGAGAAGCGGTGCATGCGCCGCTCGGTGGTCTGGCGCAGCGAGGTCGCCACGGTGGTCGATTGCAGCCGATCGAGCGCTGCCTTCAATCGGTGATAATCGCGTGCGCTCGTGCCGCGGCGGGTGAAGGTGAGAATCTCTCGCGGCGTGGTCACCATCAGGCGTGAGGTGCGCAGCCCGGCGTCGCGTGCTTCGACGATCTGGCTCGCCGCCCAGATCAGCACGTCGGCATCCCAGATGGTCGCCATGCCGTGCTCGGGGACTGCCTCGACGCGGATGGCGATCTCGTTCATCCGGAAATCGATCGGCGTCGTGCGATGGGTCTTGGCGAGGCTGAAAAACGGGTAGGCCATGAGGTCCTGCGCGTCTCTGGGCGCCAGATCGCCAGGGAGAGCCCGGAAGAGTTCGAGCTGCTCACGTTCGTCGCGGTTGCGATGGCGCATGGGAGTGGCGGCACAGGTTCAGCGACGCGCCTGGCCGGCGGTGGCCGGGATGTCAGGGCTGTGGCGCTTTGCCGGCAGAACGGTCCCGACGCCGGGGTCGGAGGTCGACGCCTTGGCGCCACGATCGACCCATGCCTGAAGGTCCTCGACGCGGTAGACGACGCGACCACCGAGCTTTGAATAGCGAGGTCCGGTTCCGTAGATCCGGTGCTTCTCGAGGGTGCGAATGGAGAGCCCGACGAACCGGGCGGCCTCGGGCGTGCGCAAATAGCGCTGCGGCAAGCCGGCGAGATTGGGCGACATGGGAAACCTCCGTGATCCTGTCGAGGGCCGCCGGACGACGGCGGCTGTCGAGGATCACGGTGGCGGAGAAGGTCCGCGCAGGGGGATGGTGATGTCGGGGGGTAGTGAGATCGCCACCCCGGGGCTAATATGATCGCACTACGGTCGCAGTTGACCTACCGTGGTCATCGGGGTGTGCCGATCGCCTCTCTGGTGGGGCCCGGGGCTTCGCTGCCGCACATTCGGCGCTAACCATTCCCTTTCAAGAACCGCATGAGCAAGCCAGAAGTTTTCATTATCGAGTCGCTCAAATTCGATGAGGAGCAGGATTATCGCGAGGGCCAGATGATCTACCGGTCGCTGCGCATGTCCCTCAAAAGTCCACTCTACCACTATGTTCGCACGGTCGTTGAGTTTGAGCATTTCATCGGCATGTTCGCGAAGAGCGATTATCGCTACCTGCATATATCCTGTCATGGCAGCAAGGGTGGCGTCAGCACCACCCTCGAGAACATGACCGTTGAGACGTTTGCCGAGATTGTTGGACCCGTATTAGACGGCAAGCGTCTCTTTCTTTCGACTTGCCTTGCGTCGACCCAAGCGATGGCCGATGCAGTCTTCGCGAACGGCAAATGCACCTCGCTGTCTGGTCCGAAGGGCAAAATCAATTTCGATGACTCGGTAATTCTGTGGACATCATTCTACCACCTCATGTTCAAGGCCAACGAAAAGGCAATGAAGCGAGATCAGATCAAGGAGACATTGGCGAAATGCGCATCACTCGTCGGGGAGAAGATGAATTTCTACACACCGAGAGTAGGAAAATCAGCTAACAAGATCATTCTACCGGCGAGGTCTTCAACGCCGGTTTCATGAGTTCGCTCAAGCAAGCGTCCACTTCCGGTCGAGGCCGTCGCCGCTTCAAGCGGCGTGTCGATGTTCGATGGCGACTGATTACCGAAAGCCAAGCCGAGAAGATTGACGGGCTGTCCCGAGTGACCGGTTTGCCTATGATCGGTGGCGGTATGGATAGAGGAGGAGCCGACGATAGCCTGAGCGCATCATGCCAAGACCGAAGCGCACCAGGCGAATCGTACGATCACGTAGATCATGGCTTTTCCACCCGCGGTCGGACACACCGGCCTCGCCATACAGTGCTGTTGCGATTTCACGATAGGTCGCATCATCAAGCCGTCCATCGAGGGCGCGCAGCGCCAGGACTAGGCGGTCTCGGCGAGCCTTCGGCAAAGCCGCAGGATTGGGACCGGGGTTGCGGCCGGCTAAACCACGCCATAGCCGGATTGCGGCATTGGCCCGATTTTCGAAGAACTGGTCGAGCGGCAAAAGGACTGCGGAAGGTTCGATGCTGCCCTCGCCGACGTGAACGCGAAACACGGCGCCACGATAGGCGACGAGGTGTTCAGGGCCATCAGTTGCGACGCTCGAACCGAGCGGAATCGGTGAAAGTTGGAGACTTGGACCGGCGAGGTCAGCTGGAAGTCCCGTCAGGGCGATCACGCTTGGCAGGGCATGCGCCGCCCATAGAACCGAGTTGGGGCCGCTTGTTTCGGTGGCGCTTGCGAAATCGCACCCCCCAACGCCGGGCGAACGCATCCGCTTCGGCTTGGTCCAGGACGCCCCGGCGGGCGGCTCGTTCGAGCTTCCTGCGGTCCTGCTGGAAGTCCGTATTGCGACGAAGATATTCCCAGGCGAAGCCGGGCGCGTCGAGCGACCGAAGTTCCTCATACGCGCCCGGAGTCCGCCAGTCGGCGCGGCTCATCGGCGTCGTCTCCACTGGCAAGTGGCCGATCAGTCGGCCTGCAGGGATGATAAGCGCGAGGGCGGCCGGTCAGTACGCCCCGGCGCCGCAACGCGTGTTGCCGTGGTGGCAAGGAACGGGATCGCGGCTAGTGTGGCGCGCCCCCGCGCAGCAGATGCTGATAGCCGTTCTCTGTCATCCAGCGGGCTCGCGCCAGGTGAGAGTCCCAGGCCCGGCGCGCTCGATCGGGCTCGCACACCGGATCGATATGGAGGACGATCCGAGCAACTTCTCGCCAGTCAGCCCCTTCCGCGTCCGCATCGAGCAGACGCAGATACGTCACGAGATGCTGTTCGTCGTAGCTCGTGAGGACGCCGGCGCCAGGAGCGGTGTCGGAAACGGGCGGGTCAAGCGGTGGCGTTTGCATTCCTCGGTCCCTACGAAGTCCAATACCTTTCCGTTGCGCTATGGATGCCCGCGCTCAAGCCGGGACGCGTGAACGACGCCGGGCTGGCTGAGGGGTCGCCTCGTTCAGGAGCATGACGCCGCGGCCGCGATCGGAGTCGACGAACAGAACGCCGGCGGCCTCGAGCGCACGACGCACTTGATCGCGTGTGCCCTCCTGCACCGGGAGGCCGCGTTCGGACTCCAGGCGTTTCAGCGCGGTCAGCGCCACGAGGGCTTTCTCTGCGAGCATTTCCTGCTTCCAATTCAGCAATGCCCGCGCGGCCCGAACTTGTCGGCCGGTGATCATCCATGATCACCTCCGACAGACGACCTGCGCGCACCAGAAATACGACTATAATAGTCGTTCTTGGCCCGATCAACGCCGTTGCGGCAACGCCTTGGGTGGACTTCAGGGTCGGAGAGCCCATTCGCACTCCTCCGATTCGGGGGTGGCTCGGCAGGATGTCAGAGCGAGGGCTGGCGCCGGCCCGGCCCATCGTCTCGCTTGGGCCTCGAAGCAGACGCGCACGGAACCGTAGAGCCGCCGAGCCGTCATTGCCCGATACCGTATTGGCGCAGCGTCGTGACTCCGGATTTCCGGCTGGCCCTCGGTATCGTGAGCACGATCACGTTGTCTGATGGTGCTCTGGTCGCGGAATTCGATGGGCTTCCCACTTCCGCTTCCCAGATCCTCTACAGAACCCGGGAAGCGGAAGCGGGAAGCCCATCGAATTCCGCGA
>Ga0182016_10004733_pt1 | contig 14934 bp, 12 predicted proteins | sample 712S2MmetaG_FD_120491 | JGI IMG/M metagenome (GOLD analysis project Ga0182016, IMG submission 120491) | Permafrost microbial communities from Stordalen Mire, Sweden - 712S2M metaG | ecosystem: Environmental > Terrestrial > Soil > Wetlands > Permafrost | place: Sweden: Stordalen | collected...
CTTTGAAATGACAACACTCGGCGAAACGGAACCGTGGAGATTTTATGGCCAAATTGGACCCAATTAAAACGATCGTGGTGGTCATGATGGAGAACCGGTCGTTCGACCACATGCTGGGCTATCTGAGTCTGCTGCGCATTGGTCGCGGCTTTGACGGTGGAATCAGAAAACAAAACGTAATCCACCGTTTTGCCCTGTGAACCGTAAGAGGTGACGGCATAGCCGGGCAGAAATTCCAGAAAACCTTTATCTAAAACACGGCCATCGGCCAGTTCAATGGCGCCGTCAGCACGGACGGATTTCACCGTGGCCAATTCACCGTTCGTGACCCGGCGACCATCGGCCAATGGCGAGATTCAAAACGGGGCATCGCACCGCTTCGTTCCGGGCATGCACCATCCGGCGCGCCTCAATGCCGTCCTTGGTTTTAAGGCTGTGCTGCCGTCCCGTCTGGCCATCCTCGACGTAGAAGACGCCGTTGCGTTTGAACAAATAAAACCGCTCTTTCATGTGTCCTTTCAAGAGGATAAAAGAACCCACAAATCCCGGTTAGAGGCCTCTGGCAGACACGTCAAAGAAGCCGTCGAAAAGGTGGCCGGCACGTCGCTCCGGCGAAATTCTTCTGACAATTCTTCTGACAGTTGGCCTTTTTTAGCCGGTTTTTGGCGATTTTGAAGTCCCTGCGCCGGAAGCTGTCGTTGTCCACCAACGACTTGCGAAATTGGCTCCAGAGGTAGGACTCGGAGACTTTTTGCACTTTATTTCAAGGAGAAAACTAACATTTTCCCCTTTAGAATCAAGCTAATTCGTCAAAATCAGAACTTACGCAGAAACTGCTCATTTACTACTTTTACTACACGTTTTACTACACACTTTTCATTTGCGATGAATAGGCAGCCTTAGAACCTCTATCATTTTACGGGCGATCAGGTATCGCCGCTCTTTAGTGACATTGCCCTTTCGGTCGTCGAATCGCACTTTGGGCAGCAAATGAATTTTGTCGCAACGAACCATTGTCTGCCAATCCAGTCCGTCCGCTGCATCCAAAACCTCTTCGGTGGATTTCGGTTCACGGTTCACTTTGGCCGACGTGCAAAGCAACGCGTTGACCTCCTCAATGTCGGGATTCTGGCAGGTTTCATCATTGGAAATGATGACGGCGGGATGCCGCCTTTCCTTGCTGAACGGAAACATGAAAATATCCCACTGTTTCATCGGCGTTTTTATTCAAGGTCTTTGGGAGCGCGGACAACCGAGGCTTTGGCGAGTCGGTTATCCTCTTGAATTTCCGCCTGGCTGTAGGTGCTGGCAAAATAACCTGGCGGACGCATGGGGATCGGCTCAATTTCAGGGACTTCCTGCAAAACAAACCGGCGCTGGCCGGTGACGATATAAACCGTCTCGCCCCGGCTGACTTTTTCCACCAAACGGCCTAAATACGTTTTGGCATTGCTCAACGTGAAAAGTTGCGAGCGCAGATTGACCTTCGGTTTTGGGGCGCGGGCACGGGCGGCAATTTTCATAGGCTGAATGTAGCCTTCATTCAGGCTGTTGTCGAGCGATGTTTAACTTGCTCATGCCAGAATGCAGAATGTAACGCCCTGATTTTTCGTGTGCCAACACGCGTTGCCATCGCGTAACAGGGCCAGCAAGTGTTCGGCCTGCGATTGGTCGCGGATCAAATCGAACGCCTTTACGCTGACTCGCGCACAAAACTGCTCTGGCGACCGGCCCGCAATTCGCCAAGCACCACATCGATGAATCCCAAAACCGCCGCTTTGTATTACCACGCAATTATAAATTCGGTCTTCAGAAGAATCAGGAAAAATAATTGTTAAAAGTTATTTTACACCCTGCCGATAGTTTAGCTGCTTTGCATCGATAATCGGGCCCCAAGTGTCAAGGTTGTGTTCGATTGTCGCTTTGCCGGCGGAAAAAATGAATCAGAAATCTATGGCCACCCCATCATTGGAACGCCCGCTCGCCGGCCGCCAGCAGGCCGGCAAATATCTCACCTTCACCCTGCACGAGGAATCCTACGGCATTGATGTGTTGAAGGTGCGCGAAATCATCTGCCAGACCACCATCACCATGGTGCCGCAGATGCCGGCCTATGTGCGCGGCGTCATCAACCTGCGCGGCAAGATCATTCCGGTCATGGATCTGCGCCTGCGCTTCGGCTTTGCCGACGCCGCCAGCACCGACCACACCTGCATCATCGTCGTCCAGGTGAAACTGCCAGACGGCAAGGCCGCGCAAATGGGCATGGTCGTTGACGGCGTGGAAGAAGTGGCCAACATCGCCGCCGCAGACATCGAGGAGACGCCGGACTTCGGCGGGCAAATTGCGACGGACTACATCACAGGCATGACCAAGATCAAGGGCGCGGTCAAGACGCTGCTGGATATTGACATCGTCGTCGGTGCCGATGCCTTGAAAACCATCAGCACGGCCGCCGCCAACTAATTGGAATTATCAATCATCCTCCAAACCCACCATTTATGAGAAAAACACGTTCGCTTAAACTCTGGCATTACATAGTGCTTGCGGCGGTGGTCGGTGTCATCCCGACAACCGGCATCCTGTTGTTTGTCATCAGCACCTCGGTCAACAAGGACATCGCCTTTGGCACACAGGAAATGCGCGGCGACGCTTTCCAGCGCCCGTTGGAACAATTATTGGACTTGTTCCCGCGTTATCAGGCAGCGGCGCGCAAGGCGCAGGCCGGGGATGATTTGGCAAAGGCTGGCAACGATCTCGCCAAACAGGCCCGCTCCGCCACCGACAAGGCACCAGTGACATGCAGCAAATGAACGCCGCCATGGACGCCATCAAGGTTTCCTCCGACGACATCGCCAAGATCATCAAGACCATCGATGAAATCGCCTTTCAAACCAACATCCTCGCGTTGAACGCGGCGGTGGAAGCCGCCCGCGCCGGCGAGGCCGGCATGGGCTTCGCCGTCGTCGCCGACGAAGTGCGCAATCTGGCCCAGCGCAGCGCGCAGGCCGCCAAGGAAACCGCCGGCAAAATTGAAGGTGCCATCACCAAAACCGCCCTAGGCGTGGGCATCAGCAGCAAGGTGGCCGAGACCTTGAATGAAATTGCCACCAAGGCGCGGCAGGTGGATGAACTGGTGGCCGAAGTGGCCGGTGCTTCCCGCGAACAGACCCAGGGCATCACGCAGATCAACACCGCCGTCGGCCAGATGGACAAAGTCACCCAGTCCAACGCCGCCAACGCAGAAGAAAGCGCGGCGGCCGCCGAGGAACTCAATGCCCAGGCCATCTCCATGAAGGAGTCCGTCGCCGAATTGCTCCAACTCGTCAGTGGCAACCGCCAAGGCGCCGTGACCCGGACAACGACCGCTCCCGCACACACCAAATCAGTCCGCGTCTCCGCGTCCACGGTAAAACGGCACGCCCCGGTTCGGGGCAATGGTCACGCCCATGCGGAACCGGCGCTGGCCGGCAAGGCCAATGGTCGCAACGAAATCCCCCTCGCCGGCGATTTCAAGGATTTTTGACCAGCACAACAAGGATTCTGGAGAAATAGATTCTGCTTCTTTCAAGATGTATTCAAGCATGAGGGGCGCTTTCGCGCACTTTTCTTCGCACAAGCACACGACATAGACAGGCTCTGTCCTTCTGGTGTCTATTTTGCCAGCCGATAGAAGACCGAGTTGACATTGCCTGACAAAGGCAGCATAACCTGCCACTGATTGCTCACGATTTGCGGAGCCGGCGATGTGACATTCAGCCAGTTGCCCAAGTTTAGGTTCGTGCTCGACTGCAACGTGAAACCCGCGTTGGCCAGCGGCCACGAAATTATCAGGTTTGTTCCCACCAACGCCATGCCCATCTGCGGACTGTTTAACAGCTGGTCCGGCCCCAACGGATAGCCATAAAACTCCAACTCAGACACGTTGCCATAGCCGCCGCTAGGCGAAAGAAAACGGAAATAACGGAAGCCCGCTGTGTTGGTGATGCTCGCCGACGTGAACACGCCCGTGGCTGGCTGCGTTGTCAAGGTGTATAGCGTGACCGCGCCGCTGAAACTGGCCTGATTTGCGCCTTGGAAAATGCCGCCCACCATGCGCGATTCAAAGCCCGAGCGTGGACAATAGTTGATCTGCGCGATGATGTTGCTCACACCCACGCCGAAATCCAGCCCCACCCAGTCACCGCTTGCGTCCGGCCCGTCGAAGAACGTGTTCAGGTCGTTGTCAAAAACATTGGTGATGGTATTGCCTGAACCGCCCCACGAACCCGCTGTGCCGATGATTCCGCCCGTGAGCTTAAGGAAACGCACCGCCGCTTCGGGGCTGTTCGTGGTTTCGCTGCCGCCAATCATGGCGCTGACCACATAAAAATAACCAACACTGACCGAGGCGACGACGTCAGTGTAGTTGGTGGCGGTGACGCCGGTGGCAATGGGCGTATAAGGGCCGCCGCTGGTGGTCGAACGTTTGACGTTGTAGCTGGCGGCGTTGGTGAGCGTGTTCCAGGTGAGGTTAACCTGGCTGCTGGATGCCGCGATGGCCGTCACCGTCAGAAGCGGAAGCGGCCAGCCGGGCGCACTCACGTTATCAAACTTTGCCATACACAAGGATGAGTTGTTATGACTGGTGACCGCCAAACCGATATACACGGTGGTGACATTGGTCAACGTCGTGCTTCCAAGCTGCGTCCAAGTGATTCCGTTGGGAGAACAGTATCCGGTGAACGTGGTGCCGCTGCAAACGAGCTTGATCCAGTAAGGGGCACTGCCGCTGGTCGTGTTGTTTTTGCACCCGCCGCCGTCGCTCGAACGGTATTGCCACGATACGCCGTTGCCCGGCGTCACGGCAATGAATGCGTTGGCGGCGCCGGCATCCAGGCTGTCACGAATCATCACCCCGGCTTTGGCCCAGCCATCGACGTTTTGCACAGAGACAACGCGGGCAATAATGGTGCAATTTCCACCGTTGGTCACATAGACAAAGCGGAAGGCATCTGCCGCATTCCAGATGTCGTCCCCAGACGCAGTCACCGTGAACACGCCGTTGGTGCAACCCGCGCTGCCCGACAACCCCACGGTGCCGATGTCCTGCGTCATCCAGGGCAAAGGCACATTGACGGTTGGGGTTGCGCTGGCCTGGGCCGAGTTGCCGCTCTCGCCAGCGAGACTACTCACCGCCGAGACGACGTAGTAATAGGTTGTGCGGCCGATGACGAAGGTGTCAGTGTAGTTCGTCGTGGTTACAGTGGCAATTGTCGTGTAAGGGCCGCCGCTGGTCGTGGCGCGTTTCACGTTGTAACTGGTGGCGTTGCTCGAGGCCATCCAGTTCAATGTCACCCGCTCGACGACTGCGGTTGCCACCAAGCCGGTCGGTGCCGGCACCGGCGGTGGCGCCCAGCCTGGCGCAGTTACATGGTCAAACGTCGCCGTGCTCAAGGTGTAGGAATCGTGGCTGGTTACCGCCAAACCGATATACACCGTGGAGGCTATGGCGAACGTCGTGCTTCCGACCTGCGCCCAGTTCACGCCATCCGGGGAACAGTATCCGGTGAACGTGCTTCCACTGCGCACGAGCTTGACCCAGTAGGGCGCGCTCGGGCCGGCGGTATTGTTCGAACTGGTCACGCCACCAGCGCTAGAACGGTATTGCCACGTCACACCGTTGCCTGGCGTCACGGCGATTAAGGCGTTAGCCGCGCCGGGGTCCATGCTATCACGGATCATCACGCCGGCTTTCGACCACGGATTAATATTCTCAACCGAGGCCGAGGTAACGTGGGCAATGATGGTGCAATCGCCGCTGTTGGTTACATAAACAAAACGAAATTGGTCGGCCGGATCCCCGATGTCTGCTCCGCATCCAATCACCGTGAACACGCCATCGGTAAAACTCTCCCCGCCCGCCAGCCCCCCGGCGCCGATGTCCTGCGCCAGCCAGGGTGAAAACACATTGACGGTTGGCGTCACACTGGTCTGGCTCGAGTTGGTGCTCTCGCCGCCCACGTTCAGCGCCGATACCACGTAGTAATAGGTTGTGCCACCAATCACTCCCCGGTCGGTGTAGTTCGTCCCCGCCACGTTGGCGACGATGGTGTAAGACCCGCCGTTGGTAGTGGCCCGCTTCACATTGTAACTGGTGGCGTTGCTGGAAGCCATCCAACTCAATGTCACCCGCTCGATACCTGCTGTTGCCACCAAACCACCCGGCACCAACGGTGGAGTCGGCAGGGTGGCGCAATTGAAATTCCACCACTCGACATTAATCAAGTAACCGCTGCTGCCGGTGAACTTCAGGTATAAGTCATGAATCCCGGCAGCACCACTGACCGCACAGGATTGCGTCACCCAGGTCTGCCAGCCGCCGGTGCCCGACACGACGCAGGTTCCTACCAGCGTCCCGTTGGTGCTGTCGAGGCGGATCTCCATGTTCCCGCCAATGGCAGCCGAGGCGACTCGCGCCTGAAAGCTGACCGCGCCGACGCCGAAATCTATATTGTGATAAACAATATAGGCTCCAGTCTGAATGGAGCCGAGATCCAGTCCGCCTTCACTGCAAGTTTCAGACACGACTCCTCCCGCTTGAATGTCGTAACTCACAGCTGTGACCTGTGAATAGGCTGAACGCGGGCACGGAGGATACCTGAATCCAGCCGCGTCCGCCATCTGGAGAAAGTTCCACATGGCAGGAGCCCACACACCAGCATCATGGCCTTCTCCCAGGACGGGCAACCAGCCATGGGGAATATTATTGGAAACGCAATAGTCATGTAAATCCTGGCTGGGAGGGTAAAAGCCATCCCAATCCGCAGTCCCGCAAGAAAGAAGCAGGCATTTCAGCACCTGTTTAGCCTGGGCCCCGCCATTAGGAAATAAACCCGGACCCTGGCCGCTACTGAAAAACGCCGGGGAAGACGGGCTGATATTGTGGAAAGTACTCAGATTTGCACACCCTACATCGGCAGTATACATGCCGCCCCAGGAAAAGCCGTATAGCCCCCGATGATCAGCGTCAGCATAAGTGGAATAATGTGAATCAATGTAGGGGATGGCGCAGTTGAGCGTATCAGCGGTCGGATCGCCGTTGATTTGATCGTTCACTGCCACTATTATCACGGGCTTGATTATCCCCTCGCCGATGAGATTATCGGCTATGTTTCCGGCATCACAGCACCAGTTGTCGAAGATGGTGTCTATACCGGTGCCGATGCCTTGATATGCGTAAACAACTGGATACCTTTGGTTTGTCGTATACCCCGGCGGCGTGTAAACCATCATCTGTTCGTTGGTCCCGTATGCCGACGAATAATAGGTGATGGTATTAACCGCACCCGCCGGGTAAACGCCCACCTGTTCATAGTTTGCGGGAGGCATGATTGGAAGCGGTTGCGCCAGCACATAAGCGGGTATCGTGAAAAGTCCCGCCAGAATGAAGGATGCTTGTTTCAGTTTCCTGCCCAATTCTTTTGTTAATGTGCTTCGCTTCATTTCTGTTTCTTCTTGTATTATGTTACTTTGACAGTCTGTAGTAGGCTGAGCTGCCAGCGCCCGGCGGAGGCAGTACAACCTGCCATTGGCTGCCGACAATTTGCGGCGCGGGCGACGTGACATTCACCCAGTTGGCCGCCGCCAGGTTCGTGCATGACTGAAGCGTGAAGCCCGCCGAGCCCAGCGGCCACGAGATCATGAAATTCGCGCCTGTCTGCGAGATGACCAAAGTGGGCGGCGCTTGAGGCGTGGCGCTGGCCGGCACGCTGTTGGTGCTTTCGCCGGCGATGTTCAATGCCGAGACGACGTAAAAATAGGTCGTGCCATTGAGCAAGCCGGTGTTGGTGTAAGCAGTCATGGTCACGTTCGTGAGGACAACATATGATCCGCCACTGTTGGTGGCGCTTTTCAAGTTGTAGCTGCTGGCGCCGCTGACGGCCGGCCAACTCAAAGTCACCTGCGCGTTGCCGGCGGTTGCGGTCAAGCTGCCCGGCACGCCCGGCAACAGCGGCCAGCCCGGCACCGTCACATTGTCAAACGTGGCCGTGCAAACACTTGAACTATTGTGGCTGGTCACGGCCAGACCAACGAGCGCACTGGTGCCAATCGTGCATGTGGCTGTTCCCTGCTGTGTCCACGTCACGCCGTCTGGGGAATAATATCCGGTGAAGGTGTTTCCACTCCGCACCAGCTTCACCCAGCAGGGCGCGGTCAGACTGCCGGTGTTGTTGTAGATGGTGCCGCCGCCGTCGGTGGAACGGTATTGCCAGGTCACACCGTTGCCGGGCGTCACTCCGATAAACGCGTTGGCCCCATTGGCGGCAACGCTGTCGCGAATCATCACGCCGGCCTTCGACCACGGATCAATGTCTTGCACACCGCTGACGCGGGCGATGATGGTGCAGTTTCCGGTGACCGGCACATAGGCAAAGCGGAAGGCGTCCGCCGTCCCCTGGATGTCCGCGCCAGCCCCAGTCACGCTGAACACCCCGTTGTTGTATATGGCGCTGCTTTGACTCACTGCGCCGCCAATGTCTTGCGACACCCATGGAGAAAGCAAAGGCAAATTCACCGTCGCTTCCGGGCTGCCGGAACTTTCCAAGTCACCGATGATGGCGCTTACCACATAGTAGTATTTAATGCCGACGGCGACGACGTTGTCGGTAAAATTGGTTGCGGTCAGGCCGCGGGCAATGATGGAGTAAGGCCCGCCGCTGACGGTTGAACGCTTGACGATGTAGCTCGTCGCGTTGGTCAGCGCGTTCCATGTGAGGTTGACCTGGCCGCTGGATGTTGCCGTCGCGGTCACGCCTGTGGGTCCGGCCAACGACGGCCAGCCGGGCGCACTCACGTTGTCAAACGTCGCCGTGCATAAGCTCAAGCCCTTGCGGGAACAGACAGCCATCCCAACATATTTCGTAACCCCCATGCCAACCATCGTTGTCCCCAATTGATTCCAGTTCACTCCGTCCACAGAGTAATACCCGGTGAACGTGCTCCCGCTCTGCACCAACGCCACCCAGCAGGGCGCAACCAGACTGGCTACGTTGTTGTCAACGCCTTCCAGGGTGCCGTCAGCCGAACGGTGTTCGAAAACCACGCCATTGCTCGGCGTCAACCCGATAAAGACGTTGGCCGCGTTGGCGTTCAAACTACCGCGGATCATCACCCCGGCCAGCGACCACCCATCAATGCTTTGCAGCGAGGCGACGCGGACAACGATGGTGCAATTCCCGCTGTTGGTCTCATACACAAACCGAAATGCGTCGGCCGCGCTCGCAATGTCGTTTCCAGACGCGGTCACAGTGAACAGGTTGCTGGTGCAACTCTCGCTGCCGGCCACCGCCACGGGACCTATGTCCTGCGCCACCCACGGCGGCGGCACGTTGGCCGCCGGGGTCGCGCTGACCTGATCCGAGTTTGTGCCCTGACTGCCCGGGGACACCGCCGTCACCACATAATAATACGTCGTGCGCCCCACTAAATTGACGTCGGTGTAGTTTGTCCCGCTGGTGCTGCCGACGGTTGTGTATGACCCGCCACTGACGGTGGATCGCCCGATGTCATAACTGGCCGCGTTGCTGGCCGCCTGCCAAGTCAACGTCACCTGCTCAACGCCCGCCAAGGCCGTCAATCCAGTCGGCGCGGACGGCACGAACAACTGGCCGGTGCAAGCCACGCTGTAGAACGTCACCGTGCCGGAACTTGAGTTACCATTGTTGCAATACGCCAGTCCCGCGTAATTCGTGGATCCCATGCTGTTCGTCGCCAACCCCAACTGCGTCCACATCACGCCATCCACCGAGTAATACCCCGTCAACGTGTTCCCGCTCTGCGCCAGCTTCACCCAATACGACGCGCTCAAGCCGGTCACGCTGTTGGAGCTGCTGCCGCCGCCGTCGCTCGAACGGTATTGAAAAACCACCCGATTGCCCGGCATCACACCGATAAAGGCGTTGGCCGCATTGGCGTTCAAACTGTCGCGGATCATCACCCCGCCCTTCGCGTTCGCGCTCGCGGTTTGCTCCGCACTGACTCGCGCAATGAGGGTGCAATTGTTGCTCACGGGCTGGTAAACATAATGAAACGCGTCGGCCGTGCCACCGATGTCATTTCCGGACGCGAGCAAGGCGAACATGGTGCCTTCGTAAACAGCACCGCCGGCCACCCCGACGGTTCCAACGTCCTGCTGCTGCCACGGCGGAGGCACGCTGCCCGTGAGCCTGACGCAACCGGTCACGGTGGTGAAAGCGTTCCAGCCATAGGTTTTTCCGGAGACCATAATGCTTCCGGACGAACCCAAATTGAAAACGGAAAGGTTGGTGCCGCTGGCAGCGTTGCCGTTGACTTTTTGAAGCGTGCCGATCAGGTTGAAAACCAGATTGCTGCCACCGGAGCCATAATTGTTTATTGCGGCATCCCAGGTCGGCAAACCAAAAACATGCACATCGGCATTACCGCCCAGCCAGTTGAGACCGACGTGGACATCTCCTGAATCGTAGAAAGTAAAACCGCCGGATTCATTCCAGGCCAGACCCATCCACCCTCCGCTAATCGAGCCGGTGTTTGTCACATAGCAATGGCCGCTGGTGTTGCCATCGTTGTATTGGCCCAACTCGATGGCCCAGGTCTGGCTGGATGCTATGATGCCCGAATTATCAATGCGCATATCGCCAACATCGCTGTCCTGCTCCAGCCACACGCACACACCATTATTGGTTTGGGAAAACGTCCCGCTGTTGAAGAAGGAAACATCAGCATTGTCAGCACCGATGTAAGAACAATCAACCTCCCCTTGGGAACCCGGTGTCATGCCTGTGGTGACCAGGCCGGTATTCCTGAAGGCCACCGAAGAACCTTCCGCCCACAAGCCCACTGCCCGACCGCTGTTGGTAACGGAGGTGCCGCCGGTGCAGTTGGCGGCGAGCGTGCCATTGTTCTCCATGTAGATGGGACACGATCCATCGGTAGTGTAGGAAAACACGTTAATGCCATTCACTAGCGCGTTGTTGGCGGTGGTTCCTTGCGTGCCACCGGTGGCTGTCGCGGTAATCGTCCCGTTATTGACAACATTCACCTTTTGACCGACCTGAATGCCTTGCGCCTGCCATGCGGCCGTCGCGCTGATGGTCGCCCCGGCATTGTTGGTGATATTGGCTCCCCCGGAGTCCGCCCACACCCCAACCGCCCAGCCGTCGTGATTTTGCACTTCCCCGTCCACCGCGCCCGAATTGTTGACGGTGAAATTCTGTATCGAATAAACTCCCGCCGCCATCGCCTCGCCCGTGCCCGTGACGATGCCTTGAATGGTTCCGTCGGAATTGTTGTTGATGGTGGCCCCATCGCCGCCATCAACCAGCACGCCTGTTCCAAACCAGTAATCCCCCGACCGTCCATCCAGAGGGCCGGTGGTCGCCGGCAATGTGGAGGTGTTGTAAACCAGTGACCCGGAATTGTTCAGAGTCATCGAATTGCTGATCCAGGTGTTGCCGCAGAAGTGGTTTACGCCCCCTTGCCAGGGCGACTGTTGGATGTTCGTAAATTGCGCGGGCGCGCTCGAAGCGGACAGGGCACACAGTGCTGCCAGCAGTCCGGCCTCCCGAACGGAGCGTTTCATTGGATTCCACCAGCGGCCTGCTGTCTGAAGTGTGGCCTTCCAGTTTGGGGATTTCGTCGCATTTGATTTCATGATTTTCCCTTCTTGTTTTATGTTAATTCCTTAAGGCTTGCAAGTCACTTTCGATGCCGAGCTGCACCAAAATCCCTTTGCCCCTTGAATGGGTCGCAAGTAGCGGCTGGAATGGGATTCAAATTACTCGCCCCCGCCGTTTAAGGGCATGAAATCTGTCCGTGAAAACGGTTTGTTTACGACGATATTGACATGGGTTTCGACCGAAGTGTAACCGTGAATCAATGAGTTCATTTCAAAATTCCCTTTTGCAACCTTAACCATCATGGACTGCATGGCTTCAACAGTAATTACCCTACGTATTTGATGAATCAGAAAGTCACGTTTACCAATCCATAACCGGCGCTCGTGTTCACCCATGGTCACTTCGTGCCGAACATTTCCTTCGGTCCGCAGGTCGTCAAAGCCATTCGCCCGCTCACCAAATTATTTTTCGACGTTCACCTCATGTGTTCCAAGCCGGAAATCTTGTTTGAAGCCTTTGCCAAAGCCGGGGCGGATGAAATGATCATCCACGTCGAACTCGGCGACCAAATCCCATCGCTCATTCAGAAAATAAAATCGCTCGGCAAAAAAGTCGGGCTAGCCGTCAATCCGCCTACGGCGATTAGCTCCGTCGAGCCGTATCTCGACCGGATTGATCTGCTGTTGGTGATGACCGTTAACCCTGACTTCGGCGGACAAAAATTCATCCGCGAAGGCCTGACTAAAATTCAGCAGGTTGCGACTTGGCGGCGCGATAAGGCACTATCCTATCGTATCAGCGTGGATGGCGGCATCAACGAGGAAGCCGGTGCCGACTGTGCCCGCGCTGGCGCGGATATTTTTGTGGCGGGTACAAGTTTGTTTGGGGCCATTGATATGAAATCCGCCGTCATCCAATTGCGCCGAAGTGTGAGTGTGGCCGCCCCGTATTGATAGATGTTGTCTTGATGGGGTGTTCACCCCATACAGTTTTCAGTGGCCAGAGGATATGATTTTCCAATCAGATTAATCACCTATGAACACTCAAATGCTGACCGATAACGCGAAGGCTCTGGTCGCGGATTACAAAGGTTTGTTGGCGATGGATGAAAGTAATCCCACCTGCAACAAGCGTTTCGCCAAGCTTAACATCCCACAGACGGTGGAGACCCGGCGCACGTATCGGGAATTGATCATCACCACGCCCGGCCTAGCTGAAAGCATCAGTGGGGTGATCCTCTACGATGAGACGATCCGTCAGCAGAAGAAGGAGGGCACGCCGTTTCTTAAAATCCTCGCGGACGCAGGCATTATTCCCGGCATCAAAGTAGATACCGGAGCCAAGGATCTGGCCGCTCATCCCGGCGAAAAAATCACCGAAGGCTTGGACGGTTTACGCGACCGGCTGGCTGAATATTTTCAGATGGGCGCGCGTTTCGCCAAATGGCGCGCTGTCATCACCATCGGTGAGGGCATTCCCAGCCGGAGTTGCATCGAGGCCAATACGCATGCGCTGGCGCGCTATGCCGCGTTGTGCCAGGAAGCAGGACTGGTTCCCATCGTCGAGCCCGAAGTGCTTATGGACGGCGATCATACTTTGGAAGTTTGCCGCAAGGTGACGGAAGAAGTCCTACGAAATGTCTTCATCCAGCTCAATTGCCAGCGCGTGCTGCTGGAAGGTATTATTTTGAAGCCCAACATGGTGCTGCCCGGGTTGACTTGTCCCGCGCATCAAGAAGTCAAAGAAGTCGGCGTCGGTGAACAACAATATCAAGTGAGACTGACCGACCGCAAACCGAACGAAGAGCAAGATATTGACGAAGCGGCCGACATTACGGTGAAGACTCTTTGGCGGACTGTCCCCGCTGCGGTTCCTGGAATCGCTTTTCTATCCGGCGGCCAACCTGCCGAACTGGCCTCCGCCCGTCTGAATTTGATGAATCTGCGTTTCAAGTCGCAACTGCCGTGGGCACTGTCATTTTCGTTTGCCCGCGCCATTCAGCAGCCAGCCTTGGAGATTTGGCGCGGTCAAGAGGCTAATGTAAAAGCGGCGCAGGAAGCGTTGCTTCATCGTGCCCGATGCAATCGTGGTGCGCGCCGAGGCGCATATACAGCCGCGATGGAAAAGAAATGAGCGTGACAGCTACACCCAATCTTGGCGCGGTCGCCTCGGTGCGCGGCAGCGTCGTGGATGTGCGCTTCGACGGGTTGTTGCCGCAGATTTACTCCGTGTTACACACGGGGCCACAAAACGAGATCGTCATTGAGGTGCTGGCGCAACGGGACGCGCGGCATGTGCGCGGGATTGCGCTGACGCCCACGCAGGGACTCGCGCGCGGCATGGTGGTCACGGACACGGGCGGGCCGTTGAAAGCACCAGTTGGCAGGGCCATTCTTTCGAGGATGTTCGACGTGTTTGGCAACGCCATTGACCGGCAATCGGCACCCGCGGATGTCCAGTGGCGTTCGGTGCATCGTGCCCCGCCGCCGCTGGCGCGACGTTCCACCAAGTCGGAAATTTTCGAGACAGGCATCAAGGTCATTGACGTGCTCGTGCCGCTGGAACGCGGCGGCAAAGCGGGACTTTTTGGTGGGGCGGGCGTGGGCAAGACGGTTTTGCTCACCGAAATGATCCACAACATGATCGGGCATCAGCAGGGCGTCAGTATTTTTTGCGGCATCGGCGAACGCTGCCGTGAAGGCGAGGAACTTTACCGCCAGATGAAGGCCGCCGGCGTCCTGCCGAACATGGTGATGATTTTCGGCCAGATGAATGAACCGCCGGGCAGCCGGTTTCGCGTCGGCCACACGGCGCTGACCATGGCCGAGTATTTCCGCGACGACGAGCATCGCGACGTGCTGCTGCTCATTGATAATATTTTCCGTTTCATCCAGGCCGGCATGGAGGTGTCCGGCTTGATGGGGCAAATGCCGTCGCGCCTGGGTTATCAGCCCACGATGGGCACGGAGCTCTCGGGCTTGGAAGAGCGCATCGCCAACACCGACACCGGCGCGATCACCTCGATTCAGGCGGTATATGTGCCGGCGGATGATTTCACCGACCCGGCGGCGGTGCATACATTTTCGCATCTTTCGGCGTCCATCGTGCTCTCGCGCAAGCGGGCGAGCGAAGGACTTTTTCCCGCGATTGATCCGCTGCAATCCAGTTCCAAGATGGCGACGCCGGGCATCGTTGGTGAACGGCATTACGCCCTCGCGCAGGAAATCCGCCGCACGCTCGCGCAATACGGCGAACTCAAGGACATCATCGCCATGCTCGGTCTGGAGCAACTTTC
>Ga0182016_10004734_pt1 | contig 14932 bp, 13 predicted proteins | sample 712S2MmetaG_FD_120491 | JGI IMG/M metagenome (GOLD analysis project Ga0182016, IMG submission 120491) | Permafrost microbial communities from Stordalen Mire, Sweden - 712S2M metaG | ecosystem: Environmental > Terrestrial > Soil > Wetlands > Permafrost | place: Sweden: Stordalen | collected...
ATTATATTGCAAAAACCGATGAACTTGACCACTGCCGACCGATTTAAGCTGACCACCTGTGGCCGATTCAAATTGACCACCTGTGACCGGGGCAAATTGACCACCTGCTGAAGATAAAAACATTCATGCTGTAAAGGGGCCATAGGGAGTAAGTTCGTAAAACAAACTTACAAAATATGGCAAACAATACAATCAGCATGAGTAAAATAAGACAAATACTGCGGCTGCATACGCAGGGCAGTAAAAAGCTACAGATAGCAGAACAAACAGGGGTAGCCCGCAATACCCTGAAGAAGTACATCAAAGAATTTACCCAAAGCGGGTTAAGCTTTGAAGAGATCAGCGAACTAAGTGATAAAGACTTAGAAGACCTGTTCATCAGGGAGGAAGAAAAACCCATAAAGGCTAAACAGCAGATACTGTTCAGCCTCTTCCCTTCCATAGATAAGGAGCTAAAGCGCAAAGGAGTAACCCGCAGACAGATATGGCACCGGTACAAACAGGAACACCCAGATGGTTTTGGGCGCAGCCAGTTCAACAGCTATTTTGCAGCGTGGAAAGCGCAGGTAAACTGCACCATGCGCATGGAACACAAGACGGGGGATAAAATGTTTGTTGACTTTGCGGGGGATACCCTGGAGCTTGTTGACAGGCAAACAGGCGAAATAAAGAAGGTAGAAGTGTTTATATCTATACTGGGAGCCAGCCAGCTTACCTATGCGGAAGGTGTAATGAGCCAAAAGCAGGAAGACTTTATAGGAGCCTGCGAAGGAGCTTTGTATTATTATGAAGGGGTTCCGGCTGCGATAGTGCCGGATAATTTAAAGCCTGCTGTAAAGAAAAGCAGCAAGTACGAGCCTGTAATAAACGAGACTTTTGCTGATTTTGCCGACCATTACGGCACATCCATATTACCGGCCCGTGCTTATCGTCCCAGGGATAAGGCATTGGTAGAAAATGCGGTGCGCAATATATACACCCGTGTATATACAAAGTTAAAAAGCAAGACCTACTTTGAGTTGGAGGCACTCAATGCAGACCTGCATGCAGAGATGGAAGAATACAACCGTATTGCATTGACAGGCAGAAGCTACGGGCGAAGGGAGCAGTTTGAAGAGATAGAACGTTCTGCCTTACAGCCTTTACCCGCTTTACGCTATGAGTTAAAGAAGCATGTCTTTGTTACAGTAATGAAAAACGGGCATGTATCTTTATCTGCGGATAAGCACTATTACAGCGTTCCTTATCGTTTTATAGGGCGTAAGGTAAAACTCACCTACTCCCGGCACACTGTAGAGGTATATTACCACCACGAACGTATAGCCATACATAAGCGACTGCGCAGCCCTTATAACTACACAACAGACAAAGACCACCTGGCTTCCGCCCACCGCTTTGTAAGCGAGTGGACGCCGGAGCTTTTTATAAACTGGGCGCAAGGCATACATGAAGATGTCAGGCTGTATATTTTAAAAGTGCTGGAACGAAAACAACATCCTGAGCAAGCCTACAAATCCTGTGTGGGTATATTAAGCCTGGGCAAGAAGGCAGGGCATGAACGTTTAATCAAAGCCTGCCAGCGTGCATTAGGCTATGGTATATACAATTACAAAACCATACAGAAAATACTGGAAAAAGGTATGGATAAAACTGATATGGAGGAAACAGAACAGTTAGAAATGCCCTTGCATGACAACATCCGGGGCGAAGAGTACTATCAATAAATAATAACCAATCAAAACAACAAAAACATGAATGAAACAACGTTAGAGAAAATGCGAAAGATGAGATTCTTTGGCATGCACCGGGCTTTTAAAATCAACCTGGAATCCGGCAAACAGGAAAACTACACTCCCGATGAAATGGTAGCCCACCTTGTAGAAGCCGAATGGGATGACAGGCAAAACAGGACGATAGAAAGAGGGGTCAGAAATGCCCGCTTCCGTTATAAAGCGGCTTTGGAAGACATCCTCTATCATACCGACAGAAACATTGACAAGAACCAGATTATGCGCTTTACCGACTGTACCTTTATTGACAAACACGAGAACATACTCATTACCGGCAGCACAGGTATAGGTAAAAGTTTTTTATCTTCTGCTTTAGGCCATCATGCATGTAGCATGGGGCATAAAGTAGCATACCATAGCGTTCCTAAACTCTTTGGCAAGTTGAAAATGGCTAAGGCGGACGGTTCTTATATGAAAGAGATTGCTAAGATAGAACGGCAGAACCTGCTTATACTCGATGACTTCGGCATACAGCCTTTTGATATGCAGGGCCGTGCCGCTCTATTGGAAATCATTGAGGACCGGCACGGAAAAAGCTCACTTATTGTTACCTCACAGGTTCCGGTAAATAAATGGCACGATGTAATCGGCGAAAAAACGGTGGCAGATGCTATCCTTGACAGGATTATACACGATGCCCACCGACTGGAACTGAAAGGTGAATCACTGCGAAAGAAACTTGCAAAACAAAACTCAACTAACAATAACTAAAAATTAATACCTTTGTTTAACGACTCGATACAGTTCTTGAATGTATTAATCTTCGCCAGCAAAATCACTGGTCAATTTGCTTCGGTTGAAGGTGGTCAATTTAATCGGTTTACGCAACCTGGGTGAAACAAATATGGCTAAAAAGGCATAACAGGTGAAACTTGGTGAAACATTGCAAATAAAAAACCCCTTATGGTTAAAGGGGTTCAAAGATTGGGATGAAAATTTGCGGAGAGAGAGGGATTCGAACCCCCGGAACCCGTAAAGGTTCAACGGTTTTCAAGACCGCCGCATTAGACCGCTCTGCCATCTCTCCAATAAAGTGGGGCAAAAATATAAGTTACACCTTTGCCCCACCCTTAATTTCTTATTTTCTTTTACCAGATAACTGCTCTTGAAGCACTATCTCTGTACATTCCGTCACCTGATTTAACGTTAAATGCTTCATAAAACTCCTTCATATCAGACGGAGGTCCCGAAGCTCTGAACATATTGGGTGAGTGTGGATCATTTTGCACTTGCAGTTTAATGCTTTGCGGGCGGTTATTGCCTCTCCAAACTTGTTCCCATGAAATAAATAGTCTTTGTTCAGGAGTAAAACCATCTTTTACAGTTTCCGGATGCTCTTTCATTTCATTTTGCAATGCATAATAAGCTATTGTTAATCCGCCTAAATCAGCTGTATTCTCACCAATGGTAAGTTCACCTTGAACGTGAACAGAATCAACCGTATAATTATTAAATTGGTTGATAAGCACTTTTAAACGTGAATGGTAATTGGCAGAATCTTTCGCAGTCCACCATTTGTGCATGTTTCCACTGGCATCATATTCGCAACCTTGATCGTCAAAACCATGTGTCATTTCATGACCAATAACAGCACCCATTCCCCCATAGTTCATAGCAACATCTCTGTTTGCATCATAAAATGGAAGTTGCATAATGGCAGCCGGGAATACTATTTCATTGGCTGTAGGATTATAATAAGCATTTACAGTTTGTGGTGACATTCCCCATTCTGTTTTATCTACCGGTTTACCAAACTTACTAAAGTTATAATTGGTTTCAAATTGATTCACCCTGAAAGAGTTCAACACCCACGCATCTTTCTTAATCTGTAATGCTGAGTAATCTCTCCACTTATCAGGATAGCATAATTTTAAAGTTACCTTATCTAATTTAGCCATGGCTGAACGACGGGTAGCCGTATCCATCCATGCAGCATCATTTAAACGCTCCCTGTATGCTGCAATAATATGATGAACCATGTCGTATACTTTTTGTTTTGCTTCAGGGCTAAAGTATGTTTTAACATACAATTGCCCGAGTAATTCTCCCATAGAACCACTGGTAGCATCTACAGCTCTTTTCCATAATGGCCTCATAACTCTTGCACCGGAAAGCATTTTTCCGTAAAAATCGAAATTTATTCCGGCAAGGGTATCACCAAGCATGGAAGCAGTACCTCTAAGAAGGTGGAACTTCAAATAGGTTTTCCAATCATCTAATGAATATGCTTTGGTAATAGAATCAAGGGATGCAAAGAATTTAGGTTGACGCACAATTACGGTATCTATGCCTTTTAAACCGAAAGTATCCATGCAGGTCTTCATATCTATCGAGCCGGTCATTTTTGTAAAACTGCTATAAGGCATTTTATTATAAACGGCATGCACATCTCTTTCTTCAATAGGAGACATAGAAACTTGGGCAAGGGCGGTTTCCAATGCCATAATTTTTTGCGCATCCTTGCCGGCCTGGTCGGCATTTTCATGCATTTGCATAAACATCTTTGTCGCGTACTCTAAAAAAGCAGTACGGATAGGTTCAAACTTTGGATCGAAATAATAGTTTTTATTTGGTAATGACAATCCGCCTTGGCCAAAGGTACAAGCTTCCTTATCACTTAGTTTATCATCGGGTTCAATTCCGGATCCAAACACTACACCAATACCTATATTTTGCAGGTGAGCTGCTTCGCCCCAAAAAGAAGCGGGGCTATTTACGGCATCAATTCTTGCAAACTCTGCGGCCAGCGGAGTTATACCCGCTTTTGTCGCTCCAACGGAATCTGTGGCACAAGCATAATAATCGCCTAATTTTTGTTCTATGCTGCCCGGTTGTCCTTGTTGACCAGAAACCTGGGTTAATAACTTACGCAAACGGGTGGTTGTGGAGTCTCTTAAAATCCTGAAACTACCCCAAGAGCTTTCGGAAGCAGGAATAGGATTGTTTTTAAGCCAATTGCCATTAACATATTCATAAAAATCTTGTTGCGGTTTAACCGTTGTGTCAAAATTAGCTTTGTCGATATTAGCTGGCAATTTATCAGGTTCCTTACAAGATGGGAATGCAAGTGCAATAACCAAACCTACCGCGGTTAATGTACTATAAAAAAATAATTTTTTCATACTGGTTTTATAATGGTTGAAAATTACGGGGTGGCAAAGATAAAAAAATTAACAAATAACCTGATGTACTAATTGTACGAATAACTTGTAAATGATATTACCATATAACGGCCCTCGAATTACTGTCTCTATACATGCCTTCTCCCGGTTTAACATTAAATGCGGTATAAAACTCGTTGAAATCTGATGTTGGTCCGTTTGCTCTGAATATTTCCGGTGAGTGAGGATCATTTTGTATTTGTGATTTAACGGCTTCGGGTCTGTCATTGCTTCTCCATACCTGGGCAAAGGAGATGAAAAACCTTTGTTCGGGAGTAAATCCGTCTTTTATTTCTTCCGGATGTTCTTTCATTTCATTTTGCAAAGCATAATACGCTATGGTAAGTCCGCCTAAATCGGCCGTATTTTCACCAATGGTGAGTTTACCCTGAACATGAACGGAATCTATAACATAATTGTCAAACTGCTTGATTAGCACACCTAAGTGTTTGAAGTAATTTACCGAATCTTTGTTGGTCCACCATTTAACCATATTACCTGCCGCATTGTATTGTGATCCCTGATCATCAAAACCATGGGTCATTTCATGCCCAATTACAGCTCCAATAGCGCCATAGTTCATGGGTATATCTCTGCCCGGGTCGAAGAACGGAGGTTGCATAATGGCAGCCGGGAATACTATTTCATTGTTAGTGGGATTATAGTAAGCATTAACCGTTTGGGGAGACATGCCCCATTCTGTTTTATCAACCGGTTTGCCATATTTGCTAATATTATAAGCCACCTCATATTCATTCACCCGGATAGAATTGAGAACCCATGCATCTCTTTTCAGTTGTAATTTGGAATAATCTCTCCATTTGTCGGGGTAGCAAAGCTTAAGAGTTACCTTATCTAATTTATCAATAGCAGCTTTTTTGGTGGTAGCATCCATCCAATCAAGGTTATTAATCCTATCCTTATAGGCTGCAATAAGGTGTTGCACTATAGTATATACCTTTTGTTTTGCTTCCGGGCTAAAATATTTTTTCACATATAACTGCCCTAAAAGCTCCCCCATGCTTCCGCTTGTACTTCCCACAGCCCGCTTCCACATTGGTTGCATTTTTTGCTGTCCTCCAAATATTTTATCCCAGAAATTAAAACTTATCGTGTTCAGGGTATCTCCCAGTTTACTTGCAAAGTGGCTTACCAGGTGATACTTTAAATACACTTTCCAATCATTAACAGAAGTTGTTTTTATTACCGAATCAAGTTTCACAAAGAAATGCGGCATATTGACTATCACCGTATCAATAGTATGTAGCCCGACACTATCCATGCATGTCTTCCATGCCACAGATAGAGCCATGGCAGTAAATTGAGCGTAGGTCATTTTGTTATAGGTGGCATGAACGTCTCTTTCTTCAATAGGCGACATGGAGCCCCCGGCAAGTTCTGTTTCAATATGCATTACACATTGTGCATCTTTAATAGCCTGCCCGCTATTTTCATGCATTTGCCCGAAAATATTTTTCAGGTAATCCATATATTTATTTCGAATTATTTGCATTGAAGCGCTTGTATCTAAATAATACTCCTTATTGGGTAACGACATTCCGCCTTGTGCAAAGGTGGGCGCTTCTTTAGTCGATATTTTTTGATCGGGTTCTACATCAAATGAAAACATAATATCAGGGCCCATTTTCATAAGCCTGGCGGTTTCGCTCCAAAAGGAAGGCATGTCTTTTATGGCTTCAATTTTTGCCAATTCTCCATCCAAAGGGTGTATCCCCTCTTTTGTTGCCTTGGCAGAATCCATGGCAACAGCATAAAAATCGCCAAGCTTTTGCTCTATTGTGCCCGGTTGTGTTTGTTCCGTCGCCACTTCCTGCAATATAATCCGCAATTGGTTCAGAACATTCATGTACAGTATGTCAAAACTTCCCCATTCTGCCTGGTCAGCAGGAATAGGATTGCTTTTAAGCCAATTGCCATTTACATATTCATAAAAATTTTGCTGAGGGGTTACCGTGGTATCAAAGTTTGCTTTAACAATTCCGGCAGGAAGCTTGTCTGTATTATTACAGGAAGAATTACTAATTGCGATGCCAATAATCAAACAGGCGAAAACGCCAAATTGAATTTCTTTTTTCATGAGAAAATTATGTTTTGGGAGCGTAAAGGTAAAAAATATATCAAAAATAGTTTCGTTAAAGTCACTATATATATAAAACAGAACTTCAGGCAATTTCCTCTATCTCAAAAACCTTTTCCAAATGGACTTTAAGGCGTCCTTTCACTTCTTCCATATCCGGAACTGTTTGAAGTTCCTTTGCCATAGATGTTACAGCTTTATCTGTTATTCCGCAGGGAATTATAAGAGAAAAATAATTCAAATCAGGATTTATATTAAACGCCAGCCCATGCATGGTTACCCAATGGCTGGTTCTAACCCCCATGGCACATATCTTACGGGCTTTGCCCGGATGTTCAGCATCGAGCCATACTCCGGTAGAGCCTTTTAATCGTTCGCCTTTTATTCCATATTCAGCAAGGGTTAAGATTACGGCTTCTTCCAGGAAACGCAAATATTTATGAATATCGGTAAAGAAATAATCGAGGTTAAAAATTGGATAAACCACCAATTGCCCCGGCCCATGGTACGTAATGTCTCCTCCCCTATTAATGTGATAATAGGCAATATTTCTTTTTTTAAGTTGTTCCTGATTGATAAGCAAATTGCTTTCCGCACCGCTTTTGCCAAGGGTAAACACATGCGGATGTTCGCAAAAAATAAGGTAATTACCTGTAAATTCCTGTTGTTGCCGGGGCAAATCCCTGTTGGCTAATTTTTTATTGATTACTTCCCTGAAAAGCTTTTCCTGGTAATCCCAGGCTTCTTTATAGTCTACTAATCCAAGATCGATAAATTTTACCTTTTTATCATGAAGCGTAATATGCGTTGCTTCATTATGGCTCATTTGCTTGCCAACTCTTGCTTTAAGTTATCTATAACTTTTATGTCCATGGCATCTACATTCCTCAATTCAGAAAGGAAAAGAGAAACCCAGTCACCCAGGTGAATCCAATAAAGTGTCTTTTCTATAGTGCTTTTTCCCTTGCTGGGTATTTCAATTATTTCTGCGGCATATTTGTCGAATATTTTTTTGCAAAATTCCATACGCAGGCGGTTTCTTGGGTTTTCATCCTTATCCTTGAAAAGTATTACAGCCATATTGGGATACGCCTGGCTCCAACCCACCAGTTCATTATGATTCATTTCGGGAACCACGTGATGCCAGCATAATACCTTTGCGTTTTCATTCAATTGCTGGCGGAGCCGGATGGCTATGCCTTCAAAAAGTGCAGTAGAATAAATAACCGGTAGTTTATTGGTTAACTTTTTTGCAATAAGATGCGCTTCGTGCATTATGGTTTCTTGTTCCCGAAGAAGCGTTTCAGCTGTTTCTTCAATATTTACTGTTTTTTGAGGGGCAAGTTGGTAATGTGAAAAAATATGGAATAGCTGGGTAAGCGAATACCCCAGGCAACTTCTGGGTGGCATTCCACCGGGAACTACTATAAAATCATTCCCGTCTTTTTTTGCCAATTCCAATAAGGCTCCGCCGGAAGTAATACAAACAATTTTTGTTTTCCTTTTTTGCGCCAGGGAATAGCATTCCAGGGTTTCCTCTGTATTACCGGAATAGGACGAACAAATAACAAGCGTATGCTCATCGGCATACGATGGCAGGGAATAACTTTTTAAAACTTCTATAGGTACTATAGCTTCGTCAAAAAGAATTTCCTTGGCCAGTGTTCCTCCAATGCCGGAGCCTCCCAGTCCGCAAACTATTACATTATTTATAGCAGTTTTTAAAGGAGATAGCCTTGCTTTATTGGCAATTTCAACTGCATCTTTTAATTGAGCAGGAAAACCCTTTATCAAATCTTTCATCATAATTCTTGATGTATTAAAAACACAAAAATAAGCTTCCCCGCGGAATTATGGCAAAAAAGGGGATTTATCATCTTATTATTGGGTTTATGCCGGCTTCCCAATCAGTTTTTTAAGGTCAGCTGCCATTGTGGGATCATCGGGAGAAAGAACAATTTCAATTTCAGCTTCGCCAAGTATCAGTAATATTCTGTTCTTATTATTGGTAGCGTACATCCTGAAACTTCCCAACCTTGAATTGGAAAAAAGGCCGTAATACCCAAATAAACCTCCATCACCAAAAGTCCTAACAGTCCATTTAAAATCATTGCTGGTTAACAACTGTACGCGTTTAATTTCCGACAAGGGTATTTGTTTATCAAGCATTGAAAGTGGTCTTTTGATAATCAACTTTTCATCGGTAATTTGATAGCCTGTTACACTGTGCAGATAGGCAGGAATAATCAGAATTGTTAAAAGCACCCCTAACAGGGCCTGCACACTATCCCATGCATTATAAATAATGGCTGTTCCAATTCCGTAAATTGCTGCTAATAGGACAACTCCTGTAATTATTTTAGCGGTTATGTTTAAACTTGCTTTGTATGTTTTCATAGGTTTTAAAATTACATAATTGAAGCAATAATAATTTTTGAAAGTATCTCTGCAATAATAAGAGAAACCGCAAAGCTCCATCCCGCCTTTTGTCCTTTTAAATTGACGGATGTAGAATAGGCATTATACATAAGCGCCACCGTCCATATAATAAAAGGGATTATTAATAAGCCAACAAAAACGAGTTGAATCATCAGATGGGGATTAGTTTGAATAGTGCCAAGGATTTTTTGTGGAACTCCTATATCTTTTGGGATAAGCATATTTAAAAGCACCGCAAAAAAAATAGGATAACGGGCAAGAGCGGTAGTACCTGCTATATCTATAAACCGTATAGCCGATATTGAAAAAATCCGTCCGGAAATATAAAGAGGTAAAACAAGGCAGAGCCAATCAATACCAGGTTCCAAGAAATAGAAATAAGCCGGACTTTCCATGCCTTTGTGAATATCAATCACTCCATCTAAATGTTCTGTTGTTATTAGGCATACTATTGCAGTAATAAGCATTGATCCCAGACCTAGCAATAAGGCTTTACTGCCGGCAATAAACTTAAAAGGGTTAAACAGCCATGCTTTCATTTGGAAGATTTTAAAGGTTTTTCAATTTCGTTTAGCCTTGCAATAATCTCATCAAGCATGTTACGGACAGTAGGGTAGCTTAACTTCATTTTTTCAGCCATCAGCTTTAGGCTGCCGCTGCTCTTAACAAAATCAACTATAAACCGGCGGTCGTCTTCTTCAAGCCTGGCTAGCGGTGGTAATTCAAATTCTCCGGTAACCTCGGTATGGCAGTTCCCGCACGAAAGGCTTTTAACATTCAGCGGCGATGAACAGGAAGGACATAAATGCGGCAACTTTTTTAACATATCGTATATTTGAGTGCACAAAGATATATTTAATTTTAATATTATTTAACTAAAACTTAATATAATTGAATTTTATTTACTATTATTGCATCCTAAATTAAATAATCAGACTATGAAAAACCTGTCGAAAATAAAATTACCAAGCATATTGTTTGTGCTTTTATTGTCATTGTTTACTACTGATTCATTTGCTCAAACAGACGAAAAGCAATTATCGCTTCAATTTGCAAGCGATTTGAAGAATGCACAGTACCATGAGCTGTTTATTATGTTGGATTCGTCTGTTGCCAAACAATACGGAGAAAATAATCTTAGCGCCACCTGCCAGGCTATTATAACGAAACTGGGCACCATTGAAGATTATTCTTTTATAAACGAAGAAAACACCAATGGAATGATGCTAACTTCCACAAAATGCCGCTTTAAAAGTATTACGCTTAACCTTCAATTGGCATTTAATAAATCGCTGAAGGTTATTGGGTTTCATTTTACATCCGGTGATGAATCTGCCGCCTATATACGGCCGGTTTATGACAGCGCTAAGCTTTATACCGAAAAAGAAATTACGGTCACTACAGGCATGTATAAATTACCTGGGATATTAACTGTCCCCAGGCATGTAAAGAATCCGCCGGTAATGATATTGGTGCATGGCTCGGGCCCGGGTGACAGGGATGAGAGCGTAGGCCCCAATAAAACATTTCGCGATTTGGCAGTGGGACTTGCAGCCAGGGGAATCGCAACCATCCGTTACGATAAACGCACAAAGGTATATGGCAAGCTAAGCTCCGATAACATGCAAGACTTTACCGTTAAAGAGGAAACCATAAATGATGCCCTCTCTGCCGTTAATATGGTTGGCAGCTTAAGCAAACTGAATATCGATTCCGGTGCAGCGGGTATTCAAATGCTGGGATTGGATTCTAACCGCATATATCTTTTAGGTCATAGCCTGGGTGCTATGCTCGCCCCGAGAATTGCACATGCCAATAAAAAAATAAAAGGCATAATAGTCATGGCAGGGCCTTCCCGTCCGTTTGAAGATGTAGCCATTGAACAATTTAAATATCAGGCATCGCTGGATACTATTGCTGGGGACAAGACAAAGCAGGCTACTGAAAAGGAAATCAAGAAAATGGAACTCGCCAAAAGCGCGGATTTAAATACCGATACACCCGACAGCCTTTTACCATTCAACTCTCCCGCGTCCTACTGGATCGATCTGAATAATTATAACCAGGTAAAAGTGGCGGCGGCGCTTACTATACCTGTTTTAATTATACAGGGAGAAAACGATTGCCAGGTAAGCATGACAGACTTTAATTTATGGAAAGAGAAATTAGGCAGCCAAAAGAATGTAACCTTTAAATCGTACCCTAAACTGAATCATTTATTTATGGTGTGCGAAAGTAAAAGCACCGGTGCAGACTATGGAAAACCCTCCAACGTGCCCGTTTATGTTATTAATGATATTGCAGCCTGGGTGGGAGCCAACAAAAAATAAAAGTTTACACGTCATTGCCGGGTTGTAGCAATTTAATCTCATTAAAGAGATTGCTTCACTGCGTTCGCAATAACGTACTATCCCTCTGCCTAATGATTGTTAAGTACCTCTTTAAAACTCTATTTGCTAACGCGAAACTTTTTTCTTCTTCTTTTTAGGCTTGGGAATTTTACCTATTCTTTTATCGCCTTTTAAAACAAGCTCGCAGGCTTTAATGGCGAGTGCCTCAAAATCATCGCTATCGGAAGGGAGCATTTGCCAGGCAGTTGCATTAGCACCATCATTCAACACGGAGACGGAGGTAAGCGAAGGAAATTCTTTCTTCAGGCTCTTATGATGCTCGTGCGAAGTGGCAATCCAAACCCCGTTGCAGTCGGTATGGGTTTCTTTATCCCGCAGGATAAAAATAATTTGCTCTCCCACATATACCCCATAACAACCGAAAAAAGGTTTCATATGCGGCTCCAGCGGAAGGAGGTAATCCAATATAAAAGGGAAGGGTATATTTTTACTGCGGGGCATTCTACAAATATAATTCTAATTTTTTGCCAAAAAGTCATTGACTTTTTCTGAAAACACTTTTTCGTACTTTATTTTTGCAGTATGAAAAAGAAAATGATAATTCAATTCCTGCAAAAATTCACATGCTTTTCTTTAACACAGCCCCTGTTATTCCCTGTTATAACAGGGAGACAAGTCCGTAATATCTTGACTTTCAATAAATCACAAAACCTCTATTTCCCCTGTTATTCCTGTTATTTCTCTGTTATTTTTCCTGATAATTCCCTGTTATTTTAACCTTAAAAAAACCGAATATTTATGCAATTTGAAAAAGGACAAAGCGGTAATCCCAAAGGAGGCTATCACAAAGTAAGTGTTGAACAACGCGATTTTTTGCGGGATTTTATACTCAAAAATAAAACAACCTTCAAAAAACACATGGAAAACCTTAACAGTAAAGAATTTTTGCAAATCTATATGGCGCTTATGCAATATGTGCTTCCCAAGCCTGCCACTGCCGTATTAAAGGAAGTACCGGAACTGGAAGAATTCATTGCCATGACAACGGAAGAAAGGCAGGTTGTTGTTGATGAAATACAGAAATCACTGGAAAATGAAAACCAATAAAATATAATGTGTTCCCTTTTTCAAGTTGGCGATGCACTACATTGGTATATTTCATAGCATTCACAATATTTAGGCTAGGATATTTCCATCACAATCAGAAAATCCACCTTAAATATAAACATTAGAATTATATTAAAATTATCTATATCAAATCTACGGAATGTATAAAACCATTATATTTGCATCGTACAAAAAATACCTGTTATTATTTAATTACTATGGAAACAATTAACAAACCTGCATTATTGCAGGATGAATCGGAGAGCGTATTTGAGAAAAATATTGCCAATGAACATTTTCAATTTAAGTTTACAAACCGCCCTGCTCCGGAAGGCTTTCCCGAAAGAAATGATAATTGCTGGCCCAAAATATATGATCTGAAAAAGAGTCATTTTGAAATTACTATTAAACCGGAAAATACACCTTATTGGAGGTTTGGATTCAGGTATTCCAAAACAGGTAAATTTCCTCATAATGCGGAAGTGAGGCACAGCGACATAAGCATTGCCGATATTCACATTTGTGTTGGCGATATGAGTGAAAGCAGGAAATGGGTGCGTCCCAATAAAATGTATATACAGAGTTATCATGTGGCACATAAACACGGCACCCCTTCATTGATTGAAGATAAATACAAAGGAGAGGAAATTACATTAATTAGCTCGTGGAACCCGAAGACTTCACTGGTACATTATCAATTAAAATGCAATGGCAAAATAGCCTATGAGAATGCATTTGAATTGGGCAGCTTTAATTACTGTGTGTTTGGCGCCTGGTCCGATTGCAATGAGTATGCATTAGCTACCGATATAAAGGTGCTGAATAAGGCATTGTAATTACTATAAATGTACAGTTTTTATTACCAAAAGAATATCCTACTGGAACAGTAATAAGGATGTTCTTTTTTATTTCTGAATAATCAGTTTCCCGGTACTAATCAAAGTACCTTTTTCATCCAAAACTCTGTATAGGTATAACCCGTTTGGATGGCTGTTTAAATCAACTTTATCGTTTTTAAGCAATGGTGCATTATATACCATTTCTCCCAACGAATTATAAATTTCCACTGTTTGCAATACATTAGAGGTATTCATAAGACTCGTATAAAAATTGAAAGTTCCATATGAAGGATTTGGAAAAACATTAATAGCATACTGTTGCAATTGCGTATTCCCAATTCCTAAGCCCACTCCCATCAACCGGAATATAAGACCATCATTATCAAGTCCTCCATATTGTGCCATCCCATATAATCCTCTTCCCACTATAGTTACATTACCCTCAGGATTTCCTCCATTGGCCCCATTAAAATTGAGCAGGTTTTCATATCCCCTTCCATTGGTATCAATTGAAAAAACCACACCGTATCCGGAATCTCCTCCATATTCAGTCATTCCGTATAATCTGTCTCCCGAAAGTCTCAATAAGCCTTGCGGAAACCACCCCTTTTCCAAATTGCAATCCATCAAGTCTTTAAATTCGCTTCCGTTGGTATGAATAGAGAAGACGCAACCTGAGTCGTTTGCACCTCCTAATGTAGTCATTCCATATAATACATGACCGGAAAGCATTAAGGTACCGTAAGGCTGGGAACCATTTGTGTCATTAAAATTCAGCAAATCAACATATCCGCTTCCATTTGTATCGATAGAGAATATTGTTCCATTTAAATATTTTCCTCCCTTGGCTGTCATACCATACAAGGTGCCACCGGAAAGCACCAACGAACCGAGCGGATTGGTTCCGGTGGTTGAGTCATTAAAATTGAAGAGGTCTATAAAACCATTGCCATTCGTATCGATAGAAAAAACATCGCCATAATTATTTCCTGTCCCACTGCTCATACCATATAACTTGTTTCCGATATGAGTTAAAAAACCTTCCGGGTACATCCCGTCCAGCCCCATAAAATCGTGCAGGTCTCTAAAACCGCTACAATCGGTATTTACGCAAAATATGTTTCCCTCGGAATTTATACCCCCCTGG
>Ga0182016_10004735_pt1 | contig 14928 bp, 10 predicted proteins | sample 712S2MmetaG_FD_120491 | JGI IMG/M metagenome (GOLD analysis project Ga0182016, IMG submission 120491) | Permafrost microbial communities from Stordalen Mire, Sweden - 712S2M metaG | ecosystem: Environmental > Terrestrial > Soil > Wetlands > Permafrost | place: Sweden: Stordalen | collected...
GGTGATCACGGTGCTTTGATATTGGGCTGCGGCCTGCTTCAAGGCAGCGCTCGCGGCGCGCTTTCTGTGCAGCAACGTGCCGCCTTCGAATATCGGCTGGGTGACGCCGCCGACCAGTGTCCAGAAGGGGCCGCCGCTGCGGAACATCCAGGCGAATTCGTCCGCGTTGCCGCCAAGATTTCCGGTGATTGAGAATTGCGGCAACATTGCGGCCACCGCAACGCCGACCTGGGCGTTAGCAGCGTGCAGTTGCGCCTCGGCGGCCCGCACATCGGGACGTTGTTCGATGATCCTGGCGGGCAGGCTCAGTGGTAGCTCCGGCGGCAGCTGCAGCGCTTCGAGTTCGAAGATCTGCGATACATCCTGGTTGGGCAGGTTGCCGACCAGGGCACGAAGCAGATCGCGGGTCTGCTCGAGCTGCTTCTGCAGCGGGGGCAGCAACATCCTGGCCTGCCCCAGGGCCGCCTCCTGCGCCGCGACATCGATGCGCATCGCAAATCCCAGTCGGAATTGATCGCGCAGGATCTGCAGGGATTTCTCGTCCGCCTCGATGATCTGCCGGGTCGCCTCGATCTGTGCCCGCAGGGACGCCTCCTGGATCGCGGCGCCCACCACATTGGAGGCCAGCGTGATGTAGGTGGCCTCCAGCGCGAAGCGCTGTGCGTCCCTTTGCGCGGCCAGCGTCTCCACCTGGCGCCAATTGGCCCCAAAGACATCGGGCACAAACCCCACGGTGAACTCGGCGGTGTGAAAGTTGTAGAAAAAAGGGTGGGTGTGAGGGGAGCTGTTCAGGTTCTGCACCGGAGGCTGGAGGTTGTCGCCGTTTCCCTCCACGCCCGGAACATTGTCGACTGTGAGGTTGCCGGCTATCTTCTGGCGCTCGACGTCATAGCTCGCGCCAATCGTCGGGAAGAAGTAACCCCGCTGCGCGTAGACCAGCTCTTGTGCTTGAATCAGCGTCGCCTGGGCCGCCGCAATCGTCGGATTGGCCCTGAGCGCCCGCTCGACCAGCGCGTTGAGCGCCGGTGATTCGAACTGCTGCCACCATTCAAACGGGATATCTCGACCATTGACGAGCTGCTGTGCCTCGCCGCCATGAATCGGCGCCGAAACGCTCACCAGCGGCAACGGCTCCGGTGCGTAGCCGGCGTTGGCCGGCGCTTCGGGTTTGTGGTAGCGCGGCCCTACGGCGCAGCTCGCGGTGAGTGCCGTAAACGCAACGAGCAGGACTGAGGAGCTGACCTTCATCTTGCAGCTACTTCGTTTCGATTCCACCAGCCACCGCCAAGCGCCTGGAACAATGCGACGGTGTCGCCGAAGCGGGTCGCCTGGGCCTGCACACGCGCGAGCAAGCTCTGCTGATAGGCGGTCTCGGCGCTCAATAAGGAAAGATAGTTCACGTAGCCGGCTTCCATTTGTCGGCGCGTGAGATCGTAAGTCACTTTGGCCGCGTTCTCGGTTTCTACGGCGCCGGCAAGCGTTTCGGCATCGGACAGCGACGCATGCAGCGTATCAGCGACGTTCTGATAGGCGGTAATCACGGTGCTCTGATATTGGGCTGCGGCCTGCTTCAAGGCGGCGCTGGCGGCGCGCTTGGTATGCAGCAGCGTACCGCCATCGAACACAGGCTGGGTGACGCCGCCGACCAGAGTCCAGAATGGGCCACCGCTGCTGAACAGCAAGGGAATTTGGGCTGCATTGCCGCCGAGCGTTCCGGTGATCGAGAACTGCGGCAGCATCGCGGCGACTGCGACGCCGACTTGAGCATTCGCGGCGTGCAGTTGGGCCTCGGCGGCCCGTACATCGGGCCGTTGTTCGATGATCCTGGCCGGCAGGCTCAGCGGCAGCTCCGGCGGCAGCTGCAACGCATCGAGTTCAAAGGTCTCGGGGACATCCTCGTTCGGCAGGTTACCGACCAGCGCTCGAATCAGATCGCGCGTCTGTTCGAATTGCTGCTGCAGCGGCGGTAGCGTTGTCTCGACCTGCGCGAGGGCTGCTTCCTGTGCCGCGACATCGATACGCATCGCAAATCCCAGCCGGAATTGATCGCGCAGGATCTGCAGAGATTTCTCGTCGTCGTCGATGATCTGCCGGGTCGCCTCGATTTGGGCGCGCAGGGTCGCCTCCTGAATGGCGGCACCGACCACATTGGAGGCCAGCGTGACGTAAGTGGCCTCCAGCACAAATCGCTGCGCGTCCTCTTCCGCAGCCAGCGACTCCACCTGCCGCCTGTTGACGCCAAAGACATCTGGCACAAATCCAACGTTCAGTCCCGCCGTGTAGAACTGATAGTAGAGCGGCACTGCCGGTTGCCGGGGTTGCCCGAGGTTCTCGCCGTTGCCCTGGATGCCGAGGGATGAACTTTGAGTGTTATTGCCGGCTACTTTGACACGCTCGGCCTGGAAGCCGGCCGCAACGGTGGGAAGGTAGAAGCCGCGCTGCGCGCGCACTGACTCCTGCGCCTGAGCCAGAGCCGCCTGCGCCGCCGGGATGGTTGGATTTGCCTTGAACGCCTGCTCGACGAGCGCGTTGAGCGCCGGCGACTGGAACAGCTGCCACCATTCAAACGGGATATCACGCCCGTTGATCAGACGCTGCTCTTCCCCGCCATGAACCGGCGCCGTGGCGCTGGACTCCGGTAAGGGTGTCGGCGCGTAGCCGGCGTCCACCTGCGCTTCGGGTTGGTGATATCGCGGGCCGGCGGCGCAGCCCGAGACGAGCGCGACAGATGCGACGAGCAGAGCACCGAGTGCGACCTCAATCGTCGACGGCATCCGCGGCCGATGCGCACCGTCTGTCCTCTGCATGATCCGATCCTCGATGACCGGTGACGAGCCGACAACTCGGGATTCACACAGTTGCCCGACCCGGCGCTTGGCGCCATCGTCGGCGCGTTCGAGATACCGCACGGGCGGAAGGAGCCTGCATGAAGACGCGCCATTGGAGAACCCTATTGCGGTTATCGCCCCGGATGCGGCTTGGCGCGGCACTGGCATGCATCGCGGTCGCGGCCCTGACTCTGCTCATCGGTCTGTACCGTAACGCGTCAGCGGAAAATGCCGGTCATGACAATTCCCATGTTGTCGCCGCGACGGCGCCGGCAACAACCGCTGGCGTCAGCGAGCCCACGCTCGAGCTGTCGGGATCACAGCTGCAGCTGCTCTCCATCGACCATGTTTCAGAGCAAGTCTTCCCGGTGGAGCGCCGCACCGTCGGCAGCATCGACTTCAATGAGGACATGAACACGGACGTCTACCCGCCCTACCAGGGCAGGATCGCGGAACTGTTCGTGCGACTGGGCGATAACGTAAAAAAAGGGCAGGCGCTATTCACCATCGAGAGTCCCGATCTCATTCAAGCCGAATCGACGCTCATTGCCGCCGCCGGCGTGCTCGATCTGACCAGCAAGGCGCTCGAGCGCGCGCGCCAACTGCACGAGTTGCAGGGCATCGCCGACGAGGATTATGAGCAGACCGTCTCCGATCAGCAGACCGCCGAGGGGGCGCTCAAGGCGGCGCGCGATGCCGTGGCCGTGTTCGGCAAGAGTCCCGGCCAGATCGATCACATGTTGCAGACCCGTACGATCGATCCATATCTGACTGCGCTGAGCCCGGTGAGTGGTCGGATCACCGCTCGCAACGCGGCTCCCGGCGTCTTCGTGCAGCCAGGCAACGCCCCGGCTCCCTTCTCGGTCGCCGACATCTCGCGACTGTGGATGAATGCCAGCGTGTCCGAGAGCGACATGCCGCTGATCCAGCGAGGACAGGCCGTCCATGTGACCGTGATGGCTTATCCGGGGCGCACGTTCGACGGCCGGGTTTCAACCGTGGGTGCCAGCGTCGACGCGCAGTTGCACCGCGGGCTGGTGCGCGCGGAGATCGAGGATCCCGGACACGAGCTGCTGCCGGGCATGCTCGCCTCGTTCCTGATCGTCACGGGTAGCCCGGTGACCGCGGCCGCGGTGCCGCTCGACAGCGTGGTGCGTGAGGGCGATGGAAGCATGACGGTGTGGGTCACCAGGGATCGACGTCACTTTACGCAACGTACGATCCAGATCGGCCTGCAGAGCGGCGGCTACGACCAGGTGCTCGGAGGCCTCGAACGCGATGAACAGGTCGTGGTCAAGGGCGCGGTCTACCTCGACAACATGATCAATGGCGGGGAGACCTGATTTGCTGAAGGGACTGCTCGCCTTCGGACTCACCCGCCGGGCCATCGTCGTGCTCGGTCTGCTGGTGTTTATTGGCGCCGGCGTGGCGGCGTTCTACAAACTCAACATCGAGGCCTATCCGAATCCGGCGCCCGTCATCCTCGAGATCACGGCACAGGCCGCGGGACTGTCGGCCGAGGAGATGGAGCGCTACTACACCATTCCGATGGAAATTGGCGTTTACTCCACGCCAGGCATCGACAACGTGCGCTCTACTTCGTTCTATGGTCTCTCCTATCTGCGGGTGACATTCAAATACGGCGTCGACTATTACTTCGCCTACACCCAGATGCTCAACAGCCTGGCGCAGAACGTCTCGCTGCCGGGTGGCCAGCAGCCGCAGATCCAGCAGTCCAGCCTGATCGGCGAAGTCTATCGCTACGCGGTGGAGGGACCGAAGAATTTCGGTCTGACGAATCTGCGCACGGTGCAGGACTGGATCGTACTGCGTCGACTCTCGACGATTCCCGGGGTGGTGCAGGTCAACAGCTTCGGCGGCCCGACCAAGGAATTTGAAGTCGAGGCCGATCTCGACCGGCTGCGCGCCTACAACGTCACACTGCCACAACTAGTCGCTGCGTTGGGCAATGCCAACAGCAACGTCGGCGGTCGTGAAATCGCCATCGGCCAGCAGTCGATCAACATACGCGGCATCGGCCTGATCGACAGCGGCGGGTCGGATGATCTGACCCGCGGTTTCGACGTCGCTGACATCGAGAATGTGGTTCTTGGACAGAGCGGCGGCGTCCCGGTGCTGGTGAAGGATGTGGCGCGCTGCTACGTGGGATTCGTGCCGCGCTTAGGGATCGTCGGCAAGGACCACGATGATGACGTGCCCGAATCGATCGTTGTCATGGGGCGCACCTACCACACTAATGATGTGGTGCCGAGAATCCAGAGCATGGTTGACAACATCAACCACGACGGCACGTTGCCGCCCGGCGTGAAAGTGGTGCCCTTTTACGATCGCACCAGTCTTGTGAGCATCACGACCCACACCGTGCTGCATAACCTGGTGTTCGGCTGCCTGCTCGTGTTCATGATCCAGTGGCTGTTTCTCGGCAATCTGCGCAGCGCCATCATCGTCGGCGTCAACATTCCCTTTGCGCTGTTCTTCGCCATCATCCTGCTGGTCCTGCTCGGCGAGGATGCCAATCTGCTCTCTGTGGGCGCGGTGGATTTCGGCATCATCGTCGACTCGGCGGTCATCGTGGTCGAGAACATATTCCGCAACTTTCAGATGCGGGAGCAGGAGCAGATCGACCTGCTCGAGCATCTCTCGGAGGGGCAGTTCGGCAGCGACCCCTCCAATCCGAGCGGCACCAGGGTCACGCCGGCCTGGACTTCCCGCCTGCGCCTGATCCTCGTCAGCGTCCTGCAGGTGGATCGCGCCGTGTTCTTCTCCGCCACGATCACGCTGGCCGCCTTCGTGCCACTGTTCACGATGCAGGGCGTGGAGGGACAGATATTCGGACCGATGGCGCGAACCTACGGCTATGCATTGGCCGGGGCGCTGATCGCCACATTTACCGTGACCCCCGTGCTGTCATCCTTCCTGGTGCCCGCACATGTGAAGGAAACCGAAACCATCGTCGTGCAGTGGCTGCGCAACGCCTACTCTCCGGTGTTGCGCTTCGCCTTCAGGCATCAGCGAGCCGTGGTCGCCGGCGGCGTGCTATTCCTGCTTGCAATCGGACTGCTCGCCACGCGACTCGGCAGCGAATTCCTGCCGGCACTCGAGGAAGGCAACTATTGGATCCGGGCCTCGCTGCCGCCCAGCATGACCCTGGATTCCGGCACCGAGGCGACGCGCACGATGCGCGAGATTTTGCTGGGCCACCACGAGATTCTGACGGTCGCCTCGCAACACGGCCGGCCCGACAATGGCAGCGACCCCTCGCCGTTCTCCAATGTCGAGTTGTTCGCGCCATTGAGACCATTCGAGGACTGGCCCCGCGGGCTCACGAAAGAGAAGTTGACCGCGCAACTGCAACAGCAAATGCAGGGCGCCCTTCCGGGCGTGACCTTCAATTTCTCGCAGAATATCCAGGACAACATCGAGGAGGCGATTTCAGGCGTCAAGGGCGCCAATTCGGTCAAGATCATCGGACCCAACCTGGTCGTGCTCGAGGATCTTGCACAGCAGGTCATGGCACAGATGGCGAAGGTTCGCGGGGTCGAGGACCTGGGCGTGTTTCACGTGCTCGGGCAGCCGAACCTCAACATCAAGATCGATCGCCAGAAGGCAGCACGGTACGGACTCAATACCGGTGACGTCAACACGGTGATACAGGCCGCCATGGGCGGCGCCGTGGCCTCGCAGGTGCTGGAGGGAGACCGTTCATTCAATCTCACGGTGCGGCTGGCGCCGCACTACCGCGACTCGCTCGAGTCCATCGGCGATATCGATGTTGCCTACCAGACCGCAACAGGCGCCAATGCCTACATCCCCCTGCGCGAAGTGGCAACCACGACGCTGGATACCGGCGCTTCGTATATCTATCACGAACGCACACGACGCGACATCCCGGTCAAATTCAGTGTTCGCGGGCGCGATCTGGGCAGCACGGTCGCCGAAGTCCAGCAACGCATCGAACGCAATATCAAATTGCCGATCGGATACCACATCGATTGGGCCGGGGAGTTCGAAGATCTGAAGCTTGCACAGAAGCGCCTGGCGATCGCCATCCCGGTGGCGTTGCTGCTGATCCTCGTGCTGCTGTACGCCCTGTTCAATTCCTTCATCGATAGCCTGTTCGCACTTGCCGGCATTCCGTTCGCAGCCGCCGGCGGCGTGATCGCGCTGTGGATCGCCGGTCTGCCGTTCAGCATCTCGGCTGCCATCGGCTTCGTCTCGCTGCTCGGCGTCTCGGTGATGCACGGCATCCTGATGTTCACCTACTACAACACGCTGCGACTCGACGGCATGCGACCCGTCGAGGCGATGTTCCATGCCGCCGAGCGCCGCATGCGGCCCATGCTCATGACGGCGCTCTCGGCATGTATCGGCCTGTTTCCTGCCGCCCTTTCGCACGGCATCGGCAGCCAGGTTCAGCGACCGCTGGCTACCGTCGTGGTCGGTGGCATGCTGATCGGTCCATTGATGCTGCTGGTAATCGTGCCGGCCCTGCGCATGCTGCTGGTCGAAAAACACGATGCGACAGCACCGGTCCAGTCGATGCCGACGGGATAGTGACCGCGATGCCGCTTACACGACAGCCACGGCACCGCTGCGTCATCAGCGCGCTGATGATGGTGTGCGCGTTGCTTTGCTCCGGTACCGGGCAGACCGCCGCCGGGACCCCAGCCGTTGTGCCTCAAACGGCCGCCTCTGCCACGCGCGTAACCGGGAATTTGCACAACTCCCCGAAGACCGCGCTCGCCGCCAGGGCCGTCCGTCCAATCGGGCTGACCGGCGCCGCAGGATCCGCAAAGCGTTCCGCGGCATCACCACCGTTCCTGACGGGCGGCAGGGTCACCGCGGCACGCATCGTCCGCGCTCCGCCGCGCGGCGTGAGCCTGGTTGCGGCGCCGAAGGCAGCGGTATCACGGGCCCCGGTCAGGTTGACCAGAAACGGTATCGACGGCAGCGCGGTCCGACGGCGACGATGAGCGATGCTCCCCGCCACCGCTCACGCAGAACACTACAGTTCGATGAGTTGGCCGACTGCCGCCTTGATGAGTGCCTGGGTACGCGTCGGCACGCCGAGTTTCCGGCGCGCGCGGTCCAGATGGAATTCAACCGTGCGTCGGCTCAGGCCGAGGATCTGGCCGATCTCACTGAAGGTCTTGCCGCGAGCCGCCCACGTCAGAGTTTCGCGTTCCCGGGGTGCAAGCTTGATATGCGTGGGCCAGATCGCGCTACGCGCCACGCGTTCGAGGCGCGCACTGATGACGGCCGCGAGCACCTCGAAGTCGATTGGCTTGGTAATAAAGTCGTCGGCTCCGAGTCGCCACCCCCTGAGCTCACTGTCGTGATCGGCCAGTGCGGTCAGAAACACGAATGGCATGCGCACGTGCCGCGGCTCGAGCGCCGTGAGCCGTTCGAGCAATGTGAACCCCGACATCACCGGCATGTTGATATCCGCCAGCACCAGGTCGGGTGGGGACTTCAGAATTGAATTCAATCCTTCAAACCCGTTGTGAGCCATCCCGACTGAATATCCTCGATCGGTCAGCTCTTCCGCGATCAGTGCTGCGGTCTCGGCGTCGTCCTCGATACAGAGAATTCTTTTTGCGGTCGCGTTCATATCCGTTCGTCGCGGTGTCGGCATTTGAACGGTAGCACCGGCGGTATTAAGAATGCGCAAAGATTTCACCGGCGACGATGTGCCTACCCGCCAGCGTGCGGTAGGCTTCAGACATGCTCAGCACACTGTCAGGGGCGGCGCGCCCATGAGGCGAACGCGCTCGATCACCGCGCGGCTTGCGCTGGTGTTTCTGTTCCTGCTGCTCGTGGTGGTGCTGCTTGGCACCTTCTGCCTGGGCAGTCTCAGCTACTTCAACGGCGTGACGGCGCAAGTGCGCGACCGATGGCTGCCGAGCACCGGCGCGTTGTGCGATCTGAACAATCTGACTTCCGATTACCGCGCCATCGAAGCTTCGAGCCTGCTGGCCATCGATGCGCGGCAGCTCGCCGAAAGTGATGCGCAGATGGCCGAGCTCGAGCGCGGCATCTCCGCCGCCGAGCTCAACTACCGCCGGGTGCCGCAGGATCTGGTCAAGGAGAAACTCTACGACCGGTTCGCCGACGACTGGAACGCGTATCGACAGATCGCCGCCAGGGTGCGCGAGTTGCTGCGCGGCGGCGAGCGGGCATCGGCCGTCGAGATGTACAACACTGGCTCCAAGGCCGCGTACGATGCGGCCAGCGACACGCTCGACCAGCTGACCGCCGCCATCATCGCGAGCGCCCGGGAGGCAAGTGCCCGCGAAGAACTCACCTACTTGCGCGGCCGATGGCTGATCCTGACGATCATCGGATTGACTTGCCTGTCGGTGGCGATCGCCATGATGCATGTCAGGCGCTCGATCTCCGCGCCGATACTGCGCCTCGCCGACCGCATGCGCCGGCTGGCGGCGAACGAAACCGGCATCGACATCGGCGGCACTGCCCGGCAGGACGAAATCGGGGAGATGGCCCGCGCGGTCGTGGTTTTCCGCAGCAATGCCATCGAACTCACCAGCAGCCAGATCGGGCTCGAGCGGCAAGCCTCCATGCTGCGCGAGCGACTCGAGGAGGAGCAGCGGCTCATGCTGCTGCAGCGAAACTTCATCTCCATGGCTTCACATGAATTCCGCACGCCGATCACGATTATCGACGGTCATGCCCAGCGCCTGATCTCCCTGAAGGACAAGCTCGATTCGACGACATTGGTCGAGAGGGCCAGAAAGATTCGCCATGCGGTCCGGCGCATCACACATTTGATCCAGAACATGATCGATTCCATGCGAATGATCGATGGTGAGGTGAAGCTCTACTTCCACCCCGAGATGATCGACCTCGTTCCGGTGCTGCGCGAGGTGTGCCAACTGCATCGCGAAATTGCACCGCAGGCGCAGATCCTGGAAGGCATGGCGCGGCCGGAACGGATATACGTGAGCGGCGATGCCAATCTTCTGTTCCAGGCCATCAGCAATCTGCTATCCAACGCCATCAAATATTCGCCCGACGGCGGCCTGATCAGTGTCGCCGTCGAGTGCGCGGATGGAGCCGTCACGATTGGCGTGAAGGACCGCGGCATTGGGATCTCGCAGGCTGATTGCGGCAGGCTGTTTGAGCGCTACTTTCGGGGCGGCAACGCGGGCGGCATCGTCGGCACGGGAATCGGCCTCTATTTCGTCCGAACGGTCATGGAACTGCATGGCGGCACCATCCAGGTAGAAAGCCGGGAAGGAGAAGGTTCCCGCTTCAGCATGCGACTGCCGCTCCACGCTGCATGCACGCCATCCCTGGCCCGCCCCGAACTGGTGACGGCCTGAGTAATCACCCATCGCCGGCGTCAGCGGCGCGAACCGGCGGACGCACGACCAGGCGATAGCCGATGCCCGGCTCGGTCAGGATGTGCGTGGGTCGGGCCGGATCGAGCTCCAGCTTCTTGCGCAGGGTCGTAATGAAAACCCGCAGGGATCTCGTGTCGGCGCGGTTCGGACCCCAGACTTCCTTGAGCAGCTGCGCATGAGTGACCGCGCGGTCACGATTGCGACACAGTGTCTCGAGGATCCGGTGCTCGAGCGGTGTCAGTCGGATTTCAGCGCCTCCACGCCGATGTACCACGCGGCGTGACAGGTCGACCGACAGTGAGCCGAAGTCCAGGATGCCGGTCGGCAATTCTCCTCGCGCGTGTCGACGCAACGCCGCTCGCACACGCGCCAGCAATTCCGGTGCGCTGAAGGGCTTGAGCACATAGTCGTCGGCGCCCGCCTCGAAGGCTTCAAGTCGCGGCGCTTCCGCGGTCCGCGCCGACAACACCAGGATCGGTACGGCCGACCAGGAACGAATCTCCCTGATGAGGGTGACACCATCCCGGTCGGGCAATCCCAAATCGACGATCATTACGTCCGGGCGCTGCGAGCGCGCGTCGCACTCACCCCGACTGCAGCAATCGGCGATGACCACGCGATAGCCCTGCCCCTCCAGCATGATGCGCAACACCTGCTGTATCGCCCGATCGTCCTCCACGACCAGAACGACGTGCATGCCGACGGTCATAGCGCCAGCGCCAGTGGCGCAACGCCAGTGGGCGACGCGTCCATCGGTAGCGACAACTCAAAGCGGGCGCCGCCCAGAGGACTGGCCGTGGCGCGAATTTCACCACCATGCAGACTTGCCACCGCACGGCAGATCGCCAGACCCAGGCCGATACCGCCCGGGTTACCGTGGGAACGCGCCCGGGCAAACTTCTCGAACAGTTTATCCGGATCCTCAAGCCCCAGGCCGGGACCTGCGTCCTCTACCACCAGCCGCATCCTCGAGCCGTCATGGCAGGCGGAGAACTCGATCCGGGTGGCTGGCGGCGTGTACTTGATGGCATTGTCGAGCAGGTTGCTCAACAGCTGCACGATCAGATTGGCATCGACCCGCAGCAGCGGCAGATCCTCCGATAACTCCACGATGACGTGCCGTCCGAGCAACCGGTTTTCGTGCCGCTGGATTGCGAGATCCACCAGCTCGCCGATCGCGTGCCAGTCCTTGTTGAGCGCTTCATGACCGGACTCCAGCCTCACCAGCTCGAGTACATTGGTGAGCAGATCGGACATGTCGCGAGCTTTATCCTCGATCAGCCGACCGAGCGTGACGCGGCGATAAATGTCGAGCGCGAAATCATTCTGGGCCACGATGCTGCCGGCCCCGGCGATGGCTGACAGCGGGGTCCGCAGGTCGTGCGAAATGGATGCCAGCAGGGTATTGCGCAGCGCGGCGCGCTCAGCCGCAAGGTGGGCCGCATGCGCGGCTTCGGCCATGCGCTCGCGCTCCAGCGCGAGCGCGAGCTGATCCGCGATTGCTTCCAGCAGCCGTTGCTGCTCGGGCGTGAGGACATCGGCACGATCCGCGGGCTCTGCGACCAGCACACCGATGGTCGCATGCGAGCCCCGCAGCGGCAGGTACGTCGCGCGTGTTTCGGAGAATCGCAGACTTCCGGCGCCCGCTCGCTCACGCTTCGCAGCCACATAATGCGCCGGCGACAGTTCGATCGCGGCCTGACCGCCGCTGTCGGTCGTGGGTGTGGGTACCACGATGCCTCCAGCGCTATCACAGGAAAGAACCGTCACGTAGGACCGCAGCACCTCGGCGATGTGGCGTGTGGCTGTCTCGACCATGGTGGCGCCGTCGCGCGCAATGGCGAGATCGCGAGCGATCGAGAATAGGGCGGAGGTGTGCCGCTCGCGCCGGGTAGCCACCGCGGTCTGCGCGCGAACGGCGATCATGAGATTGGCGATGATCAGTGCCACCGTCAGCATCACCGCAAAAGTCACCAGGTAACGGGAATCCAGCACATCGAAGCTGAACAGCGGCGGGACGAAAAAGAAATCGAAGGCCAGAATGTTGCTGACCGCTGTGAGCGCGGAAGGACCGCGGCCAAGCCAGAGACCCGCGAGCGCGGCACCCAGCAGATACACCAGAACGATATTGGTCGGCTCGACATGGTCCGATACGGGGAAAATGATCGCCGTGCATAGCGCGGTGATCCCCAGCGCCAGCAGGTAGTCGATCCAGAACGGGCGCGATTGCGCATTCCACTGCCGGCGACTGTGCTGCACCGTAAATCCATCCCTGTGAGCCGCTCCCCCCGACCGAACACCCAAAGCCTACCGAACCGATCCGTTAAGAAGTTGTTAAGAATATCCCGGCTGGCGGCCGCCCAGGGCATTTCTTAGCCATTTCATAACACTTGGCTCGATATTCTCGTCCGTTCGCCACCGGAGCGGCATGGCATGCAGCTGATTCGAAAATGGATGGCCGGTGGCACGCTGTTTGCGCTCGGCTTGATGTGCGCGCGGGCGGATGATGTGGCCACAGTGCCGACCGAACCGGTGATCGTGGGCTTCGACAAGATCAGCTCCGGGGACACCGCCTGGATGCTGACCTCCTCTGCGCTGGTGCTGATGATGACCATCCCGGGGCTGGCACTGTTCTATGGCGGCATGGTGCGCAAGAAAAACGTGCTCGCCACCTTGGTGCAGAGCTTCGCCATCACCTGCCTGGTCACGATCCTGTGGTGGCTGGTGGGCTACTCTCTCGCCTTCACCCCCGGCACTCCTGGCAGCACGCGCTTCATCGGCGGCCTGGCGCACTGGCTGATGAATGGGGTGGTTTACCGGCACGATGCGATGCAACTGTCCGTCTCCCACCTTGGCGTGACGATCCCCGAGACCGTCTACGCGATGTTCCAGCTCACCTTTGCGATCATTACCCCGGCGTTGATCTGCGGCGCCTTCGCCGAGCGCATGAAATTCTCCGCCATGCTCTGGTTCATGGGGCTCTGGTTGCTGTTGGTCTACTGTCCCGTGGCGCACTGGGTCTGGGAGCCTTCAGGCTGGCTTGCCCAGAAGGGTGTGCTCGATTTCGCCGGCGGTACTGTGGTGCACATCAACGCCGGAATCGCAGGCCTCGCCGCAGCAATCATGCTGGGCAAGCGGCAGGGCCTGGGACGTGAATCGATGGCCCCGCACAATCTCACCTACACCGTCATCGGCGCCTCACTGCTGTGGGTCGGCTGGTTCGGCTTCAATGCGGGTTCCGCGGTCGCCGCCGACGGCCGGGCTGGCATGGCCTTCGCCGCCACGCAGATCGCGACCGCCGCGGCGGCATTGGCCTGGATGTTCACCGAGTGGGCTACAAAGGGTAAACCCAGCGTACTGGGCATCGCCTCCGGCGCGGTCGCGGGACTGGTGGCCATTACCCCCGCCTCTGGCTACGTCACCCCCACGGCCGGAGTGATCATCGGATTGGCGGCCGGCGTCATCTGTTACTTCAGCTCCACCAGCGTCAAGAAGGCCTTCGGCTACGACGACTCGCTGGATGCCTTCGGCGTGCACTGCATTGGCGGCATCGTCGGCGCGCTGCTCACCGGTGTGCTGGTCAGCAAGGAGATCAGCGGAGTGGACGGTTCGGTGCTAACCCAGCTCTGGGGCGTCGGCACCACGCTGATCTACGGCTTCTGCGTTAGCTTCCTGATCCTGAAGGTTCTCAACCTGACCATTGGTTTGCGCGTCTCACCGGATGAGGAGCGTGAAGGCCTGGACATCAGCCAGCACGGCGAGAGCATCGAGTAGGCGGTGTAAGGAGATGTCATGAAACTGATTACCGCCATCATCAAACCGTTCAAGCTCGATGACGTGCGTACGGCGCTCACAACCCTTGGGGTATCCGGAATGTCAGTGACCGAGATCAAGGGCTTCGGCCGTCAGCGCGGTCACACCGAGCTCTACCGCGGCGCCGAATACACGGTCGACTTTGCGCCCAAGTCGCGGCTGGAAGTGGCGGTGCGAGCGGACATGCTCGAGCAGGCCGTCGACGCGATCATCGCGGCCGCGAAAACCGGCAAGGTCGGGGACGGCAAGATTTTCATCAGCGATCTGGAGCGCGTGATCCGCATCCGCACTGGTGAAACTGACGACACCGCCCTCTAAAAGCCTGTCTGCGAGACTGCAAGCGCCTGTTCAAGATCGGCCAGCAGATCCTCGCAGTCTTCGAGTCCTATCGACAGGCGCACGGTGCCGGGACCCATGCCTGAAAAGCGCTGCTGCTCGGGCGTCAGATCGCGGCTGGCGAGCAATTGCGGCGGCATGACCAGCGAGTCAGTCGAACCGACGCTGGCGGCCATGGAAAACAATTGCAGCGCGTCGGTGAATCGGCGGCCGGCATCGGCCCCACCCTTCAGGCTGAAACTCACGACCACCCCGAAGCCGCTCATCTGGGCGCTTGCCAATGCATGTCCCGGATCCGATGCGAGTCCGGGATAGTGCGTCCGCTCCACAGCTGAATGCCGCGCCAGCAGTTCCGCGACGCGTTGCGCGCTCTCGCATTGGGCGCGGAAGCGCACAAAATAGGTCTTCAGTCCCCGCTGCAGCAGATAGGCCGCGTGCGGATCCAGGGTACCCCCGAGAACGGTGAAGTCCGAGCGGATGCCCTTGATCAGATCCGCCCGGCCGATGGCGGCTCCGCCCATGACATCGCCGTGGCCGGATACGAGCTTGGTGAGGCTATGCAGGAA